>OFFT01000760.1_pt1 | contig 21810 bp, 16 predicted proteins | sample 1521581 | NCBI WGS metagenome assembly OFFT01 (sample SAMEA3504084, study PRJEB24116) | mouse gut metagenome | biome: mouse gut; feature: mouse-associated habitat; material: faeces | place: Denmark | collected 2011
AAGTTTTGAGAACTAATACATTTTTGGCAAAAAAAATAGGAATTTATATAAAAAAATAGTTCTCTCATTTATTTATATTCTTCTTTATTTCGTTTCAACAGCTCTGTAATATGTTGATATAATGTGTGTTAATACATTTTGTAGATCTCTTATCAAGAGATCTACAAAAATGTCGTTTTTAAGACCTTTTTATATATGGAATATATCTGGTCTTTGAAGCGGTATAATTAAATGAAAACAACATAAAGCAGATGGAATATCTATTTCTGAGACGTAAACGCACGACCGCTACTTCCGAGCGACAGAAGACTTTGCTTTTCAAGGCTGCCGAGCGGCAATGGAAAGAGGAGTTTGCCGGAAAGGAAACAGACATTCGCAAGGTGGATTGTAATATATATAAAGGTATATTGTACCAGCTTGAGATACGTCAGGTATTTCTTGACACCTCGCTTTCTCTGAAGAAACTGAGTGCACTGCTTGAAACAAACCAGACCTATCTGAGCAATGTGGTGAACAAATACTTCGGTTGTAATTTGAAGGAACTTGTGAACACGTATCGTGTGGAATATGCCAAAGAACTTCTCTGTTCCCGACGTTGTGCGCTGACTGAGCTGCCTTGCAGTTGTGGCTTTGCTTCGAAAAGTGCTTTCTACTCTGCTTTCAGCCGTATTGTCGGGGTATCACCTTTGTCATATCAGACTCAAGAAAGGAGGAGGCATCATTTGCAGGCAGTAAACTAGCTAAGCTATTAATAATGAAATTAATATGTATAACCAATTTTAGTTTTTTAAATTTATAAATTTAAAGTTTTTCTATTATGAACAAAAAGTTTTTAAGTGCAATCCTGTTCGGAGCCTTAATGGTGACCTCGACAGGAACATTTGTGTCTTGTAAGGACTATGATGATGACATTGACCGCATCGACAAGGAATTGAGCGAAGTCAAGGAAACCATTGCAAGTCTTGACTCGGCAATTAAGGCAGGTAAATTCGTTCAGTCATGTAATGAGGTTACCGGTGGATATGAACTGGTTTTCACTGACGGTTCCAAAATTACTATCAAGAATGGTACGAATGGAACAGATGGAGCAGCCGGTACTACTGTTATCCCTGAATTCCGTGTGGAAGGTAATTACTGGCAGGTCAGCACAGACAAAGGTGCTACTTGGGTGGATGTGAAAGATACCGAAGGTAACAAAGTTCCGGCCAGAGGTCAGGATGGTGAAGCTGCCGGTTCAAACGTGTCTTGGGTGACAGTGGATGGTGTGGAATACATCAAGATCGGTGACAAAGTTACTGATTTGAAGCAGAACAATGAATTTCCTAACATTGCTGTAGATGCTGAAAGCAAGACTGTAATCGTGACTATCGACGGACAGAACTATACTTTGCTGCAGGAAGGTTCTGCATTCAAAGGGTTACAGACTGTAGTTTACAGAAAACAGGCTGTTGATGATGCCGAAGATGTTTGTAAAGCTTATGATATCTATTGGATGGAAAATGAAGGAAGTCTTAACCCAGATAAGGATGTCTTGTTTGCATCTGTTCCTGCTTATGCTTCATTCAAGGTATATCCGGGTGATTTCTCATTGAATAATGCGAAATTCTCCTTTGTTGATACGTATCAGGTTCGTAGTGTCGCTCCTGCTTTGACCTATATGGAAGGTTCTGCAAAATTAGAAAACGGTATTTTGAGCCTTGCTATTTTGCCGAATGAAGGTATTGGAAATAATACCTATGCAACCTCATTGGATGTAACTATGTATGGTCAATATACATCAGCTTCCGATTATTTCACGGTAAGTAGAACACATGCATCTGTAAAGAGCATTGTAAATGCTTTTACCTCTACTAATATGAAAGAAGATGAATACCCTGCAATAATCAATGCAGATGGTGCTTCTTATGATGGTAAATCTTATGGATGCTTTGACTATCAAGGTGTTTATAATGTAAATGATTCTATTGACGCTTACATTTCCGGAGCAGCAAAAGTATGGTTGAAGTCAACCAATATTTCATATACCAGAGTGTTCAGATTGTTGGATCAGAATGAGGATTATACATTTAATGGACAACCTATTAAAACTCGTCAGGGTATCTTTGATTTTAAAGATAATGTTTTGTCTGTAAAATCGACTAACCAGGCGTCTGCTATTGATGAATACGCTGCGATAGAAGTGACTACTACAGTTAAACCACAGGAAGAAGGTGTTAAAGAATACGAGGTGAAGAATGTAGTCTTCATCAAGGCTGTTCGTCCTGCTGTTAATCCTGTATTTGGAACCGTTGCTTTGAAACCGTTGGATGCTAAGGAAAACTTTACATTTGCATACAATAGCTCACAGGCCCGGATCATTACTTTGGATGTCCGTAACTTTGAGGCTGCTATTGAAGGTCGTGATGTTATTTCTAATAAAAATAAGGAATATTGCACATTCATTACATTGAACAAGCCTGTATATGATGCTGGTGGCAAGTTAATGAAATATGAATCAATATCTGATGACTGTAATCAATATTATCAAGATAACAATTTGTCGACTACTATTCCTGCAAAGGTTACAGACTTGGCAAAAGCTCTTGAAACGGTTAAAAATGAGGCTGTCTTGTATTATAAGAACGGTGGAAACAATGCCGATAAGGACTCTTTGTTCTTGATTTTGACACCGGGTGCTAACTTTGCACAATTCAAGAATATGTCATTGCTAGCCGGAGCTTCTTCTTATGGACTCTTTGGTTGGGGAGCTACTGAGAAGATGACTAACGGAGTGAACACACCGTATGCAGTTTACAACAGCTTCGTAAACAAGCTGTTTAAGGTTTCTGTAGATAACTTCTCTGTAACCTATAACTTTGATTGTCCTATCAAGGATGAATATAAGAGTCGTACTATTATCGGTACATGGACAAAAACTGGCGGTGCTTATAGCAAATTCATCATGGAATCTAACTACTTCGACAAGATGTACAATGTTGTTCCTGAAGATGCGACAGTTGAGTTTGAATTGGATTATAAGAAGCAGAATGCTTATGTTCAGGAGATGATGAAAGAACAGAACGGTATCAAGAATATTGAATGGACTAGCACTAATCAGATTGTCTTTACTCCGCGTGTAGATTTGGCTAAGGTTGGAACTTTGAAAGTTGATATCTATGATGCTACTGCCGGTTCTGCTAAGCGTGTATTGTTTGCGACTGAAGACTGGAAGGTGGAACAACCTATCTTGGCATTCACTGATGTTGTTGATTTGAAGTATAATAATCCGGCATTGGCTACAAACGATCAGATTAAGATTATTGATTTGATTAATGCATTGAATGTTAAGGCAACAGAAGCTTCTTATAAAAAATGGACAAACTTGACATTGAAAGATGCTGTTGGCAATACATTGGTAAAATACGATGTCACTAAGATTGCTGCTGAAGAAACCATAGCTGAAACATTGTATAGAAAAAATGCTGCCGGTAATGCTGTTGCTGAAGCTACAGGATTGGAAATTTCTTTGGATGAGAATGAAACAGACTTTACTTATGATGCAGCTACTGCAACTCTTACTTGGAAGGGAACTCCGGAAGGTACAGTATATACTCATGATGTAAACTTGAATATTACTTATACTCATAACTGGGGTGTTGTAACCAAGACATTCAAGGTAACTGTAACAAGAAAAGTACAGTAAACATTCGGGCTAAGATAGAAAGTATAGTTTAAATTTGATATGCTTTCTTCTTGATAACTTCAAGCGAGGAGGGGATATGAATCTGATTACAGAAGAATATCCTCTCCTTTTTTATTATAAAAATATATTCTTGATATAATGACGAAATTAGTTCGATGCGGTATAAACTTTTATGCGGATGTAGATAATAAAAAAGCGGTAAATGATAGGGATGCCTTGCAGAACACTAAATTAATGGAACATTATACTCACCTTCTTGGTCAATTACAGTATGAAGGAGCTGGTATCTGGAGCCGTTTTAATATTATGTTCGGAATAAATGTTTCTTTATTCGGATTGGAAACCGTCTTGTTTAACTCTGTATGTCAAACTTCTGAATACCTGACATTTATTATTGCATTTGGCGGATTGTCATTTTCAATATGGTCTATTTACGTAATGCAGAGATTATGGAGTTATCATGAGCACTGGAAGAATATGTTATGTGAAGCGGAAAAGGCTTTTCCGGATGAGTATGTGAAACTTTTCACAAAGATTCCTTCTAATTTGAAAAGAGAGAAAAAGTCTTGGGAGTTATGGCTGAAATCATACACCCAACCTTTTTTTGCCATATTGTCTCTTATTTGGTTGCTTATTATGGTGTTAAACCATGCTATTTATACTGATATGCTGAATAAGGAAAATATTATTCATCACGTGGGTGTGGTGAAAATACAACAGAATGAAAATTTAAAAAATAATGAAAATGAAAAAGATGATGGATTCGACTACTGTGATTATTACTACAACAGATAATAGAGTATTGTTGCAGAAAAGAGATGAGAACCCGGATATAGAGTACCCCGGATATTATTCTCTTGTTTCTGGCTACCTTGAGGAGGAGGAAACCCCTCTAGATGGCATTATCAGAGAACTGAAGGAAGAATTTGAACACAAGAAATCCCAAAAGGTGCATTTTAGTTCTATAACCTATTTGGGGTCTGAGTATAGGGCAGACTATGATAGGTGGGAATATATTCATCATACTTATTTGATGGACGATGCAGCGGATATCCGTATTTTGGAAGGTGAATCTTTTGTCTTGCTGGATATGGATGAGTGTTTGAGATTGGAGAACCTTGCTCCTCATCATAAGTTGTTTTTATTAAAATATCGTGCCGGATTATGTAAAATTGACGTGCGGGAGCAATCAAAAAAAATGTTTGATGAAATAACTGTCAGGGATTTGATAAAAGTGGAATCCGTAGGGGATGTGAAAAATTATAGCTTGCTGGAGGCGGGGACTGGTTTTGTAATTGGCGAGGGTACTACTTTGAGTGCTTCAATTCCAGCGGTGGAAGCCGCTAAATATATAGGATTCTTGCAATTCGTCCCAAAGGTTCTTAGAGGCAATCATTATCATTTTAGAAAGGTGGAATATATGCTTATTTTACAGGGGCGTATGCATGCCACTTTTCAGAAATATGATGATAGTGAGGCTGTAATAGAAGAGATTTGGGAAAAGGGGGATTTGGTACGGACTTTACCGGGGTGCGTCCATACATTAACAGCTTTAGGAGAGTCGAATGTGTTGACTATTGAGTTTTCTCCACAGCCTTATGTTGCGAGGGATGTGTTGATGAATGATAAAAAATAGCTTGAGTATGGGAACCATTGCAGTAACGGGGGCTACCGGTTATTTGGCTGAGAAATTGATAGAACGGTTGATTACCCAAGGACATACTATTCATGCGATAGCCAGGAATGAAGGAAAACTGATTGCTCTGAGGGAGAAATTTAAAAGCGTTCAAATCTTTCCATGCCCCGTTGAAGATTATCTTTTATTGAAAAAGGCATTGAATGGTTGTGATGGGATATTTCATTTGGCTGCGTTTAAAGATGTCATTTTGGCAAAAGAACATCCTCTGAAAGCTGTTCAGACTAATATTCTTGGTACGTTGAATCTTCTTAAAATAACCGTTGAGGAACAGAACATAAAATTTATTCTGGCAACAAGCACTGATAAAGCTGTTCAAGTTTCAGGAACGTATGGGGCTACTAAATTGCTTATGGAGAATCTTTTTGGGGATTTTGAGCAAATAAACGGATCGAATTGCGCTTATAGGATAGTTCGTTATGGAAATGTATTGCATTCTACAGGGTCTGTTTTGGTAAAATGGAAGTATGCATTAGAAAATAGGAAGGAACTTATATTGACAGATCCTGAAGCTACCCGGTTTTTTATTACGTGGGAACAGGCAATAGATGTTATTTTTTCCTGTTTAAATGACGCTCAAAGTGCGGAACCGTTTTATCCGCCTGATATGAAATCGATAAGCTTAGGAATTTTATTGGAACTCACAATAAGAAAGTATGCTAAAACTGTTCCTGACATCAGAGTTATCGGTTTACAAAAAGGGGAAAATAAGCACGAATGTATCACGGCAGACTTAAGCAGTGAATATGCTGAAAGATGGAATAATGAGGAATTATTAAACCTTATCTAGAAAATACTATGAATGATAGATAGTTAAATCTTTCTTTTAAGACGGGGAATTGCAGTATATTGATTACTTTTGTCCTGTATCATAACTTATTAAACCTCGGATAGATATGGGAACAGAAGGCATACAGGATAAATACATCAACCCTTATGCCGATTTCGGCTTCAAGCTGCTTTTCGGCACGGCAATGAACAAGGAACTTTTCGAGGCTGCCGAGATAGCTAAGTTCAATCCTAAGGAATTAGGCGAGTATTGGGAAAGTTTGAAGAATTTCCGTGATTGGTACAGTGTGATGTCCACCCAGTTGAAAAAAGGGCGTGAGGAAGGTCTTAAAGAAGGTCTTGAGCAAGGTCGTAAGGAAGAATGCTTCAAGAATGCAAAAAAAATGAAACAGGCCGGTATTGCATTTGATGTAATTGCACAGGTTACCGGTCTGTCTATAGGGGAAATAGCGTCTTTGTAAGTCGTTTACAGCACCAGTCCGTCCAGCATCTCGATATAAAGCCTTATTGCTTCCTCAATTTCCGAAACCATGATATATTCATCAGCCGTATGTGAACGGGAGGACTTTCCCGGACCGATTTTGACAGACGGGAACTTCATCAACGCCTGATCGGACAAAGTAGGAGAGCCGAAAGGTACACGTCCTAGTTTTACCGCGCGTTTCACAAAGGGATGCTCGGCACTGATATGAGATGAGTTCAAGCGGAAAGAACGGGCTTTCGCCTCGCTTTTTAGACGGGCGCTTATTTCTTTGAATAGTTCTTCGTTAGAGTAACATTCATTACTGCGGATATCCACAACGAAAGTACAAGTATCGGGGATGACATTATGCTGCGTGCCGGCATTTATTTGTGTCACGCTCATTTTGACGGGGCCTAGCAGGGAGGATTCCTTCGGGAATTTATAATCACGGAACCACTGAATGTCTTCCAGTACTTTGTAAATAGCATTCACTCCTTCATTGCGTGCGGCATGTCCGGCTTTTCCGTATGCGGTAACATCCAGCACCATCAATCCCTTTTCGGCAATGGCAGGCTGCATTTCTGTCGGTTCACCCACTATGCCCAAGGTGATGGGAGGTAGTTGGGGCAATACGCTTTCTATTCCGTTTTTTCCGGAAACTTCTTCTTCACATGAGGCAAGAAAGATCAGATTGTATGCCTGCTCGGTTATAGAGAGATGGCGGTACACCTGAAATAAGGATACTACACTGGCGCCGGCGTCATTACTTCCCAAACCGTAAATCTTTCCGTTTTCGGCTTTCGGAGTGAAAGGATGTTTCCGCCATCCGTTTACCGGTTTTACGGTATCGATGTGGGAATTTAGTAAAATAGTCGGTTTGTTGAGGTCGAACATCGGACTGATACACCAAATGTTGTTGCCCGAACGACCGGTCATGATACCTGTTTCTTCAATATAGTTCTGCAGAAAGTCGGCGGCAGCTTCTTCTTCCCGGCTCAATGAGGGGATACCGATTAACGAATTCAGCAATGTGGTTGCTTCGGAAGTGTAATATTCTATATCAATCATCTTGATTTTAATAATTTAATGTGTTGCAAAGATACTATTTTTGCGTGGTAAACGGTGATGAAAAAAGTAGGTAATTAAGTTAGATATGCAACTAAAACTTTTGGCTGATTTCTTCTAACTCTTTGACTGGTTGGGAAAATTAATGCCTGTTTATAGAGGATAATTCCAAATTAAACGATAACTTTGCCGATGAATTAAAAATAAATCTTTGGAATGAGTAGTTCTTTCTTATCTGTCCTGATACAACGTCAGGCAGGGAAATATGGTGATCGTGTAGCGTTGCGTTACCGCGATTATAAAACAGAAACATGGATTCCGGTTTCTTGGAACCAGTTTGCCGCAACTGTAAAAACAGTTTCGAATGCATTGATAGAATTAGGTATAGGCATACAGGAAAATATAGCAGTTTTTTCTCAAAATAAACCGGAATGTCTGTATGTGGACTTTGGAGCTTTTGGGGTACGGGCTGTTACTGTACCATTTTATGCTACCAGTTCCGAGGCGCAGGTACATTATATGGTAGGTGATGCCGAAATACGTTATATCTTTGTAGGTGAACAGTTGCAATATGATGTGGCGTTCCGGGTTATGCAGCTGGGAAGCCAACTGAAACAGATTATAATTTTCGACAAGGAGGTAAAACGTGATGAGCGGGACCAGACTTCCATTTATTTTGATGACTTTCTGAAATTGGGCGAGGCGCATCCGCATCAAGCTGAGGTAGACAAGCGTACTTCAGAGTCGGGTAATGGTGATCTTGCCAATATTCTTTATACCAGTGGAACAACCGGAGACAGCAAGGGGGTGATGTTGCATCATTCTTGCTATGAGGCGGCCATTCCGGCACACGATGAACGTTTCCCTCAATTGGGTGATCAGGATGTAATTATGAATTTCCTTCCTTTTACTCATGTGTTTGAGCGTGCATGGACTTGCTGGTGTCTTTCGATGGGGTGTACTTTGTCTATCAACTTGCGTCCTGCTGATATCCAGAAGACAATAAAGGAGATCCGTCCTACGGCTATGTGCAGTGTTCCCCGTTTCTGGGAAAAGGTATATGCAGGCGTACAGGAGAAGATCAATGAGACAACCGGCTTAAAGAAGGCGTTGATGCTGGATGCTATCAAAGTGGGTAGAATCCATAATCTGGATTATCTGCGCCGGGGGAAAACACCTCCGGTGATGAATCAGCTGAAATATAAGTTCTACGAAAAAACGATCTATTCTTTACTGAAGAAGACGATCGGCATTGAGAATGGAAACTTTTTCCCGACTGCCGGTGCTGCCGTTCCCGATGAGATCAATGAATTTGTTCATTCGGTAGGCATCAATATGGTGGTTGGATACGGCTTGACGGAATCTACGGCTACTGTATCCTGTACGTTGCCGGTGGGCTATGACATCGGTTCGGTGGGTGTCGTACTGCCGGGAGTTGAAGTGAAGATAGGCGAAGACAATGAAATACTGCTTCGTGGTAAGACGATCACGAAAGGATATTATAAGAAAGCGGAAGCTACGGCTGCCGCTATTGACCCCGACGGCTGGTTCCACACGGGGGATGCAGGTTACTTTAAGAATGGACAGCTTTTCCTGACGGAACGTATCAAAGACCTGTTCAAAACATCGAACGGCAAATATATCGCTCCGCAAGCGTTGGAAACAAAACTGGTGATTGACCGTTATATCGATCAGATTGCTATTATTGCCGATCAGCGTAAGTTTGTTTCTGCCCTTATTGTTCCTGTGTATGGATACGTGAAGGAATATGCTAAGGAGAAAGGCATTGAGTATAAAGATATGGCCGAACTGCTGCAACATCCGAAGATTGTCGGTCTTTTCCGTGCTCGGATAGAAACGTTGCAACAGCAGTTTGCTCATTACGAGCAAATCAAGCGCTTCACTCTGCTTCCCGAACCATTCAGCATGGAACGTGGCGAACTGACCAACACGCTGAAATTGAAACGGGCGGTTGTAGCGCAGAATTATAGCGAGTTGATTGAAAAGATGTATGAGGAGTAAGCAGGCTTTTTCGTATCTTTGTCGCCGGATTTGAAAAAATATAACTAATAAAATTGTAAATCAGATGATTACTATTGAACAACTTAAAGACGTGAAAGAGCGCACAGATGCGCTGAGGAGGTATCTTTGACATCGACGGAAAGAAAATTCAAGTCGAAGAAGAGCAATTAAGGACACAAGCTCCGGGATTCTGGGACGACCAGAAACGGGCGGAAGCTCAAATGAAGTTGGTAAAGGATCTGCAGAAGTGGATTAGCGGTTATAATGAAGTGAAGACACTGGCAGACGAGCTGGAACTGGCATTTGATTTCTATAAAGAAGAACTGGTGACAGAGGAAGATGTAGATGCCGCTTATGCGAAAGCCAGTGAGGCGGTGGAAGCACTTGAACTCAAGAATATGCTTCGTGACGAAGCCGACCAGATGGATTGTGTGTTGAAAATCAATTCCGGTGCCGGTGGTACGGAAAGTCAGGACTGGGCATCCATGTTGATGCGTATGTATCTGCGCTATGCCGAGACAAATGGTTATAAGGCTACGATTGCCAACCTTCAGGAAGGTGATGAGGCGGGAATCAAAACTTGTACGATCAATATCGAAGGAGATTTTGCTTACGGTTATCTGAAAGGTGAGAACGGCGTGCATCGGTTGGTTCGTGTCTCTCCGTACAATGCACAAGGTAAGCGTATGACTTCTTTTGCTTCCGTATTTGTGACTCCGCTGGTAGACGACAGTATCGAGGTGAATATAGAAACAGCACGTATTTCCTGGGATACATTCCGAAGCGGTGGTGCCGGTGGACAGAATGTAAATAAGGTAGAATCCGGTGTCCGTTTGCGTTATCAATACAAAGATCCTTATACTGGCGAGGAAGAAGAAATCCTGATTGAAAACACCGAAACCCGTGACCAGCCGAAGAACCGTGAGAATGCAATGCGTCAACTACGTTCCATTTTGTATGATAAGGAATTGCAGCACCGTATGGCAGAACAGGCGAAGGTGGAAGCCGGTAAGAAGAAGATCGAGTGGGGTTCACAGATCCGTAGCTACGTATTTGACGACCGTCGCGTGAAGGATCATCGTACCAACTATCAGACTTCGGATGTGAACGGAGTAATGGACGGTAAGATCGATGGCTTTATCAAGGCTTACCTGATGGAGTTTTCTTCGCAGGAATCATAAAAAACAAAATTAGCAAGTGTTATTTTTGGAAAGTTAAAAGATTTGTTCTTACTTTGTTAGTGTTGAACTTTAAAACTAACTATTATGGGTAAGGCTAAGAAAAAAACAGCGATTAGTAAGAAGGAAGAACAACAAGCCCAAAAGGTAGTCAAAATAGTGTTCGTCTCATTAATTATTTTGGCATTGGTAATGTTGGTTGCATTCTCCTTTTTCGGTTGATTGATTCACTACAGATTACATAGATTGCACAAGGGGCACGAAAAGAAGGTCTGCCCAGACGGTGAAAATCATGTGATCTGTGGTGAATTCTTGTTTTGTAACGCTTTTGTAACCCCTGTAATATTAATGTAACTTTTCTGTAATTCTTCCGTAGCCGGTTTGTCATTCCGGTGTATCTTCACAGTTGTACTTTTGCCGCGAATATAGTAGCAAACAACTGAAATGAGTAGAATTACAACAACCGTCGTTACACTTTTGCTAACGACAGCAGCCTTTGGACAGGCCAAGGATGATGCCGGAGAAGGCAAGAAACTGGATAAGCAGACAATGGAGATAAAGGATTATCTGCCGGAAATCCACGGAACGATCCGGGGTAAATATGAATATCAGACAGAAACAGGCGAAAGCCGTTTTGAGGTACGCAATGCCCGTTTCAGTGTTTCGGGAAATGTACATCCGCTGGTTGCTTATAAGGCAGAAATCGACCTTTCCGATGAAGGCTCTATCAAAATGCTTGATGCGTACGCACGTGTCTTTCCGGTGAAAGACCTGAATTTTACAATTGGGCAGATGCGTGTTCCTTTCACGATAGATGCACACCGTTCACCGCACCAACAGTATTTCGCTAACCGTTCATTTATTGCCAAGCAGGTGGGTAATGTGCGTGATGTCGGACTTACTTCTGCCTATAGGCATAAAGGAGATTTCCCGTTTATTCTGGAAGGTGGACTGTTCAACGGTTCCGGTTTGACAAACCAGAAAGAATGGCACAAAACACTGAATTATTCTATAAAGGCGCAGTTACTGCCTGGCAAGAACTGGAATGTGACACTTAGCACTCAAATGATAAAACCGGAAGATGTACGAATCAATATGTATGATGCCGGTATCTATTATCAGAACAATCGTTTCCATATTGAGGCGGAATACCTGTATAAAATGTATGGGCATAATGCGTTTAAAGATGTTCATGCAGTTAACAGTTTTGTCAATTATGACTTGCCGCTGAAGAAGGTTTTTAATAAAATATCTTTCCTGGCCCGTTATGATATGATGACGGACCATAGCAATGGTACGATTGACGAGACAACAAAAACGTTGATTATAAATGACTATGCCCGTCACCGTGTGACAGGCGGGATTACGCTTAGTCTCTCCAAGGCTTTTATTGCCGATCTCCGTCTGAACTTCGAGAAGTACTTCTACAAGAAATCGGGTATCCCTAAAGAGTCGGAACGGGATAAAATCGTCATTGAGTTTATGACGAGATTTTAAGGAATTTCATTACTTTTGTGCCATGGCACAAGAAATAGAACGAAAGTTTTTAGTCTCCGGTGAGTTTAAATCTCTGGCAACCTCGCATAGCCGGATTGTACAAGGGTACATCAGCAGTGCTCGTGGGAGGACTGTACGGGTCCGTATTCGTGACGATAAGGGGTATCTTACCATTAAAGGAGCTTCCAATGCTTCCGGAACCAGCCGTTATGAATGGGAGAAGGAGCTTCCTTTGGCGGAAGCGGAAGAACTGATGAAACTTTGTGAACCCGGTATCATTGATAAGACCCGTTACTTGGTACGAAGCGGTAAGCATGTATTCGAAGTTGACGAGTTTTATGGTGAGAATGAAGGACTTGTCGTGGCGGAAGTCGAACTGGAATCGGAAGAGGAATCTTTTGTGAAACCGGACTTCATCGGTAAGGAAGTGACCGGAGATGTGCGTTACTACAACTCCCAACTAATGAAAAAACCGTATAAAACGTGGTGAACGTTAACAAATAAACCGTATATTTGTTCTTATATAAAAAAGAGAGCAGTGTATGGAACAGTTGTATAGCTATGTGCCGCGTGAATTGGTTACTTTTGTTTTAGTAACCTTGTTTTCTTTATTAATCGGACTTTCGCAACGTCGAATCAGTCTGAAGCGTGAGGGTGAAACTACTCTTTTCGGAACCGACCGCACTTTTACTTTTATTGGTATACTGGGTTACTTGCTTTATATCTTAGACCCTACAGATATGCGCCTGTTTATGGGAGGTGGAGCTGTGCTCGGTTTATTGCTGGGCTTGAACTATTACGTCAAACAGTCTCAATTTCATGTCTTTGGTGTAACGACCATTATTATTGCACTGATTACTTATTGTCTAGCTCCTATTGTGTCTACCCAACCTTCTTGGTTTTATGTGATGGTGATTGTAACGGTGCTTTTATTGACGGAGCTTAAACACACCTTTACGGAGTTTGCCCAGCGGATGAAGAACGATGAGATGATTACGCTGGCAAAGTTCTTGGCTATCAGTGGTATCATATTACCGATGCTTCCGCATAAGAACCTGATTCCGGATATTAATCTCACTCCTTATTCTATTTGGCTGGCGACGGTTGTCGTTTCCGGTATTTCCTATCTCTCTTATTTATTAAAGAGGTATGTATTCCATGAATCCGGAACGTTAGTTTCCGGTATTATTGGCGGATTATACAGCAGCACAGCTACGATCTCAGTACTTGCCCGTAAAAGCCGGAAAGCCTCTGAGCAGGAAGCAACTGAATATGTTGCTGCCATGCTGCTGGCTGTCAGCATGATGTTTCTGCGTTTTATGATATTGATTTTGATCTTTAGCAGGGAGATATTTACGTCTATCTATCCTTATCTTTTGATTATGTCTGTGGTGGCTGCCGTTGTTGCGTGGTTTATCCATTCCCGTCATCGACGTTCCAAGGATGTGACCGATGAGCTGGAAGATGAGGACAGCAGTAACCCGCTCGAATTTAAAGTTGCTCTGATTTTTGCCACTCTCTTCGTTGTGTTTACAGTGCTGACACACTATACTTTGGTTTATGCGGGTACAGGCGGATTGAATTTACTTTCTTTCGTATCCGGATTTAGCGACATTACTCCTTTTATCTTGAACCTTCTGCAGAATACAGGGAGCGTAGCTGTGCTGATTGTTGTGGCTTGCAGTATGCAGGCTATTATCAGTAATATTCTGGTGAATATGTTTTATGCTTTGTTTTTTGCAGGGAAAGGTAGTAAGTTGCGTCCCTGGATTTTGGGAGGATTCGGGACGGTGATCGGGGTAAATCTTGTGCTGCTTCTGTTCTTCCATTTTATTTAAAAAAGATTCATTAAAAAAGGCATCTGTTTTTCAGATGCCTTTTTTAATGAATTTATTTAGAAATCAATATCGTCCATGCTGTTAACCAACAACTGATATTTGATATATCCTCCACTTTTAGAAGAGTATTTGGTATAAATAGCAGTGATATTACCTTCGCTGCCAGCCTTGGGCAGGGGCTGAAGCGCAAAGTTGGAATAGCCGCTGACACGTACAATGTAGTTGCCGCTTGAAGTAGAAGTAGCATCCTCAAAGCCGAATAAGGAAGAACCATAGTATCGGTTGCCGTCGTAACTGTAGGCATAGGTCGGTGTCAATCCTTCTTCTGCATAATATTTGTTCTCATACACTGCGGTAGTGGAACCGCCCAGATAAGTTGTTTCCAGATATTGAGGATACTTGTCACCGTCGTATGTGCCTTCTTTGTAAGTCAATCCTTCGAAACGTACCAAACGTCCTAATGCATCATCATTCAATGCTGTTTTATAATTATCTTTATTGATAACCAATATGTCATCGTCTGTCAGACTGCCGAGTTCACCTTTGAATACATGTTGATCTACAAATAAGGTATTCTCGAGATTACGGTTTGCATAACCTTTGGAAATGTCTTCTGCTGTCGGCATTCCGCCTACACTTAACATATAACGATAGCTACCGATAGCCAGCCCTTTGGTTTTAACAAAGAGAGTCTGTCCTACGTGAAAATAAACATAGTTGCTGACCATCAATTTCAGTTCAATGGCTGATTGGGATGATTCATCATAGATGTATACTGATTTGTATACATTACCGGCCTTGTCGCTTGAGATGACTTTACCGCTGATAACATAGTCTTCTGTGATTTCCAGAGTTTTCCCCAGACTGGCTGCACCATTTCCATATTTGTCGTAGAAAAGTTGCTTAAAGTCCTTGATGGAGATTAGTTTGCTATTTGAGAAGTCTTCTTTTGTCCAGACTTTGGCTGGAGCAGGCTCTTCAAATTCGTTGTAGCAGCTACTGAAACCGAGCACTACTACCGCAAGCATAAATAATTTAAATATTTTGTTCATAACAGTTCTTTTTTACTTATGATGTCCTTAGAAACGGAAATAAATGTTCATGTAATAGGTTGTACCGAACATATAGAAATATTTCGAATCAAACGGTTGGTAAGTTTGATAACTTTCATCTTTGTTCTTCAGCAGACGAACTTGTTCATAACCGCCGGTTTTGATATTCTGGTTGTTGAGCAGGTTCTTTACTTCCAAGCTGAAACCAAGCGTGTAGGCACGGTTAATGTACCAGTTTTTACCAACACTTGCATTTAATACGTAAGCAGAGTTGAATTTCTCCTGATTACGTAACGTTGCGATATCTTCTTCAGTCATTCCCGGTGTCAGTACGGCATCTGTGCGATAGAGCGGACTCATAGATAAGTACATATTATCGTAATAGTTCATATCTAATGACGCGAATATGTTTTTAGGTCCACGGTAAGACAAGCCTACGTTTAGTGCAGTTTGCGGCGTGCTTTCTACACGGAAGTTCTTCCAGTATACTTTACCTTGGTTCTTGATTTCTCCACTATTATCCTGAATCTGTACATAATCCGGATTATTGTCATAAGTGAATTGTCCCCAGCTGATGGCTGCATTCAGAGAAAGTCCTGCATAGATAGGTACAGAAGCAGCTGCTTCAAGTCCGAAGTGGCGTTTGTTGATACCGCTCATTGCAAAGTTGGAGAAGGTAGCTTCTACGTCATCATAATAAGAGAGAACTTTGGATTGATCCATAAACTTCGTATAGTATCCGGAGATACGTGCTTTAATATCTCTCCAACGCAAGTTATAAGAGGCGTCTACACCAAATACTTTCTCACTTGAAATGCCCGGAGTCGCAGAGTTACGTGTACGGGGAGAAACAAATGAAGCTTGGAAGGAAGGAGCATCCTGCATGTAGATAATGTTAGCATCAATAGAATGAGCAGCAGAGAATTTATAGCTGAAGTTGGCTTTCAGTTTATAAGTCAGGTAATTCTGCTTCTTAGAGTCTCCTTGAGAATTGTCGAGGAACAATCCTTTTTTCCAAATACCATGACGCCACAGAGTAGTGTGTCCGAGTTCTCCACCCAGATTAGCTCCAAAGTTGCCGAAGTTTCTGCTATATTGTGCCCAGGCGCGTGCGTTGATAACATTTCCGTAGTAGTCGTAGCTGTATTTATCCCCCTTCTTGACAGCTTGTGCATGACCGTACTTCTCGTAGTACTCCATGTTGTTCTGGTAAAGGATCGGGTTCATGCCACCCATGTCACGTTCGGCAAACTTGTCTACGTCTACCCAGTAATCACCACCCAGCAAATCTTTCACTTCGCTATAGTATTCTGTACGATTACGACGCAAGTTCAATCCACCGTTAATTTTAGAATTGTCACGGAAGATATGAGAGAATTGTGTGTAGAGATTCCAGTCTATCTGATCGGCATGGCGTTCTTCAATCATGTTGATGGCACGATGACCGGCTCCATAGGCGGGGTTCTCTTCCTGGCTTTGGTTGATATGATACAAATTGTCCCAGTTGATGTGGCGGATGTTATTAGTGTTTCCCATCCATGCTTCATACAGTTGCGCTCCGATGTAAGTATTGTCATAGAAACTGGGTAAATAACGGTAATAGTCAGGACGTGGGTCGGGACCACCATACCAAGTCAGTGCAGAGTAACCATTCTGTCCGAAACGTACAGAGGTTGCCACGTTTAATTGCGAACGGTCATTGATGTCAAATGTATAATTCAACATCGTAATAGGTTCATGATAGCTGCGTACACGTGCGTTAACACGCTTTCCATTCAGCCAACCCCAGTTTGGATTGTAGTAGTTGTTGCCTACTAAGTCGTAGACTTCCTGAGTAGAAGCTTGCTGTGCACCACGTTCTGTGGGGGCACCCAAGATGCTTAATGCCAAGCGGTGTTGCGAATTGAATTGCTTTTCTACAGCGGCAAAATATCCGAAAGCATTGTAATACACACCGTTTACATAAGAGTTTCCTCCCTGGCGGGTTGATACGGAGAAGGCATAAGACCAGCCGTTATCCTGTAATCCGGATGCATAGGTCAGCATACCACGGAAACGGTACATGGAGTTGCCGTTAACTACGCTGGCACGAAGACCTTTGCGCATCTGTGAAGGACGGGTATTGATATTTGTTGTACCTGCGATACCGCCAAGACCCATATCCCCCATGTTCAGTGCAGATGTGATCTCCTGATTACGGGTTGCATCATTCAAACCACTCCACAAAGACCAGGGAGTATATCCTGTCATCGCGTCATTCAGCTGAATGCCATTCATATATACGTCTGAGTATTGAGAGTCATAACCACGTACATTGAAACGCATTTCACTGAATTTGTAGGAAGCGATATTATTGAATACGTCTTTTGATGCGGACAGAGACGAGGGGAGTGATTGCGCATCCTCCAGTGTTTCTGTGTCAAATTCGGCAAAGATGGCGTCGTCCATAGTCGGAGCAACGTTTTCGGGGATCAAAATGACGTTGTTGATATCTCTGATCAACTTATCCACACGGACAGCCAGAGTTAAAGGTTCGAACTCTGCAGCTTCGAAAGACAGCGTGTATTCTCCTTTTGCCAGGTTCTCGATAACGAAGTTGCCCGACGCATCAGTCTTGGTTGTTACATCTCCCGGGGTTAATGTCACTTTTACGCCGTCTATGGCCGCACGTGTCGTACGGGAAACGACTTTACCTTTGACTCCACCATTGTTTTGTGCAAAAACAGTGAAAGACATCAAAGATAATACCATGAATAGGATTGTTTTGATTTTCATATAAACTTATTTTTTTATTTACCTATATAGATATATACGGGGAAGTGGTCACTGTAACCTCCCTGGAAGTTATTACCTACGTATGTGCGCAATGGATATCCTTTGTATTGTCCTTCTTTCTGCACCATGTAAAGTTGCTTGAAGATATTTCCATAGAATTTAGATCCGGGAGCTTTCTGCAATTTCAGCTTTCCTGTCGATCCTTTGGCTAAATTCTCGGATACTACAATATTATCAAATATATTCCATGCATCACCATAAGCTAATGTTCCGTATCCTGCTTTGAGCATATCGGCATAAGGCGCGAAGAAGTCGCCCTCCTTCAAATCTTTCAGTTTGAATTTAGCTCCTAACCCTTGTGCTATACTTTTGTCGGTCGGATCATCATTGAAGTCGCCCATCATAACCACTTTCATGTTAGGATTGGCTCTCATTACAGAGTCTGCAATGCAGCGCATCTGTTCGCCTACAGCGATACGTTTAAATTCCGAAGCTTCCTTTCCTCCAAGGCGTGAAGGCCAGTGCGCCACCATAAAGAAGAAAGGTTCGTTCTCAATCGTTCCCCAAAGCGTCAGGATATCCCGGGTTTTGAAGTCGGGAAGTGAAGGGATGACCGTTCTTACAGCCTTTTCTCCTTCTTTCTTAAACACATCGGGACGATACAGAAAGGCAACGTCTACGCCTCGGGCTTCAGGAGAGTCGAAGTGTGAAATCCGATAGTTTGCCGGAGCCAGTTTGCGGGTTGCGATGATGTCTTCCAGCACACTGCGGTTTTCTACTTCTGATACACCGATGACGACCGGATAATCCTTGTTGATAGCTGCAATGTCAAAGAATACCCGTTCGGTATTTGCCAATTTCTTTTTGTACTTGACCGAGTTCCATTTTTTAGGACCTTCGGGAGTAAATTCGTCATCGTGAACTTCCGGATCATTGATAGTATCGAAGAAGTTCTCAAGATTGTAAAATACAACCTTATACGGTTTCTGTGCAAAGCTGAACGATATCAGCAGCGCAAAAAGCGCGGTTACTAATAACAGTTTTTTCATAAGCTAGCTTATTAGTTAATCCCCCATTGAGTGGGATTATTTTGTTGTTTTACACTGTTGGATACTTGCGGGAAGAAGGTAAATCCTGTCTTCTTTTCGATGTCTGCTACAGAAGTACAAATAGACTTAGGAGGCTCGATATTTCCGTATGATTTATGTTCTACCCAAAAACCTATGGAAATCAGCTCGTCGGCCGAACAGTCTTTGATATTCTTTCCGGTTTTTCCACTCTTTGTACGCAGAAGCACTTTGAAGTAGTGTGTAGGAAGAGGAACTACCTTGCCTGTATCATCCGTAGTAGTAGATGTTGCTCCAGTTCCAAAATGTGCGCCGGTAACTACATACAACGTGTCTGAACAGTGATTTGTACGGACTTTGCTTTCAAGTTTGGCCCACATGTCCTGGTTCAGACGATTGAGTTGTGGAGTCATGTTAGACATATAGAACGTTTGGGCATTCATCTCATCCGTAGCATCACGGTCAGCAGATGGAAGTTGATGTCCACGGTCGTAAGGACCTCCATAAGACCCTAATGTACAATCTGCTTGATAGTTTTGCGGGATGATTGGGTCAAAAGCCCAGCGGTCTGTACGCTTGATTGATCCTGAGTATGCAGCGTGTATCGGATATGCTACCCATAAGGCTGCTTTCTTAGTTTTATCAAAACAAATAGAATAATTACGTATTGTTTTATTGTTCAAAAGAGCATAATGAGTTACATACTGATAATTAGCATCTTCCTTGAAAACAGGAACTTCAGCCCACAGGTTAAAAGCAGGTAGGTTCTGCTGTGATTCAGATAATTGTACTAAATCAAAGACTTTCGCCTCTTGGTCTGCAAACTGGAGTGTAATCTTGGCTATACGTTGCTCTTTACCTGTATTCCTATTATAATATACGTATAGAACATTGAGCCCGTCTTTTACTTCTCCGGATTTATAGGATAAGGTCTGATCATTGCTACTGAAGGAACACCATGTTGTGCCTTCAGTGATTTCTGCATTCCATGTCGTTCCGGGAGTACCTGTGATGATTATGGCAGACGATCCGGATGCTGATTTTACAGTGGAGGAAATTTTCCAGTAGGCATCACATGGCTGTGATAAGCCATTATCTGATTCATCACTACTACACGCACTGAAATACAACAGTGAGAATGTAAATAGTATAATTTTAAGAGTTAATTTATAAATTGACTTCATTAAAGGAGTATTGATAAGAAAAACTAAACAGTTCTTGGCGTAAAATTTACCCCAAGAACTGTCTAGTATACAATCTTATTTATTTTTTGTATGTGATTGTAATAGAGTTAATATACACAGCACCGCCTCCAGGGAAGATACTTAATTCAGAGAGATTTAAGTTCTCAATATTGTCAATTGTGAATGTTTGGCCTTTATCTGTTGATTCATTACTTTTTGCTTTTGCAATTTCATCTAATTGAGCTTGAGTTGTTCCATCTTCATAAGTATACCCTGCTGCACAAGCTAAGATATAGCGTTTAGCTACAGTATTAGGCGCTGTAGTCACAACTATCTTTTGTATAATTCCGTTTACTTTTGGAATTTGAATATGTGAATTGAATGCTGTCTTCGCAGATGAACTGTTGAAATTAATTTGTAGATATGGGGCGTTAGCTCCTGTGGATGTTATACCACATTTCCCCGTCCATTTACCATAAGTATTATCATAATCGAATGTTGCATATCCACCATTAGTCATCTTAGATATTTCGTCAGCAGTAAGGGTTATTTCAGTATCTGAAGAACTGCTAGGCGCTGAAACGGTAATAGGAACTTCTATTTCACTATTAGCTAATGAAATTTTTAGAGTTTGTTTGATATCATTAGTAGTTGAGTTTCCATTAGCTGTAACGGTAACTTTTGTACCATTGACTGTTGCAGATAAAATGCCATTTAATCCGCTAGTTGTAAGTGTGTTACTTCCCATGTTCGCTACACTGACTTCAAATTCCTTATTTCCACCAGTCGCAGGGAAAGTCCAATTAGAGGGATCGACAGATACAATTGTGGGTTCAGTCGAATTGAATGCATTAACATCCTCCATATTACGTGGAACGAGCTGGCCTTTATTTGAATTTACTGCAGCCAATCCTGAAATGTTTCCTGTAGTTACTTTGTATGTTTTATCAATAAAAGCAGTAGCTTCTTTCTTACAGAATACAACGAAATCGGTTCCCCCAGCAGTAAAGGTATGTGAAGATATTTTTTCTGTTTTTGCCCATACACCACCTTCTTTAGGAGTTGCATTAACAATGATTACTGGCATTCCTTGGTAATCAGCTAATTTATCTGCTGTAATTGTTACAGGAGTAATAGCAGCAGTTCCAATCTTTTCTACTTTAGCCCAAGTGTCATCTTTACCCCCCGTAACTTCAAACATACCGTTATAATTCACTGTTTTAGCGAGACCTTTGTAGAGAGTTACTTTTACTTTATCACCTTTGTTAAGATTGAGTTTAGAAGGCTCTACTTGGCTGCCAAATAGTGTAATACCATTACCTTCTACTGTAGAATTTTCTGTTGTAAGGATTAGGTTGTTGAAAGAATAATTTCCACCTTCAACATCATTCTGTACTACGGCTTCGAAATAACGGTCAGCAGTTTCATCAACCGGAGTTTGGGTAGTAGTCATCATTGCATTCAACTCAGGAATAGTGATAACTTTAGCTTCTCCTGGTTCT
>OFFT01000764.1_pt1 | contig 21708 bp, 20 predicted proteins | sample 1521581 | NCBI WGS metagenome assembly OFFT01 (sample SAMEA3504084, study PRJEB24116) | mouse gut metagenome | biome: mouse gut; feature: mouse-associated habitat; material: faeces | place: Denmark | collected 2011
CGCTGTCTCCGGACAGTATCAGGGGCGTCCTGGCCTCATCGATGAGCACGGAGTCCACCTCGTCGATGATACAGAAGTGAAGCCCTCTCAGCACCAGCTGCTCCTTGTAGACTACTCTGTTGTCGCGCAGATAATCGAAACCCAGCTCATTGTTCGTCACATAAGTGATATCGCAGCGGTAGGCCTTCTGCCGCTCCTCGGAGGTCATCCCATTGAGAATCATGCCCACGGAAAGCCCCAGGAATTCGTGCACCTGCCCCATCCACTCCGCGTCACGCTTCACCAGATAGTCGTTGACCGTCACCACATGGACGCCCTTGCCCTCCAGCGCGTTCAGATAAGCCGGCAGAAGGAAGGTCTGGGTCTTTCCTTCACCGGTGCGCAGTTCGGCGATGCGTCCCTGATGCATGATGATGCCGCCGATCAGCTGCACCCGGTAATGTTCTGTCTTCAGCACCCTTGCAGTGGCCTCCCGCACCGTGGCGTAAGCCTCCACCAACAGATCGTCCAGGGTAGCCCCTTCCGCCAGCCTCTTGCGGAACTCTGCGGTCTTCCCCCTGAGCTCCTCGTCGGACAGAGCCTGCATTTGGGGCCGCAGCTCCTCGATTTTCGCCACCAGCGGCGCGATTCGCTTCAGCTCCCTTTGACTGTGCGTGCCAAATATCTTTTCAATTATCTTCACGGTTCTCCATACCTTTCTATGACTGTCTGTCAAAATCTTATCTGCTATTGTACCAGATTTGTCCAACAGATTCAACACTAAGCGACCGGAAGATATGAATATTTCATCAATATTTTATGAACAATCCCGAATCGCAGGATATATTTCTCCGGCAGGCAGCCTTTTGGGAAACAACACGCCCTTCCCAGTCCTCCCCATCGATATAGCAAATGACCACATATCCCCTGCCGAACACCAGGCTGCTGCATCGGGGCTGCACGAAGCCGATCAGGGAAAGCAGCTCCTCTTTTCAAAGGCGCTTTTGTCTTTATTTCACATTTCGGCCGTTCAAGACGGCTTCCGTCAGACGGTCCCCCTGATAGGTCAGCTTCAGGGAGAAGAACTCCGCCCCTTCCTCCAGAAGACGGAAGAAAATATCGTCGCCCTCCCAGATGGACAGATTGTAGACCGCGGATTTCTCCACCCATTCCAGCGTGCCCTCGTCGCACTCCGCCAACGTTCCGGTATAGCCGTCCGCCGTATAGAGGAACATGTACTCTGTGTCGCAGGTGTCCGTGCCGAAGGTGATGACGCCCCGCAGCTTCCAGGAAGTCAGCGTAAGCCCCGTCTCCTCCCGCACTTCCCGCAGCAGGCACTCCTCCGGCGACTCCCCTGCCTCGAAATGGCCTCCCACGCCGATCCATTTGTCCTTGTTGATGTCCGCTTCCTTTTTCACCCGATGCAGCATCAGGTAGCTGTCGTCTTTTTCGATATAACATAGCGTCGTCAGATTGCTCCGCATCTCCATGGCCACCTTTCTCATCGTGTAACAGTTCAGACAGGACGCTGCCGCCCTATCGAATAAACTACCCCGGCTTCGCTTAGTTTGTTGCGCAGCAAGCTGCGGGGAATGTACCCTCTTTTTGATTCACTCTACCGTAACGCTTTTCGCCAGATTGCGCGGCTTATCCACGTCCAGCCCTTTCGCCACGCTGACATAGTAGCCCAGCAGCTGGAGGGGAACCACAGCCAGGCTGGCGGAAAAATGCACGTCCGTCCGGGGGATGTAGCAGACGAAGTCCGCGCTGTCTTCTATATTATAATTGCCGTATGTGGTCAGCGCCATCAGGTAGGCTCCGCGGCTCTTGCACTCCAGCATGTTGCTGAGGGTCTTTTCATACAGCTCCTGCTGGGTCAGAACGCCGATTACAAGCGTGCCGTCCTCAATCAGGCTGATGGTGCCGTGCTTCAGCTCGCCCGCCGCGTAACTCTCCGAGTGGATGTAGCTGATCTCCTTCATCTTCAGGCTCCCCTCCAGGCTGATGGCATAATCGACGCCCCGGCCGATGAAGAACACGTCCCTGGCATTCGCCTGCTTTGACGCGAACCACTGGATGCGCTCTTTGTCCTCCAGCAGCCTTTCAATCTTGTCCGGGAGGGTCAGGAGCTCCGCGATCAGCCCGGCATACCTCTCCCCGTCCAGCACGCCGCGCACTCTGCCGAACTGAATCGCCAGTATGTAGGACGCAATCAGCTGGGTGCTGTACGCCTTAGTGGTGGCCACTGTGATTTCGGGGCCGGCCAGGGTATAGAACACATGATCCGCTTCCCGGGCAATGGTGGAGCCCACCACATTCACAATCGCCAGCGTCTTCGCTCCCTGCCCTTTCGCCTCCCGCAGGGCTGCCAGGCTGTCCGCCGTCTCCCCGGACTGGCTGACAATGATTACAAGTTCGTCTTCCGACAGAATCGTCCGTCGGTAGCGGAATTCCGATGCCAAATCCACCCGAACCGGGATCCGTGCCAAATCCTCCAACACGTATTCTGCGCAAACCCCCACATGGTACGCGGAGCCGCAGGCCACGATGTGAATCTGGCTGATTCCCGCGATTTGCTGCTCTGTCAGCCCTATTTCCGCCAGCCGGATTTCCCCGTCCCGAATCACGGAATTCAAGGTGTCCCTGACTGCGCGGGGCTGCTCATGTATTTCCTTCATCATAAAGTGTTCAAAGCCGGCTCTCTCCGCCGCTTCGGCATTCCAGGTAATCTCCTCCGGCTCCTTCTCGATTTCGTCTCCGTCCAGGTTATAGAATGTGACGGCTCCTTTCCGCAGGCGGACAAGCTCCAGATTGCCGATGTAATACACCTGGCGGGTGTAATTCAAAATCGCCGGCACGTCCGATGCCAGGAAGGATTCGCCGTCGGCGGCGCCGATGATCATAGGGCTGTCCTTGCGGGCGGCGTAAATCTCCTCCGGGTAATCCCGGAACATCAGAGCCAGCGCATAGGAGCCCCGGATGCGCACCATGGCATGGTTGATTGCGTCCACCGGCGTGTGTTCGTACTTCCTGTAGTAATAGTCCACAAGCTTCACCGCCACCTCGGTATCCGTGCCTGAGTAGAAGGAGTAGCCCTTGCGCAGAAGCTTATCCTTCAGTTCCTGATAATTCTCGATGATGCCGTTGTGCACACCTACTATATTGTAGTCATCGCTGTAATGGGGATGGGCATTGGCCTCGTTGGGCTCGCCGTGGGTGGCCCAGCGGGTATGGCCTACGCCGCAGTCCCCTGTCAGGGCGGTGCCGTTGTTGGTCTTCTCCGCCAGGGCGCGCAGCCGCCCCTTGGCCTTCACGATTTCTACGTCATCCGCTCCGCGGCGGACTGCCAGGCCTGCTGAATCGTATCCCCGATATTCCAGTTTGGACAATCCGTCCAAAAGGATTGGGGCAGCCTGTCTGTCTCCGGTAAATCCTACTATTCCACACATATTTTCGACCTCTTTCTATCTGTTTTGGGTAATTCTGCCTGTTCAGGACAGTCTCTGCTTCTTTTTGGGCATATTGGCAGAACGATACGCCCTGCTTCCTTATATATATGAGCCGCAGAAAGACGGTAGCATCATTTATGCTGCATTTCGAATTTTTCTACTTGTGCGGTTGAAATCTGCAACCCCTTAAAATATGCTCCTTTATTTCTGATATGATAATATCGCCGAACCAGGACGCTGCTATCATGTCTGTCATGGACGCAACCGCACAGCTGGATTTCTCTTCTTTATACTCCATAAAAAACTTCCGCTCCCATGGCACTCCCTCCTTTTCGCTCTCCATGGATGCTTCTTCCAGATGTTTGTCTCCATGGCGTTCGGTTCTGTCAGGCAGGAGCCACCTGGGTGCTGCCGCTTCTGCCTTTTTCCATTTTTGCTACAACTATCTGCTTTCCAGTGAAAAACAGCAGAAACGCTATTAAACCTTAGAAAAACTTGAAATACAGACTTTGGACTTGCCGATTATATGGCGTCCATGGATTTAGGATAATATAGAAATGTCTTTTTGTCAATGGGGAAATCGGAACGGGATGAATGGGAAATGGTATGCTCATTACATGGGAGGGATACGCGTATGAGCGATGATGATTTTTTCCGCCGTTAGCTCCTCATTCGCCCTGCCGGAGTATGCCCTGTGACTACTGTGGCTGGTTCCGTGTGCGTGCCTTCTTTTTCAAGTTGCTTCTTCATGAACTGGGCTGTCACTATGGGTGTTTTCCTCATACTGGTCATAGAGTTTAAGGAGCTGGCTGCAAATAGCTGATACGAGTTCGCGGAAATTTTCCATGAATTTCAGGGCTTTCACACTATGACTGCCCGTCTACCAGGTGCTCCTTATGCTGATTTCTTTTCTAATTCTTCAACTCTTCTTGCCAATTCTTCAATCATCTTTAGTAGAATTGCTGTAGTATCATTTTCAAGTTTAGTGATTTTATAATACTGTTTTAATTCTTCCAAGTTCTCTTTCACGGTATTGATTTTACTTTCAAGAAACATCTGTACTCTGTCCATTTCTTCTAAAAGCAGATTTTCAGATTCTGCTATTTTTGTATCTATTTTATCGTTTATCCGTTTTTCAGATTCCCCAATTTCTTCTTGCATTATCGCTCTGATTGCTTGTAAATCATTTTGATCTAGCATATTTAATACCCCCTTTACTGTTTATATCCTCTCGGAATCTCCAGACCACATATCACGCTGCTTTCTGGAACTCCTTTGGGTCGGTTCCCCCACTTTTCCAGGTGCCGTCCTGACCCAATGCCTGATTCTGCTTCCTGAAATCCCGAAAGCCTATGTTTCTATTATACCAGATTCCACGGTATATTCAAGTTCTATTTCTTTTCAGCGAACCGCTGGGTACAAAATTTGTTTTTCCCGCTATGCTCCTTTCGTCATCGCTTAAATCCAATGAGTACCGGAACTGAAATTCATTTGTGTATGAATCGATTTCCTCCCATGTAAATTTCTTCTCGCCCGGGCATACCCAATAGTGGTCTGTCAGGGACAATCCCAGATTGCAGAGCATATACTCCACTGGAGATTCGAGGGTCAGATTGGCCAGCTGTTCACGTATTCCATGCCTTGTTGCGGGTATCCCACGGTGCATAAGGAATTGTCTACAAATAACTGCTGCAAGTTTATGGCAATTTTTATTGTATTTCCGGGCTTTTGCCTGAAGCAATTGCAGCAGTTATTTTCCGACAATTCCTAAGCCAATCCATCAAGGACGCTTTTAATGACGCCTTATCCGTCTCGGCCAGGGGCAATTTGTCTATATTTTTCTCATTTATCACTATTTCGTTTATGCTCAGTTTCTCATAGTTGAATAATGCCAGTTTGTCATTTTCGTGCATCAGAAAATACAGCATATCCCCTTCTCTCCCCATATCACTTGAACGCTTCCTCTGCTATTCTCTCCATCTCAGCCAGCAGCTTCTGCCTTTTAATCAGTCTGCCCGCCACGATTGTCAGCAGCCCCTTTTGCGCCCAGGTCTCATTTTTTATATTGTCCCATGTGTATCCATCATAAGATTCTACGATATCATCGTCTATCAAGACTTGTAAGATATTTCTGTCGTCTTCCAGGGTCAGTTCTGCTTTATGGCCATCTATTCTTGCTCTTTGTATCGTTTTCATTTACAGCTCACCGTCTCCATTGCAGCCCTCAGTCTGCGCTCTTGTGTCAGTACCATTCCGCTCATTTAGCAGGCTTTCTTTATTCAAAACAGCGTCTGCCCCGCACAGCGCCCCAGAGGATTTACGGACGCGTTCCTTTCGTGACCGAAAATTCTCTGGGGCGCTGGAATTGTTTTCTCTTAAAACAAATCAACTGCTTAACCGCTTGTGTTACTAAGTTACTTACGATATTCAGCAGATTAATTCTGCATTTCCACGGATAAGAACCAACTAAATCATCCTTTTGTTCTATTAACGGAAATATAAAGCCATTCCCAAAAGGTATATGACCTCAGATATAGTATATCCCAAATCCTACGTTGAATTAATTGGGACTTTCTGCAGAATAGGGCTGTTTTCACATGCTCAGCAACTCAGCGATCTCAGCGAAATTGATATATAAATCATCATAGATATTGACCTTGATGGTAGCTTCAAAAGAATATTGGATATTTAGCAAGTTTCCCTCGAAATAGTTGACCGTCACGTTTTTCCGGCGGGAATCCACAATCCAATATTCGCGGACTCCGGCATTCTTGTAGTAGTATAGCTTGCGGATATAATCATCTGACGGATTGCCGGGCGAAACAATCTCGATGACAAAGTCAGGTGCCCCGTTGCACCGCTTTCCGTCCAGCTTATTTCTGTCGCAGACAATCATGAGATCGGGCTGGACAATGGTAAGCGGCCGGTCGGAAAGCTTTACATCAAAAGGCGCATGGAACACCCGACAGGCGCCCTTGCTCCTTTTGATATAGGAATTCAATATTGTCGTCAGTTCGGTGGAGATTGTCTGATGATCCTGTGACGGACTTGCCATGTAGTATATCTGCCCGTCAAAGACTTCTGCCCTGACATCCTCCGGAAGAGCTTCATATTCTTCCAGTGTGGTTATGAGCGGCTGCAATACTGACATAAGATTACACCCCTTTCTTTTAGCCTGTCGCTGGATTGCTTTTCTGGATTCCATCATAGCATATTTCAGGGGAAAAGGAAAGATAAGAATCCACTTCCAATCGGGAGAAGCGTAACGCAAGCTGCGCTTGCGTGGGACGCTATGATATCATGCTGGAGCCTTGCCGGGCGAACGGAAGCGTGCTCATTGGGCAGAGGATTCCTTTTTCATGCGTTCAATCTCCTGTCTGAGCTGCCGGACTTCATCCTGAAGCTGTTTGACCGCTTCCTCTGTGGCTTCATAGCCGCTGTTAACAGAAGCCCCCCTTTTCAGGGAACCCTCGCGGAGTCCTTCTTCACTATAATACTGGTCTTTGATGTTATGGGCAATCCCCCAGATTCGCTTCTTGCCGAGCACGTCTGCCGGATATCCGTACTTATCAAGAATCTGGCGGGGGACCTCCCCTTTCTGGTACTCCTGCCAGAAGAGCTCTTTGAATTCTTTTGTGAAGTACAGGGTGGATGGCGTGACGGAATATGTATACGGATTGTTCCGCAGCATCTCCATCTCTTCGTCAGTGAACACTTTTTTGCCCATGTTGCTCCTCCTCGTATCAATCATATAAGGTGCCGTAGTTCTGTATTCAGATTGCCCTCCAGCACAGGATTTGCTCCTCATATGAGCTGACTAAGCACAATGTCCATCAGGTGTGGTGACATCATATTATAGGGAATTTAAGATAAATCTTCCTCCATTTGCTCAGGAATATTTACTATTTTTCATTTATATCCAAAAACTTTTCAAGACAATACATCTGCCATCTTTGGTTTCCTGTAAAACCACTCATCTCTATATCTTTTCTAAATTCCACACGTGTAGGCCCTTTCCAAGTCCTAAAATATTCATCTACCGGCCTTGGCATAGGAACTTTATCAGGTATAGGTATATCAGGATATTTCTTTGCCATAAGTTCACGAATTAAATATTTAGGTTCCCCATGGCGAATACGTTCAAGATTTAGCCCCCCCATTTTAAGCCTTGCATATGGATCATAATACGGCATTCCGGCTACCCCGAACGCATTAAAATATGAGCTAGAGGATTCTATTGAAAATATATCATCCATAAATTTCAAAAAATCAATCCCTTCTCCTTGGCGATACCTTTCGAACAGATATTGCACGCTTACTGGTTCGGCCAATACAGCTTCTGGTTTTGTAAAAATATAGCGTTCCATGAATTCATCAAAAGTCCAATCCTTGGCAAGAAGACCGTCCATGCCTCCAAAAACTAAGTCGCTACTTTCTCCTACGAACATCATTTCGACCCCGTCAGACTTAGCTTGGAGAGCTGCCTGCAAAATCTGCGGTTCAATTGAATGGACAGGAGCGCATTTAGCTTTCATAACAGCTTCAAGATGATTTTCAACGGTATCCCATGTGATATCTACATAATGAAGATTTAGTCCATAATACTTTGCATAATATTCAGCTCTTGTAAGTTCCTCTTTTTGGAAATCGCCACCCAAAAAACGGAATGTATATGCATCTGAACCAGTCAAATAGGATGCTACAATAGCGGAATCCATACCGCCAGAAAGCATTATGCCTTTCCTTTTATCTTTGAATCGTTCCATCTGTTTCTTGATTTCAAAATCAATGTCCTCAGCGCTTCTTACTAAAATTCTCTGATCATCTGGAATAGGCTTTATATTGCCGTGCTTAAACCCTTCATAAAAATCTTTGTTGTCATCCTCAATATAACGAAATGCCATATAAGAACTCATGCAATACTTCTTATCTACCATTTTATTTATCTCCTTATTTTACATCTTGCAAATCGTCTTTACGAACTGCATTCAGCGCTTCAGTAATTTTTGTAGAAGAGATTCCCTTAGTATAGGGAAAATATACTATTTTAATTTCAGCCTCAGCAAATTCTTTCTCATACTTATTCCATTTCTCTGTTCCATACCAGTCATCTCCAACAAATAAATAAGAGGCTCCTAGCTTTTTGGCCGCCGTAAGCTTGTCCATATCATACTGCGGAACTGCCGCATCAACATATTTACAGCTGCGCACAAGCTCAATCCGGTCTTCAAAAGGAATCATCGCATGTTTGCCTTTGTATTGTACAAGTTCATCTACAGTGACTCCCACCACAAGTTTATCGCACATTCCTTTTGCATTTTTAAAAAGATTAAGGTGGCCTATATGAAACAAGTCATAGACTCCCGTTGTATAGCCAATTATCATTTGAAACCCCTTTCTCTATGTATTATCTAAAACATAATTTCTAGAACTGTTTTATGAGTTTAAGTATTTATCATAAACGTTGCTCTCAATGAACAGCCGCGTATTATGCGGACAGCGTCTCTTATCTTCTGGCGGAGGCACCATATAGTCTCCGTATAGATTAGTCAAGTGATTATGGTAATCCCTAATCCCCCACACTTTAATACCATCAAATTCATATAAGATTCTGTCGTAATATATTTCTTTTTTCAGCTTTCCTTTTTTGCCCCATCCCGCACCCTGGCATATTATATATGTGCTATTTTCTTCATTACTTTCCGAAAGCATTTGTATTTGTTTTTTTACAAAATAATTAACTCCCCAAAATTTATACACAAACTTTTTGGTTCCAATATACATTCTTTTAAAATAACTTCTTCTGCGGGGAAGATTATATGTCAGTAAAATGATAGCATCCTCATATTTTTTATATTTTTCAAACACGGACTCATTGATGGGGTATCCATCATTTGGAAAAACATCAATATACAATGAAAGCTTATTATATTTTCTCTTTACTTCATTTTCATATAGAACAGTATCCTTCATACCAAACTTAGCATAGGGATATATATACCCTTCATCCGGATAGACATGGATATTAAACTTATTAGAATACTTATTTTTCACAAGAGCAATAAACTGAATATAATCTTTCCTGGGCATTGTGACATCAATATCATCGTCCCATGGAATAATTCCATGGTGCCTGACCGCCCCCAACATGGTTCCTCCAAAGATATTATAAATCAACCCGTTAACTTCACAAAGCTCATGAAACTGTTCTAGCAGTTTGATAAGAAGGGTTTGTTTTTGCCTTGTATCAGTTATTTCAATGTAATCATCAGCAATACCGCTCATTAGAATAACCACCTCTCCTAAATAAACATCAATCCTATTTCCATATAAAAGCATAACCTGTTATTCCGGTTTTAAAGCCATCTTCTACTACTTCGAGTCATAATTTTCGCTTTATATATGCAATGAAGTAATTTATTTCCTTTCCAAAGAAAATTTTGCTCATAACAAAATATATAACTCCAAAAATAAAACAGTATATAATAGCATGAAGCAACCAGTTAGCAAGCGATAAATCCCTCAAAGGAAACATGCTGCATCCAATCAAGATTCCTATGACTGTGGCACCGGTTATTACTAATAATTTTTTATAGAAAATGCGCTGTCTTCTACCCGGAATTAATCTGCTGGTAAAATAAACATGAAACAGCATTCTGTATAACATTCCTGTTGCCGTTCCTATAGCAACACCTATCAGCCCCAGTTTCTGTACCAAAACAATGGAGACAATAATATTTATCAAAGCCTCAATATAGGCGGGAATAGTAATCTCCTTAAACTTGTTGGCCACATAAGACAGCGTTACATGTGGGTATTTCAAAAGGTACAGCGCTTCCGAAACTACAAGCATTGCTCCGAATATAGGCTGGTAGTAATCTGTATCCGTGATTCCTTTTGTATATATCATCACAAATGGAGCTATAAGCATTGCTGTTACTGTGAACAAAAAACCAACCGAAAAGAAGATTATGAATTCATATAAATCCAACTTTTGATGTAACTCTTCTATATCGTTTTTCGCATATGCCTGTCCTATTGTAGGTTCTATTCCTGAAGCAAGTGAATGAATCAATACACTCATTTTACTTACAATCAAATAGTAGACACTATATACGGATACCGTCTCTAAATCACTGAATAACGTAAGGATTGTGATATCCGTACTAGTATGAATGAAGAAAGCAAAATTAATTGCAAAGCCGTTCCATCTTTGTCGGATTAACGCATAGTCTTTTGGAGTTGTCCAGTTTATATCGTATCTTTTTCTAATATACCTTCCAAGAACGACTGGCTTTAACACATACAATGCCGCAGAGCAGAACTTAAGAGCAATAATGTCTGGGTATAAATTCGTTATTACCAAAACCGAAATAATATTGCCAAGAGTCAGCGCTATTGAAGCAAAAGAAACGATATAGACCTTTTTATCAGCATTCAACAATGTTGTCATTGTCAGGGAGAACATGTACTGCAACAGTAATCCTATAGATAGAATTATTGTTAATAAAAATATGTAGGAATCCTCATACCCTGTAATAACAATTTTCGGATAGATAACAGCAATGATTCCTGTATAAACTATAAATATTGCCCCAATTTTTCTATAAAATGACCGTGCAGTCTTCAACACCGAACTGACTTGCTTCCAATTTTTCTCTATCAGGGGCTTATATAGATTCGCTGAAATAACCCCTGTAATTCCCCCTTCTATAAGAGTAATATAACTAAGGAATTGATTGATAGATGAGACTAACCCATTTATGTCAGACCCAAAACAAGACAGAATAATTCGTGGAACTATCAATCCACTGATTACAGAAACCACCTGTAATAACAGGGATGATGCTATATTGAGCAAAGTAACTTTGTTCTTCATAATGTCTCTCTTGCCTTCCTGCAGTTAAACTGACTCCTAAGTTATTGCATATTGGGGTCTAGATTGATTAAATATCCCAAATCATTTATGGATTTCTTTCCAAATTAATTTTGCACATTTAAGAATTCTCAATTTGTAAAGCAATACCTTAAACTTAGTTTTTTTGCTAATGTGCCTATTTCCCAAGATAACAAAGATATTCAACCTCAGGAATTCATTTATCCTCTTATAGGTCTGTTTATTTGTATTTTTCAAATCCTCAAACTTAAAAAGTATCTGGCAATAATTCGCCACCTTCTTTACCATTGCCGCCTCCGCATATTCTTTTCCCATTACGCAACACTTCTCGTATATTTCATCTGCCGCATTTAACTCATCAATATCAATTTGACTAAATGGTTTGTGCATTATGCTGCCTGCTCTTTGCAGATAAAAATATAATGGTTGATTTGTATAGGCAACTTTGTTGGCATTCATAAAGAAAATGTATGTCGTCAAATCATCTTCATGAAATTTTTTGTATGGAAACAGATGCTTTTTTGCCAGATTGGATTTAATTAGAAGCCCACAAGCACTTGTACCATGCAGTTCACCCCAAAGCATCATCTTGAGCGCATCCATTCCCTGATATTCTCTAACAACAAACGATTCTTTGGGATATATTATGTTTTCATGTTCTCTATAACTCAGAAATTCACATGCTGATAAATCAGCTCCAGATGCTTCAGCTATATCCAGCAAGATTTTTAAGCAATTTTTGTGAATTGTATCATCACCATCTACCCATGTAATATAATCCCCTATAGCAGCTGACGTTCCGACATTTCTTGCATCAGATGGTCCTCTATTTTCTTTGTGGATGACTTTTATTATATCGCTTTTAAACGATTCGCATATGGCCCCGCTATTATCAGTAGACCCATCGTTCACTAATATTATTTCATAATTAGTATATGTTTGGTTCAAGACACTATGAACACAGTCTTCAAGATATTCCTCTACGTTATATACAGGAATGATGATGCTTATCTTAACGTCCAAAACTCATTCCTCCAGGTTAATACTACTTTCATCAGGCCTTTAGATTTTCTTTTATTTCACCCATTTCATGTATATCGCAAATAACATAATGACATCCATTTGCTTGTGCTTTTTAATCATTTTTATTTTTCAGTTTTCTAAGTTTGTTATACGCTTTAACAACTAGCATTTTGGGTATTTTTATGTAGGCCATAAAGAGCACACGTTTTTTTCTCAAAAAAATTCCCATAACATCCTCAAAACTATCAAGAACATATGAGCAAGGCCTATGAAATACATTGAATTTTAAATAAAAGTCTGCAACCAGATTCTCATATGCCCTAATGACATGTTTAAGTGTTTTTGCACTGATATCACCGTCTATGTACAAATGAAGAGTTATTGTTATTTCCTCTGCACCAAAAGTCTTATATAAGTCATATTTGCCCTTTTGGGTATGACTTGTATCAATATCGTGCGACCATATCTTGTCATCAATAATATACTTTTCTTTTTGACGTTCTGCGAATAGAACATCAGAGTGCGGTGAAATCTTGTTATATACATGATCTGTTGGTATTTTCTCAAAATCTGTTTTCCATACACCTACACCAGTTGTCCATGACGCATAATGCCCCAACCCTCTTACGAATTCATCAAAGCTGCCAAATGTCTGCCTCTTCTCAGACTTCAATGCTCCATTCGAGAAATATATAACCGGTTTCTCATCCGCCGTCTCCTTTACCATATCAATCATCCATTGTATTGAACCTGGTTCCAGAATCGATCTATGATTCAAAAATTTTAAATATTCTCCAGTCGCTAGCCTAAGAGCTTCAATCTGGTTTTCAAATAAGAATGCATTCGTCTTTTTATAAATTAAGTTGCTTCGACTCTTAGAATACTCTTGTATTCGTTCGAAAAATTCTTGATTATTTCCATTATCTGTTACTATCACTTCATATTCATTGATATCTGCATCCTGTCGAAAAATTTCATCAAGAACAGGAAATACCCATTCCATTATTCCGTTTGTTGGCAAGCATAAAGATAGATATTTCACTCTTGAACACCTTCCTTCGCCTTCTCCGAGAAGAACTCTATCGTCTTTTGGATTATATAATCCTGATTTGCGTCATCTAAATGATAGTAAAGCGGCAAGCGAACTAGCCGTTCGCTTTCTACAGTAGTATATTCATCTTCTCCATCAAATCTACCGAACCTAATTCCCGCCGGAGCACTATGCAATGGAACATAATGGAATACACACAAAATATTGTTCTGCTTCATAAAATCTATATAAGCAGTTCTGGTCTCTAAATCTTTACATTTGATATAAAACATATGAGCATTATGAGTGCAGCCCTCTGGTATTATAGGAAGCTCCAAAACTCCTTTTTCCCGCAATGGTTCAAACGCCTTCCAGTACTTGCTCCAAATGCTCAGCCGATTATTATTAACTTCGTCTGCTGCCTGAAGTTGTCCCCAAAGATAAGCAGCATTTAAATCGCTTGGTAGGTAACTACTTCCATAATCCACCCAGTTATATTTAGCAATCTGTCCTCTGAAATATTGAGAACGATTGGTTCCTTTCTCTCTCAGGATTTCCGCTTTTTCAATATATTTTTCATCATTAATTATAAGAGCGCCTCCTTCCCCCATAGAATAATTTTTTGTTTCATGGAAGGAATAACAACCGAAATCACCAATAGTCCCAAGCGGCCTGCCCCTATATGTACTCATCACAGATTGTGCTGCATCTTCTACTACAAGCAACTTATACCTTTTTGCAATATCCATAATTGTATCCATCTCACAGGCAACACCTGCATAGTGCATAACACAGATGACTTTAGTTTTGCTTGTTATAGCCGCTTCCATTTTTTTCTCATCAATATTCATAGACTCTGGCCGGATATCAACGAACACCAGCTTTGCACCTGTCAATACAAAAGCCGTAGCGGTCGATGAAAATGTGTAACTTGGGAGAATGACTTCATCCTCTGGTGTCAAGCCACACAAAAGGGCGGCCATTTCCAAGGCGGCTGTTCCACTAGTAGTAAGTAATGCCTTTTTGCATCTGAACCTATTTTCTAACCATGTACTGCACTTTTTTGTAAATGGGCCATCTCCGCATATTTTGCGGTTCTCAACGGCTTCCTTCAAATATTTAAATTCATTGCCAATAAAAGGCGGAACATTAAAATAAATCATTTCTAGTTCGTCCTCCTTTATGTAATCCTAGAGTTTCGTCCTCTTTCCCTGTTTGTTGCCAATCCATGGATTTCATTCGTAACGTCACCGTATTTCTAAATCTCCATAAACAATCCCACTCTGTTTTTTCGGCATCCATGCAAGCTGCTGCGGGTCAGCCAGCTCCGTGTAAAGCTCCTCCAAATGTTCCTTTATCATGGCATCTGTCACTTCTGCAAAATCAACCTTTAGCAGTTCCTGAACCATCTTATCGTCAAAACGATATCTGATAATCTTTGCCGGGACACCGCCGACGACCGCATATGGCGGCACATCTTTTGTCACGATGGCACCAGCCGCCACAACAGCGCCCTGGCCAATATGCACCCCTGACATGATTGTTGCACCATAGCCAATCCACACGTCATCGCCTACTACAATGCAGCCTTTTGCAGTTGACTCATACTTCTCTATTTTTAGTTTTGTCTTGAACGGATACATAGAGATATATCCCATTGCATGCTCTCCGCCAAGCAAAAAGACACACTCCTGTGCAATCGAGCAATAATTTCCAATTCTCAGGGATTCATCCGGATTGCCAAAATGTCTTACACAGAGGAAGCCGTATGTCTTAATGCCGACAGTTACTTTTGATGCATTAAAACAGTTTACCGCTATGGTCATGTTGTGAGGATTGAGCCTCCTCCACTTCTTTTTGAAATACAAAAGCTTAATCTGACTCAAAATAGCGGACTTTTTTATAAACCCATTCAGCGCTTCCTTGTCCACTTGGCTCACCTACCCCTAATCGCATATATCCAATCAGTGACATACCTTCTCTGTTGAGGGTAAAAGCGCGTATAGCCCAACAAACGGATTCCGCATCCAAACTTCCTGTCCCTGACAAGCCCTAGCCGCTTCCCGTTCCACCTTACGGCCTGCTCCAGTATGCGCATTTCTCTGTGGCTTACATCCATTTCTTTACTGTTTTCCTGTAGGCTTGTTATTTCTAGCAAATCGGTCTGCAGTTCTTTCAGACGGTTCGCTCTGTCCCTTCCGTTCGGCACTGACGCACTGCCGACATGATACCTATAGTCGATTACATCGTAATCCAATATGTAATATCCTCCCTTTAATTTCCCGTAAAATGAAAACAAACTGTCATGCGCCAATTCCGGAAACCAATATTTTGCAATCTCTTCCCAGAACGCCTTCCTGATACACATCCTGCATCCCTGCTCTATTTTTTTGAAGGAATAATCAAATTCCTTTTTGCTCAATTCCATAGTATTGGATCCATGTTTTCGCTTTTTTCTCCTGTCCAGCATTTGGGAAATCCTGAATCTGAATGCTTTCCTGTCACAATCTTCCATAAACAGATAATCAGCCATTCCAACCAGAACCTGGATTTCCTTATGCCTGTCCATTATCTCGGACATGACGCTCAGCTTATCCGAACGCCAGATATCATCCTGGTCACAGGGAAAGATAAGTTCCCCGGATGCCATCCCAAATCCGCGTACAAAATTTCGTCTCCATCCTATATTCTGCCGATTTTTGTGGATGCTCCAATTTTCCAGCCCATGCGCCGCTATATATCCTTCAATAATCCGTACAGTTCCATCCGTGGAAGCGTCATCCACTATAATGACCTCATCAGCGCCTCGATTCTGGTTCCTCAGCGATTCCAGCTGGTCATATATGAATTCCGCCCCATTGTAAGTCGCCATTACCACCGATATCTTCATATTTTCTCCACTGCCCCTGCGGCAGCCCTCCAGCCCCCTTCGTACTTCGTTCGCCTTAACCTTGCGCTTGAAAGAACCAAAACGACCACCATAGAAGACATTGCATTATTAAAAACATGTCCCGCAATGAACGAATAAACAAAAGAGAATATAAGCAATATCTTATAACCGCCCATATCGAACTGTAACTTTTTTGCCAGCTTGGCGCCATACATAACCACCCCTGCCGCCCCAAGAAATCCATATTGAAAGTACAAATCAAAAAAATCCATTTCGGCAACTATCCCGACATTCCCCATTCCAACCAATAAACTGACCGGATAACTCCTGAAGCCCCTCATCAGTTCTGTCAGCTCCTTAGCCTTCAGCGTCCTCCCGCTTGTCACCACATCCAGAATGCTCCCTGCATATACATTTCCCATATGAGCCAACCTTGTGAGGACATCATTTACTTTATCGCTGACATATCCGCGAAAGACGAAACCGGCTGCAACAAAAAGCACTAATACAACCAGTGTTGTGGCGCATCCCCTCACAACATTCTTTCTAAAACTGAGGAAAATTGAAAAAAACAATCCTACAGCCACTGCAGCCATGCACGCTTTCGTCCCCAGCAGAAGACATGTCACAACCAAAAGACAAACCTTGACAATCCCCAGAACGTTCCTCTTCTCAAACAACCTGCCAAACGCATAAATCACCAATACAGAAACCAAAAATGACACTCCGTTATTGGCATAATACAACCCTTTATATCCTAACCCGCCACTGTATACGGCAAAGCCAATCCCCATCATCTTTGGTATGATTATCGTTGCCGGAACCATCCACGAATACACTTCAAAAATACAACCTGTCTCCCTTTTTCCAAACTCTTCCCTTCTTTTCAGTTCCAACAGGCCTGATAACAGGATTGGCAGCAAAATCCACTGAGACAATAACAGGATTTCCTCCTTCAACGGATTGCCAAAACCAATATGGATACATGACAGCAGCACAAATATCGCCGCCAGAATCAACGTTGGTTCAAATAATATTTTCGAAAATCCCCTTTTGAGGAAAACAAATCCTGTAAAAAAAATCAATACTATTCTGTATAGCTGCCCAACACTAAATTCGCTTTTGAGCTGAAGCAATATGTAGCCATTCAATGTATCAGCCAAAGGCATACACATGTATAATATAATCAGCACCTTTGTGACGTTTATTCTGTATTTCCTGATTGCCATATTTCCCACAAGATTTTTCATACATCATCCGCGCTTTCATAATATGCCTGTGTCTCATTCCCTTTGACATCAAAACTCTGCAAATAATTGAACCAGTTCTTCTTTACTCACATATCCTTGGTCAATCATTCTTTTAACATAAGCATCATTTCTGTTATTACTAACATTATCCCTGAGCAATGTTATTTCTTGTGTATTATTGATAATAAGTAATTTGCCTCTTTTCTTCTGAGCTTTTACTACAGGAATCCGTTTTCGCCATTCCATAAATTTGAGCCAAATATCATCTGCTTTAAGACAATCTCGATTAATAGCATCAATATCAAATGTTTCTTCTGGTAAGATATTTGCCGGATACAACACTCCGCCGACTCCAGTTGCTAAAAGCTTATGCGAAGGTGCAGTGCGCCCTGAAACTTTATTCACCCATGAATTATAGGGCAAAAGTTCATAATTGCAGTCAAACTTTATTTCATGGGCCCTTATACAGGAAACTGCTCTTGGGTATTTGTAATAGCACTCCAGCAGAGTTTCTATAAGATTCAATGGGTACAAGATATCATCATCAACAGTTATAACTATAGCTTCTGGATTTTCATGTATTGCATAAAAATATTTTGTATGTGGACCAATATCCTCTACAAATTTAATTTTCAATCCTATTTTAGTTTGATTTTTAATTTCGTCTGGAAGATTTTCTTTCTGAAACTTATCCTTACCTAAATACAAATGTATTTCATTTGGACGTACTGTCTGGTTCATCATTAAGCGAACAACAAATAAGCTACTGGTTATTCTACTGGGAATTGTCGTAAGAGAAACAATCACCTTCTTTTTATCTTCTGAGATAGGCTCGCTTGGAAGCGGCTCTATCTTTTTCCCAAACCTTAACCCATAATATCTTGTCAATATCCAAGACGCCATATATAAAACCGCTTTTTTCGTCATTCCGCTCATAGCTTTTCCTTAATTCTCCTATCATTTTAGGAAAAATATTAATCTCATCTCATTCATCAGCAACGAAACCTACAACTAGATTCCACCACCTTTAAGATCGACTTTTTGCTACCGTATGTTTTCTATAAAGCTCTCAATATTCTCAATTATTCTCTCCGCATTCCCTTGATAACTTTTATATTGAGTCTTATCAACAGTTTCAAGTGCCTCGCCAAGACATTCGATATCTGTACACCCACAAATTAAATTTAGATTTTTGAACTGTTCTATCAACTGTAGCTGATGGTCATCCACATGCTCTCCATATTTTGACAACCTGGGAACCGCTATGACCTTTTTCCCTTTTTTAACTGCGCCAACAATCGCTCCCGTTCCACCATGTGTTATTACTGTTTCTGCTTCATCCATAATCTTAGCAAACATCTCTCTATCAAAAAAATTTTCATACCCAAAATTCTGCGGTTTATAATCTGAATATCCTATCTGAGCAACTACATTATCCGTTATCGTTCCATTAGCTACCAACTTGTCCACTGCTTTAAGCAGTCTGTTAAACTGAAACTTCTGCGATCCTAAAGTGATGAATATCATCTGCCTATCCCCAACATCCACTGCATTCTTTTTAATTTCTACTGTTTAATCTGCTGAAAACCCATTGGCCAAAACTCTGACGAATGCCCAGCATCTTGATATAAAAAGGTTCTTGCCGTTCAATAAATTCCACCTAGATAAATCGCATTTGGATAGAATTCCAACATCGACTCCCACTGTACATAAAATTGATCAGCTAATCTGTAAAGTATTTGACCGGTTTTTGTTGGAGATGAAACTTTTGCAAATGATTCAATATAAATCAATCTCTTTTTGAACACTTTCGCAATTAGGCACAGCGGGACCACAGCAAGGACTCCTGTTGTAATTACGACATCTGGTTTTTCCTTAAAAAACAATCTCATGCTCTTAAATGTATTCACAGTCATCCTAAAGAGAAATAGAGCTTCGTTCCTATTGACCTGCTGAAGATAATATATCTGCTCTCCATCTATAGATGCTTCATATTGTGTTCTCTCAGTAACTATAAAACTTTCATACTTCTTCATTAATGGGGCAAGCATTGTAATCTGCTCGAAGTGACCACCAGAGGATGCAGCAAAACACAGTTTTTTTCTCATCTTTATTTTTTCCATCTTTATTTTTCTCCGTCTTTTTGTAACTCCCTTTCCAGCGTGCCAGCCGTCCGGTTCATGTCCGCCCCACTGCCAGCATGACGTTCTTCTACAGAAGCGGCACGATGGCCTTCGTAATCTTTTGAAAATCCACAGCGTCCACAGTTCCGGTCACTAGAAACAGCCCACCCTCCTTCGCAAGGTTCGTGATGTTCGCTGCTACGATTCCGTACACAATCAGGCCGCCGCCCTTGGACGAATAGGAGTGGCATGAGCCGCACTATCGGGTCGGTCAGGGCCCGTCATCCTTTACGTCAGCTTCGCATAGTTCAGGAAGGCAATGCCTGACAGTGTCTCCACGTCTCCCCCTCCGCCAGGTAGTTCTCCTTCTGGGAGCGGAAGATGCACTCGCTGGGGGCGAGCTAGACGATTCCCTCGCCGGGGTGCTCCTCCGCCAGCTTGAAGACGATAAAGGACTTCCCGCTGCCAGTGGGGTGAACCACGGGGGTGTTCCTGTGCTCCCGCATCATGCGTACGACCGTCTGGTCTCCTCTTCGTTATGCGGGTACAGCTCAGCGGCCATCTCCTTCCCTCCTCTGTCGCAAAAAGTGTACTTTTTGGGATGCATCCAAGAGATGGGCACATTTACCAAAAAAAATATCAGTTCACTCTTGATTTTATGCCCAAGTTGTATTAAAATAAGGGATAATTTGTTGGACATTTGGACTGTCCCAAAAAGTACGCTTTTTGGGACTTTTTTACTTAGTATGCCCTAAAATTCCGCACACCTTAATGAAACTCCCCGCAGCAAGCAGCGGAGAATGAACCCTCTTTGTGATTCAATAGGCTTTTCGCCTGTGATATGGTATGGAAGGGATAATCGTATGAGCGATAATGAATTGTTATTGGATTTTCAAAAATGTTCGACCCTATTAGGGAAGATGTCAGGGAAATGAAACAAGATTCTCACGAGCGATGAAATTTGCCAAGATGTCTAGAGACTCTATCACTCGTGAGTCTGGTTGCATGGAAGTTTTTGTGACCGCGAATATAAATTGCATGTTTATGGCTGTTCTGATGCCAGATGAGACCTGAACTATGCCCCCTTATCCAACCTTATATTATGCTTCCTCAGATAATCATATGAGTATATGCGTATCCCGGCCTGAAGCTCCCTCAGGAGTTCCACCTTTTTCACATATGCTTTTGCTAATTTTACTGCAGTCCCGCTGTCAATGCTCCGGTCTGTCAGAAACAAATCCCGGACTTCCTGCTGTGACGGCAATCTGCTTGTGTCAACCAGCCCTGGATCTGTCACATATTTTAATAGCTCTACCTCAAATTTTCTGAAAGAAGTCACTTGTATGTTCAATAGTTCATCGCCGGTTTTTATATTGTTCATGTTGTAAAACATGCTGTTGCCGCTGTCGAATATAGGCGCCGGCTTTATAAACCGGAATGTTCTGCTGTCCCTTATCATGCCAAAATTATTCAAGTGTCTATCCGTGTTCGTAATGATAAAATCGGTCAGTATCTGATACTCCATAAACGCTCTGAGGTATTCAGTATCTGCTCCGCGCGCACCGCAATATTGTATATATGTCTCATAATAATTAGAAGAATTGGATTTCTTTCTGCTATTCAGTATGTCTATTGCCGGCACAAATTCCGTATCAATAGTGGTAAAATTGGGGCACTCACATCCCACAATCATCTGCCCATCCGAAGATATATTTATCAACTTATATGGCGTAAATTCAAATTTGCCCTGTCTTCTGTGTATTTCAGTCGCAAGCACCTCACACAGGCTCTGTCTGCAGGAATCTCCATAGTTCCCCTTTACGAGCCTTCTGATGCCGCGCTCATCTATGATCCATTTTTTCTTTAAGTCGCCTTTCAGCGAACCGCTGGGTACAAAATTTGTTTTTCCCGCTATGCTCCTTTCATCATCGCTTAAATCCAATGAGTACCGGGACTGAAAATCATTTGTGTATAAATTAATCTCCTCCCATGTAAATCTCTTCTCGCCCGGACATACCCAATAGTGGTCTGTCAGGGACAATCCCAGATTGCAGAGCATATACTCCA
>OFFT01000767.1_pt1 | contig 21670 bp, 18 predicted proteins | sample 1521581 | NCBI WGS metagenome assembly OFFT01 (sample SAMEA3504084, study PRJEB24116) | mouse gut metagenome | biome: mouse gut; feature: mouse-associated habitat; material: faeces | place: Denmark | collected 2011
AAGCCGGGAACCTGTATCTTAGATTCCTGGCTCTATAACAGCGCTCTTACCTCTTATTTTCTTATCTTCTCTATCACACATCTATGCGCCTTGCTGTCCTTATCATAATTCACGCCCACCAACAGAATCTCGCCGGAATACCCCTCCAGAGCCCGGGTATACTGTCGTTCCCTGATCTGCGCAAGAGCTGCCGACGCGGATTTATCAAATTTTAATTCCACCACAATAGCCGGTTTCCTGCGGCCGGGCAGGGGCAGGAATACCACATCGGCAAACCCCCGGCCGGTGGGAAACTCCCGTATCATTCGATAATCCCTTCGGGCACTGTAATATGCCAGGCTGAAGGCATCCCCCAGGCAGCTCTCGTCATTGTAGGTCAGAATGGAAGCCACCTCCCTGTGGGCCCTGTCCAAACCTTCCGCAACTCGTTTTTCATCCCCCCGAAGGGTATCCTCCAACAGCCGTTCCGATGCCCTCAACACATTCATGACTTCCGCCCAACCGCCCACACTCATGGCGTTCTCAAATTCCTCGCTGATTTCCTTATTGGGAATAAAAGCCTCTCTCTCCACGGAGTCATATCCCAGATATCCCAGGTGAATCAGCAGGGTCAGTACATCATCCTTTGTCCGGAAGGTACACATGTCATTCTGGAAGCTTCTGGTGTTTACCCGGACGCGCTCCCCGCCCAACATCCCAATGACATCTGCCCGCAGTCCGTCGAAATCCATATCCATGTATATCTTCAGTGCATCATAGGTCTCTGTGGACGTCCAATAGTTTGAAAATCTCCGGCGAAGCATAGACTCCACAACGGATTTGGGATTGTATACATGCTTGAATTCCGTCAATTGATATCCGTCATACCAGGCCTTTGTCTCCTCATAATTCATGGAAAACCGCTGACACAGCCCCCTGACCTCCTCTTCCGTAAATCCGGTATATTCCTCCAGGAAAGCCTGATCCGTCATGGAATATTCCCAGAACATATTCAGCGCTGAATGTTGACCGTATTTTTTTACCGGGAGAATCCCTGTCATGTAGGCAAGCGCCACATAAGCCTGGTCCTTCAGCAGATTCCTCAAAAAATCAAGATACTCCTTCTGCAGCGCCTCCGAATCCTGCCGCTCTCTCATTACACAGTCCCATTCGTCAATCAGGAAAACAAACTGCTTTCCGGTTTTGGCGTAAATTCTTTCAAGCGCCTCCGCCAAAACAATTGTATCCTGCGGAAGCAAATCTCCATATATTTCCCGAATATCCTCAAGCACCACCCGCTCCAGATATTCTATCATCCCAGAATCCCTAGCGCGTATCACAAACTGCTGCATATTCAGCAGAATCACGTCAAACCGGTTCAGATATTCGGAATAGGATTTGCTTTCTTCTATCTTCAGCCCTGCAAACAGCTCTTTGGAATCACAACTGCTGCTGTAATAAGCCGCAAGCATCTTAAGCGCCATAGACTTTCCGAAGCGCCTGGGCCTGCTGACGCAGAAATATTTCTGTTCCGTATTCAAATACCGGTTCGTACAGGCAAGCAGTCCTGTCTTGTCCACATAGATCTCCGAGCGAACTGCTGTCCAAAAGCCTTCATTTGTCGGATTTAAATAAATACCCATATGGAGTCTCCTTTCTGTCCACATTGTTTCCACCTGCGGCTCCCGCTTAAATTGTTCTGTATCTTTCCCAACCTTTCCCACAATTAACTCATCATTGACTTCCCAGACCGTTTACAGACAGGGCCTGCATATGATATAATGCAAAAGGAAATCATTCTGTATGCTTCTTCCAACCTCATATGCCTGCCACAGGTATACGACAGGTTTTCCACCAGTTCCTATGCAGTTCCGCAGCTGACACACTACGATTAACAGCACCTTAATAATTGAATAAAGGCTTTACATCTTTTCTCAAATCCGCTATACTGATTCTATCAGAAAGGCGGTGATAGGATGGCTACAGATATGGGAATGACAAATAAACAGTTTCAGGGATTTATCCGGCTCGCTTTGGAATTTATCAATAACGCTCTAATGAAAACACCCGATAACGAGGATTTACAAAAGTTAAAAGATATCTTTCAATCAATGTTGGAAGACGGCAATTAACCATACATAAATCGTAACTCATAAGAGGAGGGGGTAAAGTTCGTGTCGTATTTCAGCAAAAAAAATCACTGTCCTTTTCGCAAAGCAAACATCAGGCGCCAAAATTCATGCGTTCCATGTCAGAAATACTGAACATTCTGCCACTCCGGCGTAAGCTCCGGGGTAAACTGTGTCCCCAGACGTTTCAATTCCCCCAGGACCTTCTCCTGCCCCCGCATTGTCCGATACCAGTTTTCCCTGGTCACATCCACATAAACCGGCGCAATGAGAAATTCCGTTTCGGGAAAATTCAACTGGTAATACATCAGGCACCTTCTGGAATGGTATCCCTTACAGCAGAGAATGGCCTTTTTCGGATAAATGCCTTTCGCGTCCAGGATTTTTCTGGAAAATCGGGCGTTTTCTGCGGTAAACTGTGCCTCCGCCTCCGGAAAAATGCCGTCCAGGGCGACTCCCTTGGACAGAAGTACATCCGTATAAAATTCGCACTCCGTAGCATAATCCTTTCCGTAGACATCCGCCTTTGACTTCGCGCCTGTAAATTTTCCCACTGTTACGGAATATCTGCCCGACGGCACAATGTAGGGCGCATATCCCGCTTTCCACAGCTCCGCCGCCCGCTCCGGCAGTTCCGGATAAGAGCCGCCCGGAATGAAAATAACATCGGAGTGCTTTTCTTCCATTGAAATTCCATCCCCGGGAGGAATATCTTCCAGAAAAATAAAGTTGGTAATATCGTCTATCATCCTCATCCTTTTCTCTCCTATCCAAGCCCTGTCAGCTGTGCCGTCCACTCCTCTGCCCCGGAAACGCTTCCCCCTTAAAGCATCCCAAAGTCAGGCTTCCCTTCTATAATAAAGCGAGATAAAGCAATCCTGTTTTGGCTTTTTCACACAGTTTCAAGGGCATTATATGGTGCAGCATCTTTCGTTCGATTTTCCTTGCGAAAGCCTCTGTGCTGCCATCAAGCTTTGTCCTTTCCCAGTCTTACATCAAATCCACCCTTCTCCGAAAAAGAAAGGTCAACCGCCTATATGGCACTTCAATTTGGTGCAGTTCTCCACTTCCCTCTTCAGCTGCTCCATATGGAACTGCTCCGGCGGCAGGATATCCGGCAGTTCATAGATCCGCCCAAGTCCCGCATACTTGTCCTGCCCAAGCCTGTGGTAGGGAAGCAGGTAGATCTCCTCCACCCCGGGCAGGGCATCCGCGAACCGTGCAATGGCTTTCACTTCCCCGCTTGTATCATTGAAGGTGGGAATTACGGGCACCCGTATGCTTAGATACGTCTGGCCGGAAGCTGCAATCTTCTTCGCATTCTCCAACATCAGCTCATTGCCCTTGCCCGTAAACTGTCTGTGTTTGCCGCTGTCCATATGCTTGATATCCATGAGATAATGATCAAGATATGGCAGAATCTCCCGGATAACCTCCCATTTGGCGCAGCCCATGCTCTCCATGGCCGTGTTAATTCCCACCGCCTTTGCCGCACGGAGCAAATCCCGGGCAAACTCCGGCTGACAGAGACTCTCCCCGCCGGAAAGGGTCAGTCCCCCGCCGGAACGGTTGTAATAGGGCCTGTCCTTCTCCACGGTCTCCATGACCTCCGCCACCGTCACGTCCCGGCCGATGGTTTTCGCCTTCCCCCGGACAATCATCTCCTGGATGGGGTACTCCTGGGATTCCGGGTTACAGCACCATTTGCACCGCAGTACGCAGCCTTTCAAAAAGCATATAGTACGGATTCCCGTTCCGTCATGTATGGAATAACGCTGTATATCAAAGATTCTTCCTTTTGTCTGTAAATAATCCGCTGCCATTTTCTACCACCTTCGCTCCGCTGCCGCAGGCCTTCCGATCACAAATTATCCCGGAACCGCCCCGGCCCTTATCGCCTTATCATGATCCCCTTCATATACTGTGTTTCATTATGCGCCTGATACACAACCATTTTTTCTTCTTCCACCGTTCCCTTTGGCCTGCGATTTCCGAAGCATGAACCAGTGCATCCAACATCTCCCAGAATTCCTTGTCATAACGTTTCATCTGCATTCCTCCGGTATACACAGCCTCTCCTTTCTCACAGCATGCACAGAGCCTCCAGGGCAAGGGCAAACAGCCTCTCCCTGGCGGAAACATTATTGTTCCAATCCCTGTCGTCATAGTCTTCCGCACCGCCGATGAGAATATCCCCGCTGTAAAGCAGCTGTCCGAAGGTCTTACCCCGAAACTCCGCAATAGCCGCCATGGCTGCGCATTCCATCTCCACTACTTTGCAGCCCTCTTCCCTCCGGTAGGCCACCATCTCCCGGGTTTCCCGGTAAAAGCCGTCAGTGGACCAGGTGGCGCACTCTATGTAGGGAATGTCATGTCTCTCCAGGACTTTCCGGAAGCTCTCTATGGGACCGGACTGCAGCTCGATAAACCGGGCAGGGGGCAGGTATTTATAGGAAGCCCCCTCGTCCCGCAGAGCACGCACCGGAATAATCACATCCCCCTCCGGAATATCATCCAGTACGCCGCAGCCCCCGCAGCAGACGATCACCTCCACGCCGCTGCCGTAGAGCATCTCGGTCATCATGGCGATGGAGCCTGAGGCCACCACTGCCTGTACGGCGCAGACCTCCGTGCCATCCACCATGAACCGGTACACGTGGAAGTCCTTCATTTCGGAGACATATGTCCCTATCTTCTCTCCCCCGTACCTCTCTACCGCGCTGTCAAGCACCTCCTCGAAGAACGTGACCAGGCAGAGCCTGGGGAAACGCCCAAACCCGCCCCCGCCCTGTCCGTCTCTGTCCGCTTTGGACGCGTCCCTGTCCGGATTGATGACAGCGATTCTGTCCGTGCTGTACTCTAAAATCGGATGTTCGTTTTTTATGATCATTATGTTCCTCGCTCTATAGCTTTATGATTTTCGCTTTCCCCAGCTTTGCAATCAGGTCAGCCGCACCTTTATTCTGTGACACATAGATAGTAAAAAAGGTTTTCCCGCCTTTTTCTCTGTGATGGTTCCAGTCCCCCTCCACAGCATCCTTTACATTTTTTGCATCCGTAAAACTATTCCCTCTCTTTTTGCAGTGCTCTGCCAACAGCGCTTCGCTGATATCAAGATAGATTACCACATCACATTCTACAATAATCGTTGTGAATAACGGATGCCCGGGTTTTACGGAAATCCTCTCATAGACAAGCCTGTCAATAAAGTCTCCGATTTCTTTCGTCCACGGCTTTCGGCTGATAAAATCCGCTTCTTCCTGGATCAACTGTGGCCATAATTCATCATCCAAATCCACGCAGCCGGGTATCTGCCGCAGCAAAGTGGTTTTACCGCAGCATGTCGTTCCCAAAACACAGATACGGTCATTTCTATGTCGTTCAAAAATCGCGTCTAACGTATTAATGGTCTCCTGTGCGGATGTTTGGATTGCCATATGGCTTTCACCTCTTTCCCAAGCAGTGCCCCTCGCTTTTGTCTTTCCTTAGCTCCGCAAGCAATCCGGCAGCACCCTTTTTAATATCTTCCACTATTTCATCCGGTGTCATCCCAATATGACGCAGAGAATTATATTCCCTGATTTTCCTGATATCGTCTACGTCAAAATGCTCGCTGAGCATCGGTTTTTCCATAATTCTCAGAACCCCTGCTCCGTCCTCCGGATGATGTCGTCCTGCAAGGACTTGGAAAGCGTAGTGAACAGTGCGCTGTACCCTGCCACCCGCACCACCAGGTGGGCGTACTTCTCGGGATGGGCCTGGGCATCCAAAAGGGTCTCCCTGTCCACCACATTGAACTGCATATGGCTCCCCTTCTGGTCGAAATAAGAGCGAATCAGCGCCACGAAGTTCTCCAGCCCCTTCTCACCGCTGAGCGCCGTGGGATGGAACTTCTGGTTGAACAGGGTGCCGTTGGAGGCGATGCCGTGGTCCAGCTTGGACACGGAATTCGCCGCCGCGGTGGGGCCGTACACGTCCTTGCCCGCCGAGGGGGACACGCCGTCCGCCACAGGGGTGTGGGCTAGCCTGCCGTCCGGGGTAGCTCCGGTCTGGGCCCCCAGTGGCACATTGGCGGACACGGGATACAGCCCCGCCTGGAACTGGCCGCCTCTGGGATTGCGGTAGTTCAATAGCGGCTTGGTGTAAGTATACGCCACGTCCCGGGCGAACATGTCCACTTCCTCGTTGTCGTTGCCGAACTTGGGCACTTCGTCTATCATGGCCCGCAGGGCTTCGTATCTCTTCTTCTCCTCCGCCGGAAGCTCCGCGCTCATCACTGCCGCGATCATGCCCGCAACCTGGGCTTCGTCCACGGTCATGCCGTTTCTGTCCATCTCAGGGAGATTCACCTTGCGAATCTCCCTCAGGATCTCCGTCACGATTTCTCCCGCGCTGACGGCATCGAAGCCCTGGCCGTAGTTCATGGCCAGCGCCCGCTTGTACTCCGCCAGGGTCACCTTCTTCTCGTCAAACACCAGCTTCTTGATCGCATACAGCGAGTCCGCCATGTTGGCGATGCCAAATCCCTGAGGGCCGGTAAAGTTGTAGACGGCGCCGCCCTCCTGGACGCTCTTGCCACGCTTTATGCAGTCGTCCACCATGCAGGAGAGGTACGGCAGGGGGCATCTGGTGGCATGGGCCACGTCGATGGCATTGTCCGCGTTCACCAGCAGGGAGATGTTGTAATCCATCTGCTTCTTATAGGCATCATAGAACTCCTCAAAGGTAGCCATGTCCTCCACGGCCCCGGTCTCTATGCCAATCTTCTCGCCCTTGTCCCAGCCATTGGAGAACACCAGCTCCAGGGGACGGCACATGTTGTAGAACGCCGCGTCATGCCAGCCCTCCGTCTTCCCGGCCTTCTGGGGTTCCACGCAGCCGATGATATTGTAGTCCCTGGCGTCCTCCAGGGTAAGGCCTCTGCTCAGCAGCGAAGGGATAATGACTTCATCATTGTAGTACGCCGGCAGGCCGATGCCCGTCCGCGTCAGATCTGCCGCCTTCAGCAGCAGCTCGTGGGGCGACTTGTTCCACACCCGGATGGAAAGGGATGGCTGGGGCAGGAACACATGCTTGGAGGCCGTGATGCACATAAAGCTCAGGTCATTCGTCACATCTAACCCCTCTTTGTCCTGTCCGCCCACAATCAGGTTCTGGAACAGGCTGTAGCCCGCGAACCCTTCCGCGCTGGCGGCGTCACGGCATTTGTTCAAATCGTTCAATTTCACCCAGATACAGTCGATCAGCTCCTGGGCGGATTCCCTGGTCAGCCTCCCGGCCTCCAGGTCTTTCTTATAGTAAGGATACATATACTGGTCAAAGCGCCCCGGGGAGATGGAATGCCCGCTGGACTCCAGCTGCAGAAGCTGCTGCACGAACCAGAAGCTCTGGCAGGCCTCATGGAACGTGGCGGCTCCGTGTTCCGGCACCCTGGCGCAGTTGGCCGCTATCTGCAGAAGCTCCTGCTTTCTCGCGGAGTCAGTGCAGGAAGCTGCCTCTTCCTCCGCCAGCCGGGCATATCTGCGGGCATAGCGAATCACGGCCTCGCAGCTTAGGACGGCCGCTTTCAGGAACTGGCTCTTGGTGCAGTAATCCCCGTCTCCGGGATTGCACCTGTCCAGCTCCTGCTGTATCTCCTCAATGATCCCTCTGTAGCCCATGGCCAGCACCTTGTCATACTGGACGGTGACATGGCCCACGCCGTTGTAGAAATAGTTGCCGGGGGTGAAGATGTTGTGCTCGATGGCTTTCTTCGTCTCCTCTGTCATGAGGGCGGTGGCCAGGTCGCTTGTCGTCTTCCCCTCCCAGTAGGCATCCGCCGCAAGCAGCTCCTTCTTGGTCTGGTCCGCTATGTAGAAAGGATCGGCTTTCCGCTCCGCCACGGTCTCGAACTCCGCCTCCAGCCATTTGTAGGAGAATTCCGGATAGGTCTGGCAGCCTCTGGGGGCGATGGTACTGCTGCCCACCACCAGCTCTCCCTCCCTGATGATGATAGGGATATTGTCCAGGATATGCGCGAAAGCCAGGGCCCGCCGCATGATGACGGGCTTGTCCTCCGTGGCCTTATAGGATTCCGTGATCAGTCTGGCCCTGGCGGACTCAATCTCCGGCATCTTGGCGTAGAGATGCGCCACCAGCCTGGGGATCCTGTCCGTTTTGGGGATTTCCTGTGTGTAATATTTTGCCATGGGTGCTCCTTTCCGTACTGTCTGCTTTACATGCTCTTTACTATCTCATTCTTTTGATTTCTTGTTCTCTTCACTTCGGCCTGCAGGCTCCGCCCACAGATGCCCTTATCCTCCAGTATATGCCTCCATGGCTCTGATGTCAATGAATCTAACACTGTTTTCTATTATTTTTTTGTGGATTTATTTTGAATGTTGTTGTTTTTATGCACGAATACACACTTACGACTAATAAACATACTGCACCTCTTCCAGAATCCCGGACATGGTGGCATATATCACCGGGATGGTCTGCGCGGTGAACCGCAGCGATGGGCCGGAGACACTGACAGCGCCGATGATTTCTCCGGACAGGCCGAACAGAGGGACCGCCACGCAGGAAATCCCGAATTCATGCTCCATATTGTCGGTGGAATATCCTCTCTTCCGGATTTCCTCCAGCTCCTCCAGAAGCTTTTCCTTTCGGGTGATGGTATTCACCGTATAGGGGGGAAAGGGCTCCGAAATGTCGTCCAGGTAACTGTCCTTGCCAAATGCCAGCAGGCATTTCCCCAGGCCGGTACAGTACATGGGCGCCTTCTCACCGAGGATGGGCCTCTGGAACTGCTCCCCCGGCGTCCTGGTCTCCAGGTACAGGACTCTGTTCTCATGGTGGATTCCGAAGTAGACCGTTTCCTGGGTGGCATCGGCTATTTTCTGCAGATAGGGTTCCATCGCCGTGGACAGCCTGATATGGCTGTTAATGATGTAGCTGAAATGAAGGAACTTCAATCCCAGGCTGTACTTCTGCGTATCGGGATTCTGTTCCAGGTATCCCAGCGCCGCAAACGTGGAAACGATGTTGTACACCGTCGCCTTGTTGTAGCCCAGCATGGCCGCCATCTCGGAGATGCCCAGAGTCGGCTTTTCCGTGGTAAAGCATTCGAGCACCTGGATGGCCTTTACCAGTGACTTCACTTTGATATCCGCTTCCATAAGTTCCTTTTTGTTTGAAGACTCCATAAAAGACAGCCCCTCCCCCGCACTTCCTGGGGCTTCCCTGTCCGTTCCGCCCACGCGGATACGCATATATGTGGAAACCCGCTCTTTTAGAATAAGACAATTGGCATAAAATGTCAAATTTTATCTGACGGCCTTTCGGACAAAAAAGCCCTTCCCGATAACGGCAAAGGGCTGCCCCGCCGGTCAGCCCTTCGTCATGTCGTATTATTTCATTCCGTATCGCGATATATCCGCATCAGATACAGTATGTCCGATAGGTATCCCCGATCAGCTCATCCATCACTCGGATTTCCTGTCGGAAGGTTTCCGTCAGGAGGGAACTGTCCTGACATCGGGATTCGATTCGGACGGGCAGCATCTCCAGATTCCGGAGATGCCATTTCGCGTTCACCGGGTAGAGCTGTCTTTCAATCAGCGCGCTCATCGTGAGCACATTGCTGACTTTTTCCGCCGCTTCCTCCATGAAATGCTCACAGAGCCATACATATAGCTCCGGATGGAAGTTTGCCATGACGCCGCAGTATCCGTCCGCACCGTCCCGCAGGGACTGCAGGAGTGTGGCCGTGTTGGCGTTGAACAGCTGTATGCTGCTGCCTTTGATCTGTTCCAGCTTCTGCCTGATCGCCGCGATGTCGCAGCAGGTATCCTTCAGGAAATGGAATTTCCCCGTGCCGACCATGGCCTGAATTTCCCGGCTGCGCAGAATCCGTTTGTAGGGATAGGGGCATTCATAGATCCCCAGGCGGATATCCGGATTCAGTCTGTCCAGAAGCCTGTAGAAATTCTCTGTCCAGACTTCCTCCGGATCCTCCGGACCGGCAAGCCTGTTGGACAGAAGGATCGCCGCATCTACTCCCAGATCCCAGACAGCATTCAGTTCCTCCGCCTGCGCTTCGATATCCTCCGAGGTGTTCGCGCTGGCAATCACCGGCACCCGTCCCCTCGCCGCCTCCATCGTAATCTCCACGATTTTCAGCCTTTCCTTCTGGTTCAGATAGAAGATTTCACTGGACTGGCATGCCGCGAACAGCCCTTTGACACCGCTTCCGACATACCATTCCGTAAGCGCCGCAAGCGCGTCCTCATCAATCGCGCCTTTTTCCGTATACGGTGTCAGCATCACTGGCCAGACACCGCCGGGAAATTTTTCTGCAAAATCCATATTAACCCCTTTCATGCCGCGTAGCTTTCGCGGCTCCAGCTCTCCCATTCTCCTTATTTCCGTACGATCCACAGCTCGCTGACGGCGAATGCCTTCAGCGTCCCGTATACCTGCCATTTCAGCCTGAGCGTCCCGTCCGCATAGCTGCTCTTCGGCAGATCATATTCCCACACCGCGCCGCTGCTTATCTCCGGTCTGGGAATCCTGTCGGCAAGCAGCGTGTCCCCGGCATAGAAGCGGCATTCCGTATCCTCTTCTGGCCTCTGCATATGATGGACCGCCTTCAGGAATGCATTGGGATAGAAGACCTTCAGCCTATATTCCTTTTCCGGATCCAGGCCGTCAAAGGTGACCTCCAGGGGAGTCCCGTACAGCGCGGTGGCATTCCAGGCCCAGCTCAAAGGCATGGGGAATTCGTCATGCCAGCCCCGCATCTGATGGAACATACCCATGATGCTGTAAATGCTGTGATCCTTCAGAGGCGTTTTCAGATAGCCGGGATCCTCCTCCCAGGTTCTGTACTGGGTCACATGGGCAAAGCCTTCCGGAGTGCCCAGGCTGCAGTAGATGCCCCCTTCCCCCGGATCCTCACGGGAAATGCATGCGAGCAGCTCTCCCACCCTGCGCTCTTCATCAGACTCCTTTTCAATCTCCTTCATCCTGCCCATCAGATACTGATAATCGTTCAGCGGCATGCCGGCGGTCTCCAGATAAGCCCCTCTGATCCAGCGCTGCCCGTGGTGCCATGTGACCGTCAGTTGAATCTTGCAGTTTTTATAGAGCTCGTCTGCCAGCTTCTGCATTTCGGACAGCACTTCCTCCATGGCAGGGACGTCTCTGGAAAGGTTCAGCGCGCTCCTGGCTTCCTTTATGGCCGCTTCCGAGCCAAGCTGCGCCGCCCGGGCAAGAACTTCCCTGGCCTTTTTCTCATTCTCCTGATCCGCCGCGTATTTGTGCTTTGTCCAATAGTCACTGAAAATGCGCAGCTTGATCATCTGGTAGCGGTAGTTGTTCCGGGTCTTTTCATCCGCTTTATCATCCAGCGCACACATGTCGCGGTATACCCTGTCGATTCCGTCATTCGCAAGAATCGGGCCCGCCCAGTCGTCCTCCGAGCGCAGCACCAGATCCGTAAGCTCCTCCGTAATCTCAGAATCGATGAACAGCCGGACATAATCCCGAATAGTATCCGCCGCCTCCGTCCTGCTGTCAAAATCCTGGTCGCACCAGATGACCTTGTTGATATCGTCATGGATGCCTTCGGAGTAGGTGATCGCGCCGCATGTGTACGGCTCAATCATATTGTGTATGTATTTCATGGCCTTCGGTCGGGCGCTGTTCCCTTCCCGGCCCAGCGTCATCGCAAAGGCGTTGTCCCACATGGGCACCGGGAACTGGCAGTTCGTGTTATGGGAGATGTCCGGATAATTGCGGATATTGTGCCTGTATCTCTCCGGCAGCTTATCCCGCATCTCCATAATCTCATGCTGCTCCCAGGGGGCGAAGCAGACACCGTCGATCCAGTCCGGCTCCTTTGCGATCAGATTGTAAAAATCATCATACCATCCCGGTTCCGGCTGAAAATGCTGGGGAGCCACCCAGACCCCCGCATGGGGATGGTATTTGCGCATGATCTTCGCGCACTCCTCCGTGACCTGCATGGCCCTGTCCGGCCAAAGGGAGCCGGGATCCCCCAGCGGGACCAGAATCGCGTCCAGATAAGGGATGGAGGAGAAAATCAGCTCCCTCTCCTGCAGCTCCCTGTACAGGCAGTCTAAATCGTCATAGTCTTCCCCCACATTAGGATACCACAGCCATACATCCATATGGTAGGAATGGATGATCCTGGATACCTCGATCATCAGCCGGAAGGGATCCTCCACAAAGGTGGAAGAAAACAGGGCGTCGTCCGTCTTCGGCGGCAGGAGCTCTATGGCGTTGGCTCCGAACAGGGCCATGTCCCTGATATAGCGCTCGAAATCCTTCACAGTCCAGGCGCTGTAGGTATTGTTCTTATCCCGAAATCCCAGCTGATGGCCCCGCAGCGGATATTCCGGTGTCATGCTCACACCGTCCAGCTCCTCCGGGCACAGGATTCTCCCGTTTTTGGCCGCGACTCTGCGGAGAATCCGGGCGCAGCCGTAGAATTCGCCCCTCTCGTCCTTCCCCAGGACAATCAGCCGCCTGCGGCCTTCCCCGCCCGCGATTCTGATGCGGAAGCCCTCCTTTCCCGCCTCAGGGATATCGCGGAACAGCTCCAAAAGGTTCTCTCCATAAGCCGCCGGATTTCCTTCATTATAAAATTCTATGGTGTCCGCCTCGGCGGACACGGCGTTGCCGCGAAGGTCCACGCCGCTCCGTCCTGCAAGCTCCTCACAGAAGACATCCACGGTCTTTTTCTCAAAGACAGTCATATAAGGTGTTTTCGGAACAACAGCAGTCGCCAGATCAAACATAACCTCACCTTTCTTTGTTTGACATATGCCGGGATACTTTGACGACATCCCGGCATATATCCTGAATCAGCTATTTATACTGCTTAACGCTTTCACTTGCCGTGAAACCAGACTGCATAACGCTGACTGCGTTTTCTTTACTGCAAAGCCCTCTGATATGCGGTATTGAAAAGCTCCTCAAGCCGCTCCGTCCCCTGGCCCTTCAAGGTCTCCACCAGGCTGCCCCAGTCGTCTAAGGATTTCTGTCCGTTGATATAGGACTCAATCTCAGCGTTGAACACATTGGAAAGGGCCTGCTGCAGCTCTGTCACTTCCTCCTGCTCCTCCGTGTTGAAGAAAGGAACGGCGGGATTGTAATCGATCAGCCCCTCTTCCGTCCATCCGCGGATCACCTTGCCCTGCTCGATAAAGATTGGGTCGGATACCTCCGCGTACAGCGCTTCGTCAATGTACTCGCCAAGGCTCAGAAGGCCTACGCCAAGGGCTCCCTGAATGCCGGAGAATACGTCCGCGTCATTCTGATGCTCCGCGATCAGATCCGGATTGGTCTTGATCGTGCCGTCGGCTTCCACCGTATAATCCACGCCTTCCTCTCCGAAGTTGGTCACCATGCGTCCCTCTTCCGTGTACATCCAGTTCAGCAGCTCCATGATGCGCTCCGGATATTTTGTATCCGCATTGACGCAGGTGAACTCCGTCCAGTCCCTTTCGTATCTCAGCGCTCTCCTGGTTCCGTTTTCCTTGCTCTCCAGAGGGGCGATGATGTCGAACCTGGCATTCTCATCGACCTGAGCCAGGGCGGGATTGTACACACGTCCGATGAAGGAGTTGTTGTCCACCACCATGGAAAGGCTGCCGTTGCTCAGCTTCTCATGCAGGGTATCCTTGTCCATTGTGGCATAATCGGGATCCAGCAGGCCGTCCTTATAGGCGTTTGCCAGGAAGGTGATGACGGTCTTAAAGGAATCCTGCGTGGGACCGTACAGCCACTTTTCCTCCCTGGGCTCATAGTACATGCCAGAACCGCTGAAGCAGGGGAATCCGCCGGAGCCCATGGCATAGGCCAGCTGTCCGAACATATAGGTGGTCTTGTTCCTGGTGGAAAATACGTACTGATCCGGATACTTCTCCTTGATGGCCAGCATCACTTCGTACAATTCATCCCACGTAGCGGGAGTCCCCAGCCCGGTCTCCTCCAGCCTGTCCATGCGCAGGGCCACCAATGGCGCCAGGTCGATGCGGTTGTATTCCAGTCTCTGGAATCCGTACATGCCTCCGTCGATTTCATAGGTCTTCGTCGCTGCCGCGCGGTCATCTGCCTGGACGATTCCCAGATAGTCCCCCACCTTGTCCTGATAATCATACAGATTCAGGAATTCTCCGGTGGGCGCGTACTGCCGCAGCTCATCAATATTCACTCCCATGATGATATCCGGCAAATCGGCGGACGCCAGCGCCACGCTCTTCTTGGTGCTGAAATCGGCATCCGGAATCAGCTGCAGTTCCAGATGGATATTAAATTTCTGCTCGATGAGCTGCACCACCTTGTTGTCTTCCGCGGTGGGCTGCGCGGCCGAATTGGACCGCATGAAGGTCACCGTGATCGGCTCCTGATCGGAGCCCTCCGCAGGTGCGCCGCTTTCCGCTTCTTCCGCCTTTTCCGTCTCATTTTCACCACCCTGGCCGCTTTCCTGTGCTTCCCCCGACGAGGCGTCGGACTGGGCCGGGTCGGAAGAGCCGCCGCATCCGGTCAGCGTTCCCATAACAATGAGTATCGTGAGAAAGAGACAAAAGATTTTTTTCATAATTCTCCCTGGTGTTGTTTGCACATTTACTTATAGGCTATGCAGGGAGGCTGGATTGGTGACTGGGGCAGGCGGTTTGGAACAGGTAGATGGAGAAACAGGGAAGAGGAAGGCGCAGCTGTGATGTTTTGGGGAAACTTTTACAGGGAAATGTAGACTTTTTCATCCAAAAGGGCTATGATTAAACTGCGGTCTGTACCGAAGCAGGTACATGATACGCCGAAAATAAGGGGTTGGGATTGGTGGAAAAGAAACCGAGATATTTTTATTTGATGCTGATCGTTTCCACGCTGGGGATCATCTGTCTCGTTACCTTTACGTATGTCGGACAGTTAAACAGAACGATCCTGAATAATATTATCCGCACGATCAGCGAGATCGCAGAGCATGACAAGGCTACGATCCAGACTTATATCGAGATATGCTGGGAGGATCTTGCGGAGATACAGGAGCGTTTTGTGAGCTATGGCTGTGAGACGGCGGCAGATATCGAGAGCAGGATGGATCTGGAGTGCGCGGCCAGCAGTTTTGCGCATATTTATCTGCTGGCGGAGGACGGTACGATCTATTCGGATCAGTGCAGCGCAGATGCTTTTGATGCAGCGGGAAACGATGCCGATACTTTTATGTCGTATTTTGCGGAAGGGGAAGAGCGGGTGGTTGCCCGGTTTGACGACCCGACGGCAGAGGACGGTTATGCGAAGCGGATCCTGTATGGCGTAAGGCTGCAGGACTATGAGGTGGACGGGAAGCGGATGCTTGCCATGATCGGTGTGAGCGATATCTCGTCCATTCAGGACAAAATGGTCATCAACAGCTATGTCAAAGACGGTGAGAGCCGGGGACACAGTGCGCTGATCGACATGGACGGGAATTATATCGTCGATATCAGTAAGAAAGGATATCGGAACAAATACAGCAATCTCTTCGAGCATCTGGGAGAGGCAGAGTCTTCCGAGATGACCAATGAAGAGGTGGCGGAGAAGCTCAAAAACAGGGAGCTTTTCGGATTCTATCATTCTCACGAAGGGGAGGAGCATCAGGAGCTGTTCTATTTTATCCCTTTTGAGAAGGAGATGAATCTGTACTTTATCATGTCGCTGAATGAGGCGGTCTTTACGGAACAGAGCAAGACCTTTGTCACCATGAGTATGGTGATGCTGACGGTCAGCATGTTGACGGTGGCCGGTATGCTGCTGATCGTGATGAGGTTTCAGAAAAGGACGCTGATCGCATCGGAGCGGGCCAGATCGCAGAAGGAGTTTCTCTCCAATATGAGCCATGAGATCCGCACGCCGCTTAATGGCCTGATCGGCATGAATCATCTGATCATGGTCAACATTGATGATGAAGGGCGTAAGGGACAGATCAAGGACTGGCTGCGCAAATCCCACAGCACGGCCAATTATCTGCTGTCTCTGGTAAATGATATTCTGGACATGTCCAAGCTGCAGGCCGGCAAGGTGGATCTCATCCATGAACCGCTGCTTGTCTCGACCATGATCGACGAGATCACTGCCATGCAGGCGGATAATATACGAAGCCGGGGCGTGGAGTTTATCGTGGAGAAGGAGATCACTGTGCCCTGTATCGAGGGGGATGTGACAAGGATCAAGCAGATTTTGATGAACATTGTCGGTAACGCAGCCAAATTCACGCCGGAAGGGAAATGGATCCGGCTGTCAGTCTCCCAGAAACGGACAGACGAACAGCACGTGCTCACGATCTACCGTTGTGAAGACAGCGGCATCGGGATTTCGAAGGAGTATATAGATAAGATCTTTGAGTCTTTCAGCCAGGAGCGGAACCGGCAAACGCAGGGCATCAAAGGCACGGGCCTGGGCATGGCGATCAGCAGGTTGCTGGTCAATGCCATGGGCGGCGATATCCTTGTGGAGAGTGAACTGAATGTGGGCAGCACATTCACGGTCACGATTCCCTCTGTTATCGTGGAGGAGATACCGGAGTATCTGAAAGAGGAACAGGCGGAATGCGTCGTCGAAAATGCCGGGACGGCATCCGGACAGGAAGAAGGCAGGCCGGTCAAGATCATGGTGGTGGAGGATGTGGAGCTCAATGCGGAAGTCCTGTTGGAGGTTCTGGCCATGGAGGGATTTGAGACGGCTCATGCGGTGAATGGAGCGGAGGCGCTTAAGCTGTTTGAGGAATCGGCGCCCGGTGAGTTCGATATCATCCTTATGGATATGCAGATGCCGGTGATGGACGGCTGTACGGCGGCAGTCGAGATCCGCAAACTGGCCCGCGCGGATGCACAGAGCGTCCTGATCTATGCCTGCACCGCCAATACGTTTCAGGAGGACAGAGAGCGGGCGATGCAAAGCGGCATGGATGATTTTCTGACGAAGCCGATCGATATCAGTATTCTTTTAAAAAAAATGGGCAAAGCCGTAAAATAGAGAGGAGACAGGTCACGATGGGGCCTGTTTTTTCTTTGCCTGTATGGGGGCAGAGTGCAGATGCCGGAGTTTCCTGATGGTTGATTTTGTTGAAAAAAGTAGAGTGCATGTCGCTTGCAAGTTGATTTCATCAACCTGTATAATACAGACAGCATATGGAAAAAGTACAGGACAGGAAGCGGGAAGGAGCGCAGTGGGCATATGAAAGAGATCAATATCGCAAAGGTCATTCAGAAAAAAAGGAAGGAACGGCATCTGACGCAGGACGATATCGCTGCTTATATCGGGGTGTCGAAGGCTTCTGTTTCGAAGTGGGAGACGGCCCAGAGTTATCCGGATATCACCTTTCTGCCGCAGCTGGCCGCGCTTTTTAACATCAGCATTGATGAGCTGCTGGGGTATGAGCCGCAGCTGACGAAGACACAAATACGGACGTTGTACTGTCAGCTGTCGGAGCGTTTTGCGACAGATCCTTTTGAGGAAGTGCTGGGGCAGTGCAGGGAGATCATAAAAGAATACTATTCCTGCTTTCCGCTGCTTTTGCAGATGGGGATTCTGCTGGTCAATCACTGTATGCTGGCGACGGGCAGCGGAGAGCCGCAGAAGATACTGGAGGAAGCCAGGGCGCTTTTTGTCAGGATCAGGGCGGAGAGCGGGGAGATCGAGCTGATCAAACAGGCCGGGAATATGGAGGCGGTATGCCTGCTTTCGCTGGGAAAGCCGGACGAGGTGGCGGGAATCCTCGACAGGCCGGATTCGGTGCTGACGCCCCAGGAGACGCTGCTGTCCATGGCATATGAGATGACGGGGAAGATACAGGATGCCAAAGCTGTATGTCAGGTCGGCATCTATCAGTATCTGATCGCGCTGTTTAGTCTGATGAGTCACTACCAGGAGTTGTGTGGGGATGACAGGCATATGTTTGATGAGACGCAGCAGAGAATGGAAGCGCTGGCGGAGACCTTCCGGATACAGGAACTGCATCCGGTGCTGTTGTTTCCCTATTATCTGTGTATGGCACAGAACTATGCGGGCTTCGGCGAGACTCGGAAGGCATGTGAGTATCTGGAACGGTATGAAAGGCTGGCAGGGATGGCAAAATGGCCGCTTAAGCTGCACGGCGACGCTTATTTTACCCTGCTGGACGAATGGCTGGAGGACACGATGCCTCTCGGAAATGACATGCCAAGAGATGAGAAACTCGTGCGAAAGAGCATGGTGGAGGCGGTCAGCGGGAATCCGGTATTTGCGGTGCTTGCGGAAGATGCGCAGTTTCAGGCGGTGGTGGGGCGGCTCAAGGCATGTGAGGAGCAGGCACTGTAAAAGGGATTGTAGATTAGTAGAAAACAGGAGGACGTGGAATGGACGCAGTAGTGATGCAACATTTGTCTAAAATCTATGACGGCGGTAAGACGGCGGTGGCGGATATGAGCCTGACGCTGGAGAAGGGGGAAGTATTCGGGTTTCTGGGGCCGAACGGCGCGGGCAAGACCACGACGGTCAAAGTACTTAACGGGATGCTGCAGCCTTCCGAAGGGACGTGTCAGGTGTTCGGAGAGGATCCCTGCAGGAGCCCTGAGAAGGTGCACGCTGTTTCCGGGGTTATGACGGAGCACGCGCAGATGTACAACAATCTGACCGGTATGCAGAATCTCATGTTCTACGGCGCCATGTTCGGCATCGGGGAGGAGGAGAGCAGGAAACGGGCCAGAGACCTTCTGCAGCAGCTGGAGCTGGCGGATGCGTCAGGGCAGAAGCTGTCGGCCTATTCCACAGGTATGCGGCAGCGGCTGTCCATCGCCCGGGCGCTGATGCATCAGCCGAAGATCCTTTTTCTGGATGAACCTACTTCCGGGCTGGATCCCGAGAGTGCGCACAATGTAAATCAGATGATTCTTGCGCTGGCGAAGGATAAAGGGATGACGATCTTTCTGTGTACGCACCAGCTGCGCTATGCCCAGGAAATCTGCACCAGATACGGCCTGATCGACGAGGGCAGGCTGCTTATCGCGGGAACGCTGGAGGAGCTGAGAGCCGGGGTAAATTCCGGTCTGCAGGTGCGGATCCGGACAGACCGCATGCCGGATGCGCTGGCGGGCCGACAGGAGGGACGGCCGGGGATGCGGACAGATGTGCAGGATATTATACTTGAGATCGGGTCGGAGGAGGAGATCCCTTACATCGTCAGCCGGATCGTGGAAAGCGGCGGCAGGGTCTATCATGTGTCTGCAAAGCAGCCTTCCCTGGAAGATATATATTTTGCGCTGACAGCGGAACAAAAAGGAACGGAGGGGATAAGAGCATGAACAGAGCAATCAGTGCGATCGTGAAAAAAGACATGCGGGAGATCACCGCGAACAGGCAGCTGCTTTTGACGATTGTTGTCGTGCCGCTGGTGTTGACGTTGGTGATGCCGACTATCTACTTTTTGACAGCTCATTTTGCACCGGAGGAGGTGGAAGAGCTGCAGCAGCTTATGAGATTACTGCCGGCGGAGGCGCAGGCGGTGGGAGCGGAGGCGCTTATGGCAAAGCTCCTGCTTGACAATATACTGCCCATGTTCTTTCTGATCATTCCGATCATGGCGGCTTCCGTGATGGCGGCCAGCTCTTTTGTCGGAGAGAAGGAGCAGAGTACGCTGGAGACGCTTCTGTATTGTCCGCTGACCGTGAAACAGCTGTTCTATGCGAAGGTGCTGGCTTCTTTTCTTATGAGTATGCTTGTTTCGTGGAGTTCTTTTCTGGTGATGGTCCTCGTGCTGGGGCTGGAATTCTATGTGCTGACCGGCGGTATGATGACTTTGGGGGTCAGCTGGGTTCTGGTGATGGTATGCCTGTCCCCGGCGGTGTCGCTGATCGCTATAACCCTGATCGTGCGTGGGTCGGCGAAAGCGCAGAATGTGATGGAGGCACAGCAGAAGGCAGCCTTTCTTGTACTGCCGGTGGTGTTTCTGATCGCCGGACAGTTTATCGGCGCGATGCTGATCAATGCCTGGATACTGGCAGGTCTGTCTCTGGGGCTGGGCGTATTGGCGTGGGTATTGCTGCGGATGTCGCTGAATAAGTTCTGCGGGGAGATGCTGCTGGCGGGCCGGTGACCGGGGATATTAATAAAAAGTGTAAAGCCTTTGAAGGATCATTCAACAGGCTTTACACTTCTTATTTTTAATGTTGATTGCTGATCAGTTACCATCTTCTAACATTGACTGAAAGATATCCCTTACTTTCTTGAGATCTTCATTGTCTGGTGACTTTTGTGCTGCTCTTTCTAAAAGTTCTAAAGCAAGTCGGATAAAACCCTGGAATTGTTTATTTGTCATTCCCATATCTTTTACCATCCTTCCACCGCCTTTTAATTGATGTGATTGTTAATTGTTACATTAATTATAGCGGTTTTGTTGGGAAGTGTAAAGCTATTCAATGTGCAAGAGGGGCCTGCCCTGCAGTGGGCAAGTTTACCCGGCTGTAATTATTGCGGGCTATACTGGTCAGGCCAACGATATATTGCAGTTCATGATACAAAGTGGTATCATAAATTCCGACGATGTGCAGAAAACCATTATCATAGAAACCGAAAGAGTAGCGACAAGAATACCGGATATCCTGAAAACTCTTAAATCAGGGGTCTAAAAAAAGCGGATAACGGGAATCGAACCCGCCTCTCCAGCTTGGGAAGCTGGCGTTCTACCGATGAACTATATCCGCATGAACTTATTATAACAGCAAACTTACAAAAAGAAAAGCAAAAAGATTGGATTGAGCAAAAAAATGTTATGGATTTTTTTAGTCCTTCTGTATGGAATACTGAAAGGCGCCCGGGAGATACTGAAAAAGAAGGCTTTGGAGAAAAACTCTACCATAGAGGTACTGTTTATGTATACACTGCTTTCTTTTTTAATTGTATTGCCGGACGCGGGGAACGCGGCGGGAATGGAGCTGAGATTCTATTTTTACATAGCGGTCAAGTCGTTTGTGATCTTTCTGGCATGGATGTGCAGCTTTAAGGCGATCAGGAAGATGCCGATCAGCCTTTATGGTGTGTTGGATCTTTCCAGAGTCATGTTTGCCATGCTGCTCGGTGTGATCGTGATGCATGAAGTGTTGAGCAGGTATCAGGTGGTCGGGCTGCTTTTCGTATCGACAGGACTGCTTATGCTGAAATACAGACCGCATAGAAATCGTGTGGCGCCGGATTTGCATCCGGAAGCAGAGGAGAGAGGACAGAGTGTGGGAATGCTGTATGTGGTGATGGCTTTTGCCTCCTGCATGTTAAATGCACTGTCCGGCTTATTAGATAAGATTCTGATGAAGGATATAAGCAGTACGCAGCTGCAGTTGTGGTATATGCTGTTTTTGGTCCTGTTTTATCTGGTGTATATCCTGGTGTCGCGTACTAAGATCCAACTGCGCAGTGTGATGCGGAACAAGTGGGTGTGGATGCTGAGCTTTTTGTTTGTGATTGCAGACAGGGCGCTTTTTGTTGCCAACGGCATGCCGGGAAGCAGAATCACCGTGATGACGCTGTTGAAGCAGGCC
>OFFT01000780.1_pt1 | contig 21505 bp, 10 predicted proteins | sample 1521581 | NCBI WGS metagenome assembly OFFT01 (sample SAMEA3504084, study PRJEB24116) | mouse gut metagenome | biome: mouse gut; feature: mouse-associated habitat; material: faeces | place: Denmark | collected 2011
GCATTGTCTAATAAAAGAGTAGGGAAAATGCTGTGGGAGTATATCCTGCGGCTTTTTTTTCGGTATATTAATGGATTTTGATTTGAAACAACATGAAAAATTACATCCAGAAAGGGGAGAAAATGCAAAAGAGAAGGAATCGCAATGGTCTGAGACGCCTAGTTGCAATGAAGAATGACACAACCAGTCCCTTTTCTCCAGCGAGAGACATATTTATAATTGTTGTATCAGTTAGGAGGTACAAAGCAGTGAATATTGGAAGTGCAGATATCGGGGAAACAATCAGAATATTGCGCACAGCCAGAGGAATGACCAGGGCTGAGTTGTCAGAGGCCGCAGAAATCAGTGAGTCACATTTGAATAAGATTGAGGCGGGGACAAGACAGCCGGGAATTGGTACATACCAGCGGATTATGACATTATTGGGAGCCGATGTAATCATAAAGAATGAAAACAAGACTCTAAAGGGGAAGTGTGTAGAGAAGGCACAGGGTATTCTGCTCAGTAGCACAGATGCACAGGCCGTATATCTGACCAGAATGTTAGAGAGTATGTCGGAAAATTTGAATTTGGTTATGTAAGCTGTCATTTGTCCTTGATTATGAGTCTGCCAAGGTATTTCCCTTATGAGGTACGCCGTGGCTGACAGGTAAGGCTGATTGATTGCACTTTGAAAACTGAATATCGGTATGGTACACCAGCACTTTAAACTGGTAAGCAACTACACGATCGCCGAGAATATCATCATGGGCATGGAGCCTGTGAAGAAGACTCTGGGCCTTTTTCCCTCTGTGGATCTGAAGAAGGCCAATGAAGATATTCTGGCTCTCTCCCGCAAGTTCGGCCTGGAGGTGGATCCCACGAAGGTGATCGAGCAGATCAACGTATCCATGCAGCAGCGCGTAGAGATCCTTAAGATGCTCTACCGGGAAGCGGAGATCCTCATCTTCGATGAGCCGACCGCCGTGCTGACACCCCAGGAGATCGAATTCCTGCTGGAGATCATCCGCAGCCTGCGGGACGACGGCAAGACCATCATCCTGATCACACACAAACTCGAAGAGATCAAGAAGATCGCCGACCGCTGCGCTATCCTCTGCCGCGGAAAGCTGATCGACATTTTAAATGTAGCCGAGACAGATACCCGGACCATGGCCAATCTGATGGTGGGCCGTGAAGTCAGTTTTACCGTGGACAAGCCGGAACCCAGATTCGGCAAAGAAGTCCTGCGCGTAGAACATCTGACCGTCCGGAACGAAGACCGGTATGAAGTCGTAAAGGATGTCTCCTTCTCCGTGCGGGAGGGTGAGATCTTCGTGGTAGCCGGCGTATCCGGCAACGGACAGATCGAGCTGGCCGACGCCATCGCCGGGCTGATGAAACCCGCCGCCGGCGCCATCACCCTGAACGGCGTGGACATCACTTCGTATTCCATCCGCAGACGGAATCTTGCAGGCCTCTCCTATATTCCGGAAGACCGGCACAATGTCGGGCTGGTGATGGACTTTACACTGTCCGATAACCTGGCTCTCAAAAGCTATTTCAAAGAACCCTTTTCCACAAAGGGCGTGGTACATACGGATGCATTCACGAAATACGGCGAGACCCTGATCGACAAATATGATATCCGGAGCAGCCAGGGCAATGACACCGTCGTCCGTTCCATGAGCGGCGGCAACCAGCAGAAGGCCATTATCGCCAGAGAAATCGAACTGGATTCCTCTCTCACGATCTTCGTTCAGCCTACCCGCGGTCTGGATATCGGCGCCATCGAGAATATCCACAAACAGATCGTGGACGAGCGCAACAAGGGCAAAGCCATCCTTCTGATCTCTCTGGAGCTGGATGAGGTCATGAATCTGGCGGACACCATCGGCGTGATCTACAACGGCGCGATCCAGAAGATCGCAGACGCCAGGACACTGACACCGACTGAGGTCGGAGAGTTTATGATGGGCGTCGGCGACAGGAATGCGAACAGACATGGAAAGGTATAACAGATACGATGAAAAATAAGAATAACTTCCTGCATAAAATAATCTTACAGACCATCGGGCATGAGAAAAGACAGCATTATATGATCCCTGTCTTTACGATCCTGCTCAGCCTGCTCTTCGGTATCCTGGTGATCGCCCTTCTGGGCAAAAACCCGCTGCAGGCTTACTACAATCTGCTGCAGGGCTCCGGCCTGGCGCCGAAAGCCTCCTATGCCGGACACAAGGGCATGATCACGGACTTCACCAGTTTCCTGAACGCGCTGACACCGATGCTGTTTGCGGCACTGGCGGTACTGATCGCCCTGAAGGCGGGTCTTTTCAATATCGGCGTATCGGGCCAGATGCTGGCTGCCGGCTTCACCGCTACCATTCTCATCGGTTACTCAGATCTTCCGGCAGTGATCGCCAGGCCGTTAGTCGTCCTGACCGGCTTTGTCATCGGCGCGCTGGCCGGCGCACTGGTGGGCTACCTGAAACACCGTTTTAACATCAATGAGGTCGTATCCACGATCATGTTCAACTATATCTTCCAGAATGTGATCAGCTTTCTCATCAACACCTTCTACGTGGATCCCGTCTCCCGCCAGTCCAGAAACGTAGGACAGGCCGGCCGGCTGACCCTCGTAGACGTAGTGGTGGGCGATTACAAGATGGACATCCCGCTGGGTATTCTGGTGGCCGTCATCGGCATCGCCGTCACCGCCTTCGTTATGAACAAGACAACCCTCGGCTTCGAGATCAAGGCTGTCGGCAACAGTATCCGCGCCGCACAGTATGCCGGTATTCAGGTGGGACGTACCCGTGTACTGGCCATGATGCTTTCCGGCGGATTTGCAGGACTGGCAGGCGTCACCTATTATCTGGGGTATTTTGCCTCCATACAGCCCAAAGTGCTGGTCAGCACAGGCTACGACGCCATCGCCGTGGCCCTGCTCGGCAACAGCTCTCCTATTGGCATCATCTTCTCTTCCTTCCTGATCACGGTCATCTCGAAGGGAAGCACCTATATGAGTTCCACTTCCGGCGTTCAGGCAGAGATCGCTTCCGCCATAACCGGTATCATCCTGCTGTTCTCCGCCTGCGGCGCTTATGTCAAGTACAAGGTGAACCGCTGGAAAGACGACAGGTAACCGTCCGTAAGAACATATCAATTTGGCCGGGGAATCTGTCCCCTGCCGCAGGAGACTCGGAATGGAGGAATTTCAATGAATACGATTATCATAGACGGCTTATCTTTCGCACTTCCGCTGTTCATCATGGCGATCGGCGGTATCTACTGCGAACGAAGCGGTATCACCAACCTGGCGATCGAGGGACTGCAGGGGTTCGGCGCCTTCTGCGGCGCGCTGTTTGCAGTCTGCATCGCACAGTATTTTGCAGGCAACTCACCGGTTCCCTTCTATCTGGCGATGGTCTTTGCCTTTCTGGGCGGTATGCTCTTTTCTCTGCTGCATGCCATGCTCTGTATCAAATTCAAGGCCAACCAGGTGATCAGCGGCGTGGTGATCAACATCCTGGCCATGGCGCTGACAGAATTTCTAACCAAGCAGCTCAACGCCAGCATCTTCGGCGCGGCTTCCAACAAGTTCGTGCTGGGCGTATCTGCCCGCATCACCGTACCGGTGCTTTCGAAGATTCCCGTGCTGGGCGCTGTATTTACGAACCTGTACCCCTTTGAGATCGCCATTGCCCTGATTGCAGTCATCGCCTGGTACATCCTGTATAAGACCAGATTCGGCCTGCATCTGCGTGCCTGCGGCGACAATCCCCATGCAGTGGATGCTGCCGGCATCGAAGTAAGCCGGGTACGCCTGATTGCCGTTATGGCCTCCGGCGCGCTGTCCGGACTTGGCGGCATCTGTTTTGCCTACTCGATCTCGGCCAACTTCTCTTCCAATATCTACTCCGGTTACGGCTATCTGGCCATCGCCGCGCTGATCTTCGGCAACTGGAAGATCATGCCCACGCTGGGAGCCTGCCTGCTGTTCGGCTTCGCCCGCTCCGGCGGTTACGAACTGGTAAAAGTACTGGAAATGCCCAGCAGCTATCAGGATCTTGTGATGGTACTGCCCTATGTGCTCACGCTGCTGATGCTGATCTTTTTCAGTAAAAAGAATCATTCACCCAAGGCGCTGGGAGAGATTTACGATAAGGGCGCAAGATAAAAACGGAATAAAAAGCATAAGACAAATAAAAGGCATAAGACAAAAAACAGGATAAAGAACGGAAGATAAAGAAAACAGGATAACACAGTCAGAATCATAAGAAAAGAGACGGTAACAGCTGCATCTACAGCAGGCTGCCGTCTCTTTTTTTATGAGAAGTTCCTGGTCTTACTGCAGGATAAACTCCATCAGCACCGGGTCGTGGTCTGAATACGCATAACCGGTATCCACATGCCGATAAGATTGCACTGTTACATTATCGGAAAGGATAAACCCGTCCAGCGTCACCGTATAGGTCGTCTCCTCGCTGTAGGGTTCATCGGCACTGCGGCATGTATTGTGCGCCACATCGTCTTCTTCGCCGCCGTCATCTATGGCCATCCGAAACCCTTCCGGCAGGCTTTCCCGCGGAAAAGGATAGGCCCATTCCGGCGCGTCCCCGGAAGTTTCCGGTTTCAGGTTATGGTTAAAATCCCCGCCGCAGATCACGTAATTTCCCGCCGCGTAATCTGCCTGCATATCCTCATAAAGCATGGCAAGCTGCCCGGCGCGGATCTCGTCGCTGCTGCCGTAGGCCGACATATGCATATTGTAGAGGCAGAGCGTTTTCCCGTCCGTCATCGGTATCCGCGAGATGGCATAACAACGGTCCAGATCCACAAACCGGGAGAAAGATTCCGATATGGGAAGGCTCCTGCGCACGGCTTCTGTGATCTTCGCCCCGGAATACGTCACAAGGCCGGCCTTATTCTCCCCGTGCGGTTCCCAGGGCGGGAAAAACAGGAAGGGGGAATCATAGTTCTGCGCATAAGTGTAATAATATCCCTCCATAAACCGGTTCACCAGCTCCAGTTCGTCAATGTGATAAGAACGTGTCCCGTCCCTGTCCACTTCCTGCAGCAACACGAAATCCGGATCCGCGTCGTTGATGACGCCTGCCGCTCCACAGACCGCGGCGGTCACACTGTCCGCATCCTTGCCCCAGGACGACTTGCCGCCGTCCATGAAGAAACTGTATTCGGGCAGATAAGCGCCGAAACCGATATTGTAGGTCATGACCGTATAGGGCTGCCCGGAAACCAGCATCATTTCTTCCCCTTCGATTCTATTGACTTCTAAAGTCAATTTGTCCGGAAGACGTTCATAGGCGGCGAAGACGTAGATCACGTAGCCTGCGAGTATTAACACTAAGATGATCAAAATTATGGCTGTATATCTGACTGCTTTTTTCATATTTACCTCTGCGTGGATATTGCCGGCCGTGTCTGCAATATCTCTGAATACGTGATGGAAATTTACTTCCAAACTGATAACTGTTCTTTACGGCAGCTGCATGCAGTTCGAACCCCTGCTAAGCGTCCGCTCTCCCATCTTGCAGCGGACTCCCGCCTTACGAAAAAATGCTCAGATATGGAAGACCTTCTGAATCTGCTTCATCGTCCCCAGCACCAGCATGGTCTGTCTGTCCGTGATACGCGTGTCCGGCGTGACAGTCAGATTCATTTTGCCGTTTTCCTTCAGTCCCATGATATTGATATTATATTTCTTGCGGACATCCAGCTCACCGACCGTCTTCCCCATCCACTCACCGGGCACCTGCACCTCGAAGATCGCATGTTCGTCGTCCAGCTCTATATAGTCAAAAATATGATCCGCACTGTAACGGATCGCCACCCAGTCTGCCAGCTGCTTCTCCGGATAGATGATCTCGTCCGCTCCGTTTTTCAACAGGAACTTCGCATGTACGTCGCTGGCTGCTCTCGATACGACCAGCTTCGCCCCCAGCTCCTTCAAAAGGGAAGTGGTTTCCAGAGAACTCTGAAAATCGTCTCCGATAGCCACGATGCAGAAGTCGAAATTGCGGATGCCCAGTGACACAAGAAAATCCGGGTTGGTACTGTCTCCGATCTGCGCATTGGTGACAAAAGGCAGGATCGCATCCACCCGTCCCTCTCTTCTGTCCACCGCCATCACCTGATGATTTAACGAGTTAAGTTTCTCCGCAATATGCCTGCCGAAACGTCCCAGCCCTACTAATAAAATTGATTTCATAATGTATATACTCTCCTTTTATCCTACCATGATCTTCTCCTGCGGGAACTCCGATACGTAAGGGTGCTTCGTGGAAAGCGCCGCATAGACAATCGTCATGCCGCCCACACGTCCTAAAAACATCAGAATGATAAGCACCACCTTGGACGCCGCACACAAATCCGGTGTGATCCCCAGCGTAACCCCTACCGTCGCGATGGCGGACGCCGCCTCAAACAGCGCCGGCACGATCGGCATATTCTCCGCGCAGCCGATAAAGATGCCGCCCGCCAGAAAGAGACTCAGGTACAGAATCAGCACCGTCGCCGCATAATGCGCCGTGTCATTCGGAATCCTTCTGCCGAAGATATGCGCGTTGGGCCTGCGCCGAAACACCGCCACCGCCGTCGCAAAAAGTACGGCAAGCGTGGTCACTTTCATACCGCCCGCCGTGGAACCGGGTGAGCCGCCGATCAGCATGAGCAGGATCATGATCATCTGGCCGGACTGCGTCAGCTGCGTCAAGTCCACCGTATTATACCCTGCTGTACGGGTTGTGATCGACTGGAAGAAGGAAGCAAGGATCCGCTCCCCCACCGACATATCCTCCCATCCCGGCATACCGAACTCTTTCCAGTAAAAGAAGACTGCCGGAAGCACGATCAGCACCGCGGTCACGGTCAGCACCACCTTGCTCTGCATACGGTAGCGGCGCAGGTGAAAGCGGTTGCGCTTCACATCATCCCAGGTCAGAAAACCGATACCGCCTACCACGATCAGCACCATCACGATCACATTGACAGCCACGTCTCCCGTATAGGAAGTCAGAGACGAATACGGCTCCTTCACCCCCATCAGATCAAATCCTGCATTGCAAAAGGACGATATGGAATGAAACACCGCATACCAGATTCCCCTGACGATGCCAAACTCCGGGATCATGGCCGGAAGCAGCGCCGCAGCGCCAAGCGCCTCTATGACCACCACCATTTTCAGGATAAATCCTGTCATCCGCACGATACCGCCCATCTGCGGCGCGGCGATCGCCTCCTGCATGGTGCTTCTCTGCATCAGCCCGATCTTGCGTCCCGAGAGCTTCGTGATAAAGATCGCCACGGTAATGACTCCCAGACCGCCGACCTGAATCAGACACAAGATCACGGTCTGCCCGAAGACCGACCAGTAAGTGGCCGTATCGTTGGTAATCAGCCCGGTCACACAGGTGGCCGAAGTAGCCGTGAACAGTGCGTCCAGAAACGGAGCGCTTCCCGCACCCGCCCGCGCCCACGGCAGCATCAGCAGAATCGTTCCCGACGCGATCACCCCCAGAAATCCCAAAAGGATGATCTGCGACGATGAAAGACGTCTTCTTTTTAATGTAATCTTCATGATCAATCTTCCTGTCAGTCAACTTAATTTCTTATCAAATGCCCATATACCCATACGAATAGTCACAAATAATATAGCACTTTTCCACCCTTAAAACATTATAACAAATGACGAATATATTGCAATATCGGCCGGATGTTCTCACCAACTTTTCAATAGGCCGGATGCCGGAGACCACAGCGCTACCCCAATACAATCTCTTCGCCCAGCTTAAAGGAATACAGGATCTTCTCTGTATTTCGATAACCGGAATGCTGCTCCAGCGCTTCCGCGTAGTAATCCAGCTGCACATGATAGCGTCTGGCCAGTTCCTCCCCCGTCTTTACCGCATCGGTCTTGTAGTCGAGCAGCACATATCTGCCGTCTTCCTCAAAAAAGACGTCTATGATCCCCTGGATCAGCACCATCTCCTCCGAAGGGAAGTCCTGACTGAGACGGTCAGCCGGAAGTCCCAGCACAAAAGGCTGCTCCTTGTGCAGCCGGCCCGCCCGCGCAGCCTCTCCCATCCGCACCGCCACCCGGCTTTTTAAAAAGGCTTTGAGCTTCGGCACCGATATCACCGCATAATAATCTTCTGACAGTCTGCCGCTGCTGCGCATCTCTTCCAGCTCACGGTTCAGCAGCGCTTCCACCGCTTTCTCATCGCAGCTGACTTCTTTGGTCAATTTCGTAAAATCAAACAATTCCATGACTTTATGGAAAGCGCTTCCCCGCATGGAACCGCTGACACTCTCGTCTTTTTCCAGAAAACCGGGCAGATAAGGCACCACCGTCTCCTCCTCATACATCTGAAAGGAGAAGTCCGTCTCTTCCCGCATCCCCGCCATCTTCAGTTCGGATACCGTAGTCTTCGTATAGAGATTCCGCAGATTTTCATACGGATAATGGTAAACAAAGCTGTCCGACAGCCGTGCCATGAGCACCCCGTCCACATCCCTTGACGGGTCGGAAAGAAGGAGACTCCTCCTGCGCTCCTCCATGCGGACCGTCTCCACCAGCTTCTCTTCCGCGATATCCTCCCAGCCGGACAGAACCACCCGGATACTCATATCCTGCTCATAGAACGGATTCCGTTTCTCCGGCTCTAAACCGCACGCGCGGTAGAAGTCGTCCATGCACCGGTTCCTCGCCAGCGCATGGAGCAGCAGATCCAGAAAACTCCCTCTGCCAAGCAGCACATCATAGGGCAGCAACAGATCCTTCCTGAAACGGACAGACAGAAGGGAGGCCGCCGTCTTTGCCGGCGCTTTGAGCGTGCCTGTCAGGATCAGCTTTTCTTTTGCCCTTGTCATCGCCACGTACAGAATCCGCATTTCCTCCGCCAGATTGTCCGCCTTCATCTTGCCGGCGATCACGTTCCGGCGCAGATCCCTGCTGCATACGCGCAGATCCGGTTTGACATAATCCACACCGATCCCGGCGTCAATATCCAGCGCCAGATGCCCGCTCGTATCTCTGGTCTGGAAACTTTTCGCCAGACCGCACACGAAACAGACCGGAAATTCCAGCCCCTTGCTCTTATGGACACTCATGATGCGCACAACGTCCGCATTTTCGTCCTGCAGCGCCGCTTCGCCGTAATCCACCTCATACTTTTCCAACTGCTCCATATAGCGCAGGAAATGATACAGGCCGAAGTAGCTCGTCTTCTCGTAGTCCGCCGCCTTCACCAGCAGCATCTCCACATTGGCGCGCCGCCTGCCCCCCTCCGGCTTTACCGCCACATAATTCAGGTAATCCGTCTCCCGCAGTATCACCTGCAAAAGCTCCTGTACCGACAGATAGACCGCCATGCCCCGGAAACGTTCCATATGCGCCAGAAACTGCTCCGCTTTCCTCACAAGCTGCGGCGGCAGAGGATGTGCCTGCTGCTCCCGCTGCCCCGTACCCTCTTCGCCGGCCGTCCCGTCGTCCGCCCGCTCCGGCGCGCTGTCCGCACTTGCCCGCAACGCATCATACAGATATTTCGCCTGCGGAAAAGCCGCACGGATCAGCGCGATCTCCTCTTCCTCAAAACCGCCCAGATAAGAATGCAGCACCCCATAGAGCGGTATATCCTGCAGCGGGTTATCCAAAATCCGCAGAAAATGCAGCAGCTCCTGCACTTCCCCCGCTGCGAAATAGCCTGTCCGTGATGTCATATGCACCGGAATGCCCTCTTCCTCCAGCACCCGCTTAAAGACCTCGTCCCATCCCGACGTCGTCCGCAGCAATATGACAATATCCCGGCAGCATACCCGGCGCAGTTCCCCGCTCTCCTTGTCCGTCACCCGAAATGTCCGCAGCAGCTCCCGGATTTTTGCCGCCACACCATAGGCTTCCTGCTCCTTCACCGTCAGCTGCCTTCCAGCGCTGCTTCGCGGCTTCCCGGCCTCCGGGCTCTTCATGCCGTCTGCATAGCTGCCTGCTGCGCCCGCCGGTTTCTTGCCTTCCTGGTTCTCCTCGCCGCTCAGTTCATCCGGCCTCTCACCGGCCTCAAAAAGCAGCAGCTCCGCCAGACAGCCTCCTTCCGGCGCACCGCTCTCCTGCACGGGATACACTGCGCCCGGATGCAGAGCCGCCAGATCGTCATAGACAATGCCGCCCACATCCTGCCCCATGATCTGTTCAAAGACCCGGTTGGTCACATTCAGGATTTCCCCTCGGCTCCGGAAATTCTGATGCAGGTCGATCTTCCGTGCATTTGCGCGCTGTCCTTCCTGCTTATCCGCGTTCCCGTATTCCGCATATTTTTCCAGAAACAGCTCCGGCCTTGCCAGACGGAACTTATAGATACTCTGCTTCACGTCCCCCACCATAAAGCGGTTGTATCTGCCTTCCTCCTCACCGGAGATACAGGACAGAATATACTCCTGTACCAGATTGCTGTCCTGATACTCGTCGATCAATATCTCATGAAAATGACTGCGGTATTCCAGCGCCGTCTCCGTCGGCACGCATCTTCCTTCCCCGTCCCTCCGCACAAGGATCGACAGGGCGAAATGTTCAATATCATTGAAGTCCAGAATGTTCTTATCCCGTTTCTTCGCGTCGAAGGCTTCCTTAAACGCAAGCGTCAGATCCACCAGCGCCTCTACGGCCTCCCGGCAGATCTCCATCTGCCCCAGCACCTGCTCCCTGGTCTTAAAAAAGAAACGCTTCTGCAGATCGCCCAGCTGTTCCTTCACCTCCGTGCGGATGCCCTTCACCACTTCCCGTTTCAGGGCAGAAACCGTATCGTCTTTCTTAGAAGGCAGCCTGTCGAACTTAACTGCTCCAAAAGCCGCACAGAGCAGGTCATAACCGCCGTCCTGCAGCCCTTCCTGCTCACACTTTTGCAGAAGACCTTCTACCATCTCCTTCTCCCGCTCCAGCAAAACACCATACATGTATGGGCCGTCCGCCTCTTCGCACATATGGACCGCATCGGTCAATTTCTCCGCACAGCCCCGCAGGATCAGCCGGGTCTGCCGCATCAGTTCCCGCACCCAGTCCATTTCTTCGAACACAACCGCCGCTTCCAAATCCCCTGCCTCCGAATGCGGACTGCCTGCCACCAGGTAATCCTGCTTCCGCTGTGTAAGCCACTGCTCCGGAAAAGGCGTGCTCATGGCGAAATCATAGAGTTTCAGCACGATCTCTTCCACTGCCGTATCCCTGCTGCCCCAGCTGAAATACTCCATGCAGCGCAGAAATCCCGCTTCTCCCGCCGCGTAGCCTGCTTCCAGCACCGCCTCCAGCGCCTCCTGCCGCATCAGCTTCCCCTCTCCTTCTTCGGCGATCCGAAAGCCCGGGTCCAAACCGATCGTATGAAACTGATTGCGCAGCACAAAAAGACAGAAGCTGTCGATCGTCGTGATCCTGGCATTGTGCAGCAGCGTCACCTGCCTCTGCAGATGCTCGTTCTCCGGATCCGCCGCCAGCCTGTCATTCAAGGCCCTGCTGATCCGTTCCCGCATCTCCGCCGCCGCCGCGTTCGTGAAGGTCACCACCAGCAGCCTGTCAATATCCACCGGATCCGCCCCGTCACTCACCATCTTCACGATCCGCTCCACCAACACCGCTGTTTTGCCCGATCCTGCCGCTGCCGCCACAAGCAGGTTGCACCCTCTGGCATCAATCACTTCCTGCTGCTTCTTCGTAAACGATATTCCCATATTTCCTCCCGATCAGTTCCCGGTTCCCTGTTCCTCCGTCTCCAGTTCACGGCGCATACACGCAACCGCGTCCTGCCTGCTCATCTGCTCCAGCCGCCGCATCTCATACCCCTCGATCCGCCCGTCAAACCCGCATACACTCTTATAAGCGCAGTAGGTACATGCATTGCCGGCGCCCTGCTCATAGGGATTGACCGATATAGTACCATCAAGGATCCCGCTGCCCAGCTCACGGATCTTTTGGTTGACATAACTCGAAACAACCTGCAGGTCGTCCTCCTTTATGACACTTGATCTGGCCGAGAAAGATCCGTCCTTTTTCCGCTCCAGCGGCAGGATATCCGACTTGGCTGTAAATTCCTGATCCAGAAGTCTGACAGCCTCGTCATTTTCGTTGACTATTCCGGTCATTTTCAGATCCTGCAGCAGTCTGGTATTGATCTGCTCCGGTGTCATGGATTCCCCGTCTTCCACCATCGGATCGTCAATATGATAGTACAGCATCGCCGCCGGAACGACTTTTTTATCCGGATGCTTCTTCCGCTCCATCTCCACCGCCGCATTCATATAGACTACCAGCTGCAGCTGCAGCCCATAATAGAGCGCCGCCAGATCGAACTTCCGGCTGCCGGATTTATAATCTATGACCTTCACGTAGACGGTATCCTCCGCCTCACAGGTGTCCACCCGGTCAATGCGGCCCCGCAGCCGCATCCTTTCCTGCTCATTCAGCGCAATATTCAGGGACTCCAGATCCTCGATCATGGAAAAGGACATCTCGAACTTCTCCGGCACAAAAGCGCCCTTCCTGAGCTGTCTCTGCAGCGTCAGCACCGTCCGCTTAAGAATCCTGGCCATCCGCCCGATCAGATGCCGGTTGCGGGCACTGCTGTACAGGATCGTCTCCCCGTAAGAAGCCGCATAAGCCTCGATCGCTTCCGAGACCATCTTCTCCGCCGTATCCTCCGGAAAGTCAAACCAGCTGTAGCCATGCTCTTCCAGCTTCCCGGCAAAAAGCTCCAGGACGCCGTGGAAAACATTCCCCATATCCACATCCCGGAAGCTGTATTCATCCCGTTCTCCAAGCGCCAGCCCATATTGCAGGAAATGCCCGTAAGCGCAGGCCGCATACCGCTCCAGCCGGCTGACACTGTTCTGCAGCATGGTTCCGTACAGTGCCCTTGTCACCATACCGGACAGCGGCGTATCACGGTAGCGGTAAAATGCCGTCCTGATCAGCTTATCCAGCGTATCCCGATACTGCTCTCTGTTCTGATAACTGTGGTAAAAGGTATACGTCTGCCGTCTGGACTGCTCCGATATCCTGCCGCAGGCATAATCCCGCAGCATATCCGCCAGCAGCCCCATACCGTCCCTGCCGCACACAACCTGCTCTTCCAGCGGATCCTGCTCCGGCGTCCTGACCTGCAGCGCCGGAAAGAGCTTCTGCACCAGATCCACCAGATAGGCCGGCCGCAGACTTTTTCCGTCATTTCCCACCTTGGCATAGGACAGATACAGCCGCTCGGAGGGTTTCGTCATATTCAGATACAGATACAGCCGCTGAATATACATCTGCTGCCTGGGAGACGGCGCAAGCTCCAGCGACGATTCCCGCAGAAATTCCCTGTCGATATCCGAAATAATCCCGCCGTTTGCGGCCCCCTTCGGAATATTGCCGTCATTCACTCCCAGGAAAAAGAGCACCTTCACCTGCTTTAAGCGGGTCCGCTCGATATCCCCCACCAGCACCCGGTCCACGTTCTGGGGGATCGTGCCTACACTGATCTCCGTCAGCCCCGAATCAAGAATATCCGCAAACTCCCTGCGCTCCATCTTCTCCCCGGCCAGCAGCCCGTAGATCTGATCCAGAAGGTCGATCACCAGCGCATAGATCTGACCATACTCTTTGGCTCTGGCCAGATCCCCCTGCTCTTTAAACTGCAGTTCATAGTGTTTCAGCTTCTGCTGCAGCTCGTTGTGTACAAGAAACTGATAGAGCGCCTGCACCAGCTCCCCGGCTGTTTGTGCCGGCGCAAGCAGCGGCGCCAGCTGCATCAGCAGCCCCTCCCGCATCACATTGTACTGCGCCAGCTGTGCAAGCGCCGCCTCTTCCCCCTTCCTGCCGTCTTCCTTATAGATAAAGATATCCTGCCATCTTTTCCGCCCATGAATACCGAACCTGCGGACATAATTCTCCAGCCGGTCCACATCCTGCGCCGCAAATCCCGTCAGACCCGTGCGCAGATAATGAAACACCGCCTCATAGCTGAAATCCTGCAGCACGATCCGCAGCGCGCTCCGGATATACTCCGCAAAAGGATTGCGCAGGATTCCTCTCGTATGATCCAGATAAATGGGGATGCCAAACTTCGCAAACTCCTCTTCCGCCAGACTGCCGTAGGCTCCCATATCCCCCGTCACCACGGCGATATCACGATAATGCAGGCCCGTACTTCCTGCCAGCAGCTTCCGGATCGCGATACAGGTCTGCCGAATCTCCTCCTTCGGTGTTGACGCCTCAAACAGACAAAGGCTGTGTACCTCCTGCTCATACACCTGCGACGGATAACGGAACAGATTCCGCTCCAGATGCGACAGCTCCGCATTGTCCACGAACCGCGGCAACCTGCCCTCAGGACGCCCTGCACACCACACTGCCTCATCCTCCGCCACATCCACCTGCCCGGCCAGCCTGCGCAGATCGGATACCGTCTTCTTACTCAGGTGAAAAAGTTTATGCTCCCCATCCATCTGGTAAGGATTCTCCCTGTCGTCGATGGTGACAGTGACGATCACCTTCTTCGCCAGCCGGATCAGCTCCTGTATCACCCGGTTCTGGATCGGCGTAAAACCGGTAAACCCGTCAAAAGCGATCACACTGTTTCGGATGATCCCGGAGCGCGGGAGTGCCTCCTTAAGCCTGTCCAGCGTTTCCTCCGTCGTGATGAATTTCTCATGGATATACTCCACAAAAGCCCGGTACAATACACCAAGATCCTGCAGTTTATGATACAGCGCCCCGCGGGATCTGGCATACTCGGTCAGCTGCTCCATCTCCTGCAGGCCGATACCGTACTGCATGAACTCAGATATGGCCGACTTCACCTCATGAATATAGCCGATCTTATGCAGATGGGATCCCATCACCTTAAGCTGCCCCTGACACTGCTGCGCCACCTTGCGCAGCACCAGGCTTTTGCCCGTATCATCAAGCACCGGCACATCCTCACAGCCCACCTCCTCCAGTATACGGTGCGTCAGTCTGCCAAAGCTCAGAACGTCAATATTCATGATGATATGACTGGAATGCTCCACCACCAGATCCATCTGCGTCTGCATGGTAAACTGATCCGGTACGATGAGCAGATAGTCCGTTTCCGGATGCCGCTTCGATGCCTGTATGATATCTTCATGCAGCCGCCTGCTCTTGCCGGAGCCGGATGCCCCGAAGTAAAATTGAAGTGACAATTTCCCGTCCTCCTGTTTCTTTTCTGCCCGGAAAGCGCATATCTTGTTCCGCAGAACCCAAAAAACCTGTATAGCATCAAGCCAGCCGCCTATACCTCTATGCCCGCCAGCTGGCAGAGCCTCCGCCATTCTCCATAGACCCATTTATATTCCTGATATTGCCACAGAAGCCTCTCACTTCCGCCATACTCCCAACACTGGATCAGATTTCCCGGTAAAGGAACTCTGTTCATTACCGGCACATCCTGCAAAAATGAACCCCTGTGCGTCATACGCCATTCCTCATCCACTGACCAGCTTCCTCCGATCTCCCTCACGATCAGTTCCCCGTACGCTGCTGCAAGCTCCATGAGCTGTTCCTGGTTAGCCCTGAAAGAAGCTAGCATTCGTTCCCGATCATTTTTGAAGTCATCATTTGCTATGCTGTCCATCTCTTTTACGATGCAATGCAGGATATCCTCTTCTTTCGATGTGCTATCCAATCCATTCCTCTTCCAGAAGTTCCCGGCCAACACTGCCCTCCCGGTCCGGAAACGCTCTTCCATCTCGTCCGTGGTATGGCATCTATTGCTCCTGCTGTCAATGTCTGCTATCCGCCGGTCCTCCCGGATTGCTTCCCTGATCTCGTCCCCTGCCTGTTCCAGCTGGCTGCAAAGTTCCTTTTCGTCCTCATAAAAGAAGAATCTCTTGTACATACATTCTCCTATGTATCCATCTACTATCGTATAGAGCACAATAAAAAATGTTTTACGACGACATGCTTCCTCTTCGATCCTTATCCCCAGTTCCTTTTGATCCGGACTTCTTCTCATCCACCACTCACGCCCAGCTTCAAAACTAAAATAGAAACCCAGATCCTCCAGCCGCTTTATCAGGACATTCTTTATGATCCTTTCACTCATGATGCCCTCATTTATCTCTCTCGATGTCATGGGCGGCTCCCAGTGATCGCCATACTTCCGCCGTTCACGCGCAACATTCTCCCTGTGCTTTTTTATCAGCGCCATATATTGTTCAGCCAGCGCTGCTCCCCCTCCCTTCTGACAGCATTCGCTGACCGCTCTCAGAGGGGTGTTCCTTTCATCCGAAAACGCGCAGTGGGCAATCTCTACCGATCTCCACTTCAAAACCCATTCGCCACCGACAGTACAGAGGATGATATAGCCGTACACGGCCGCCAGTTCTAACTGCGTCTCAATCGTTTCCCGGAAAGGAAGCCCCTTTATCTGCTCCATTTCCCGCAGCAGGCTGCCCATGACCACATCAGTCCCCTGATCCGCAGCAATCCCATTCCGCAGCAGGAAGCGCTGCTGCAGTTCCTCACGTTCCTGCATCAACTGCGCATACATCTCATCTGTGATCATGTCCACATACTCCACTTTCGGTATGCTCAGTTCCGCCAGCCTGGGGATGACCCTGTTCACCACATGGTCTCCCAGAATGTTCAGGATATTCTCCAGTTCCTCGCCGTTTTCATAAGAATGATAGTCAAGATCCCAGAATATCTCGTCAATCTCAAAAACACGTCCCACATGCGTATCCATCAGCAGCTGGAATACCTTCCCCGGATCCCTTTGTATCACAAAGGTCTGTTCCGTCCCGTCTGCCGTCCTGCTGAACGTATATCTTCGGTCTACATATCCGGCAAATTCAAACCCATAGGGTTTTATCTTTGCTCCAAAAGTTTTCAGCACCATTTTTTTTGAAAACATACTTATCCTCACCTTCACTAAGCAACCGTATCACATGAACCGAATAATTCATCAAATTTTGCAACCAACATGCCAAGTATGACTGGTATGGCTGCATTATCAAAAGGAAATGCAAATAAATCATTTCCAACTACAAACGCCAACGCAAAGACTAATCCCGTTATTTCCAGCGCGGTGCTTATTGCTGTAACTTTCGGCTTCTCCTTTTCCTCTTTCTCCTTTTGTTTCTTTGCAATTTCTTCCATTTTATCCTTGACCTTCTTAGCATCTTCTGCCAAAATTGTGGCAAACTCTGGTTTCTCTCGCCCTTTTTCCACATAAGTCCAAAAGACCATACCCGGAAATAAGGCATTTGTATAATATCTTATTGTTGCTCCTTCATGTTTATTACTTGGTACCTCATAACCATCTATAACACTATTTAATCCTGATCCAGTTTCTGCACGTGCAGTTACTCCATTTTCCTTCCAATAAGGCTCATTTATATTTTTGTTGATTGCCCATATGTAACCATTCAACTGTAGGCTTCCTTTCACACGGCTTCTACTGCTTTCATGTTTTAATTCATAGACCTCCGCTACCCCTTTATTAACATATATGATATCAGCAAAACCATGGCCTGAACGAGTTTTGTAATATGGATTATCACCGTCCAACCCTTGAGGGATATAAACACTGGTCTTTATTGTAAGGTTGTTGTTCTTTGCATGCGTTTTCAAATACTGCTTCAATGCTGTATCAGCTTCATTTCCATAAACCAGCCACGACACAACACCATCATTTGACGTCTCTTCAGTCGTACCCAGAAAGTCCAGATAATTTAGCGCCGAATTTCGGCAGTAAATATACTCATTCAGCGTGACTGGCGTCTTCGCATCACCTTTCAGGATATCCTCACCGCTGAATCTCCCGTGCTCCGGTACATATTCCCTTGCCTGTGCATAGTACATCCCGCCCAACTCTTCGAAGGTATAGCCTGTATAGCCGAATGGCTGTTCCTCTCCGATGTTGCCATACAGATCCCTGCCAAACTCATCATATCCATAGCAGGACAGCACATTCCCATTCATCCACAGGAACCGCAACGGACTGCCCATCTCATCTAAGAGCGCCCGGCTTTGTCCTCTGTCGTCTTCCATTCCTTCAAGGTTGATCCCCCACAGATACTTTTGCTTTCTGTTCCCCCTTTCCTGCATGAGCAGATTATGGTGCTGCTTTGTCATGTCATAATAGTATTCTGTATGGGTGCCATTACCTGCGGATTTCTTATCTGCAGATATCCTCTCCCCCATCCCATTATATAGGTAAGAACATTCACCTGCAAGCGCCTCCCTGGCCATGGTTATTTTTCCGGACGTATCAAAAGCATAAGCCCTATCCTGTTCCCCACCCTTAAGGACTTCTATGAGGTTGCCCCTTCTGTCATACCTGTAGTCATAATGTTCCTCCCCTGTCATGCTAAGCAGCTGATCACCGGCATTATAAGCATACTCTGTCCGTTGTCCATTCCGCGTCATGGCAGTCCTGTTATGGAACACATCATATTCATACTGACGCAGGGAGACTCCGTCCTTCTCCACGCCTGTCAACTGGCCGACAGGATCATAGAGATACCGGTAGGCTCCCGATTCCTCCGGCTTATCCCAGCGGTACCTGTCTATTCCTGTCTTATTGCCCCTGGCATCATATTTATATTGGCATCTCTCCAGTATCTGGTCATGATATCTATGAGAAAGGCTATCCAGCCTTCCTTCCCGGTCATACCTGTAACTTGTTACGAGCCCGCCACTGCATACCCGTTCAGCAAGCCCGCCCTGTTCTCCATAGCGGTATTCCGTCCGTTCCTTATCACTTCTTACTGCTTTGATACGCGAAAGGTCGTCATATTCATAATCGACCCTGCTGCCGTCCGGATAGATCAGAGCCTTCCTTTCATTCAAGTTCCCCCACTCATAAGCCGTGGTGCGGCCCCTATGGTCAGTCGTCCTTATCAGTCGTCCATACGCATCATGCTCCATGCGCAATGTCCCAAGCCAGTCCTTTACCTCCTTGAGCTGTCCCATGGGACCATACGTATATTCAGCGCTGCGACCATCATCAAATGCTACATGGCCTAACATTCCATCGGCCCTGTAAGAAAATGAAGTCACATACCCCTCTTTATCCTGCCTCTTTACCAGCCTTCCTGTTTTATCATATTCGAAGCGCTCCTGATATCCGAGTGCATCTGTGACCGAGGTCACCCTGCCTGCCAGATCCCTGCCGTACAATGTAAGATGCAGGTTATGCTGCCTGGCATTCAACTGTATGGCCTCCTCAAAAGCCATCTTCCGTTCCACTTCATTACCGGTTCTGAAAACAGCTGTCAAATCCCCCATCAAGTCGTAGGAATATCTGGTCAGATTCCCATTGGCATCCTCGACTGACAAGAGCTTTCCGATCGGGGAGTATTCATATCTTGTCGTATTCCCCTCAGCATCCGTTATCGACGTGACATTTCCTATAGCATCATAGCTGTACAGGATCTGCTGGCCTTCCCTGTTCCTGATCGCTTTCACGCGATCCTGCTCATCATATTCATAGTACAGGCAGGCGCCCTGCTCATCCCGTTTTTCCTTTACATTACAATTGCCGTCATAAGTAAAATGCAGTCTCTTTCCGTTCGGATAGGTCACCTGCTTCAACATACCTCCCGGATAATACGCATATGTTATGATCCCGCCTGCCGCATTCTTCACCTGTGTGACAAGACCCACACTGTTATAGCGGTAGGATATCACATTGCCAAGTGCATCTGTTTCCCTGACCATCCTTCCAGCCTGGTCATATTCCATGCTTCTTTTATTACCAAGTGCATCTGTTACACCTGTCAGGTGTCCGTCAGCATCATATTCATATCTCGTGCAGTCCCCGGCCGGATCCGTCTCCTCGATCACCCGGTTCAGGGCATCATATACATAAGACCGCTTTCCGCCCTCCGCATCCTCTATCTGGATCCGATTTCCACATGGGTCATAGGTACAGCTGGTCTTCCCGCCCATCTGGTCCACATACTCCACCAGCCTGCCATTCCTGTCATGTACATAGCGGATCTCTGCTCCATTAGGCAGCTTCTCAGATGCCAGATGCCCCAGCTTATCCCTTGTAAAGGTGACCCTGTTCCCTTCCTGATTCTCATAACCTTCCGGTCGGTTGCAGGAATCATACCACATTTTACGGGTGGATCCGTCGAAATCCGTGATCTGAGTCATCTTTCCACTGGGGCTGTATTCATAACTGCATACATCCCCTGATGGGTTTTTGACCTTGACAAGATCGTTCAGTTCGTTATAAAAGAATTCTGTCCTATTGCCATTCCCGTCAACCGTCGCAGTCACACGGTTCAGCCTGTCATATTCGTACACCGTTTGATTCCCCATAGGATCAGTGATGCACTTGATATTCCCACGTTCATCATAATCGATATAGAGTGTTGAACCATCCGGCTGTGTGATGGATACCGGTTGATTACGGGAATTATAATCAGTAACGACCACATTCCCACCCTGATCCGTCCTCGCCCTGAGATTTCCCTTTGCATCATACTCATTTACGATGCATCCACCACCCGGCAGTCTGATCCTGGAGATTCTGTTATCATGGTTATATTGAAACTCTGCCACGCCTCCAAGTGCGTTGCGGATCTCCACAAGATTTCCCTTTGCGTCATAACCATATCTTGTCTCGTTTCCATTCTTGTCAACATAAAGGATCCGTTGTCCGCTGTCGTTATATCTGAACTTTTCCTCGCCGTCATGATGGACTGTCCGCGTATTGCGGAACCGCTCATCACACTCATACGCCGTGATACTGCCGTTCTGATCACTGAGATAGGTACACATTCCTTCTTCATCATACTTAAGTTCTATCTCTCCGCCATCCGGCATAGATTGTTTTGTTACCCGATTGATACTATCATACGTATTACGGATGCCTACGATCCCCCGTGGCGTAGTGACACTCTCCAGACGGAGGTTCTCATTATATCCGTAGGTATAGACCCTGCCCAGTGAATTTACGAACTTCTGTAAGACACGATAACTGTACAGCAGGCGTATCTCCCTGCCCGTATGGTCACAGACCCGGTATAGATTTCCTTCCTTATTATAATAGTAATACAGGATGCCCCCGTTGGCTCCCCTCACCTCCTGCAGCCGTCCCTGTACGTCATACCGGAAGACAGTCGTGTTTCCATCCCTGTCTATGGTTGATAAGATGCGGCCATCTTCATCAAAAAAATATTCCGTACTGTCCTTTGCTATATACCGGTATCCTTCTTTGTCCTTCCGCAGCAGCCCGCTGCCGCCTGACAGGGGAGTATATACATCCCCTATATTCTGGCGATAGGCAGCGCGGCGGCCATCTCCAAAATGCAGATGGAGTATCCCCGCCCCTCTCTGCTCCAGAAAAATCTCGTAATTATGGTGCCATCCCTCCCCCAGACTGCCGTCCCGGTATGTATCCATAGAATTGTAGAACATATGGAATGACATTTCCGTGATACCCGGTATCACAAGATCTTTCTTCTCATAAATATAGTTCCCGGTATTCAGGTTGACCGGGTC
>OFFT01000788.1_pt1 | contig 21334 bp, 17 predicted proteins | sample 1521581 | NCBI WGS metagenome assembly OFFT01 (sample SAMEA3504084, study PRJEB24116) | mouse gut metagenome | biome: mouse gut; feature: mouse-associated habitat; material: faeces | place: Denmark | collected 2011
TTCCTTTCATCATTTGATGGAATTTCTGGATGAAGGGATTGAGGTTATCTGTGTAGAGTATGCGGGAAGACTAAGCCGCCGGAAGGAAGGATATATTGGAGAGTATGAGGCGTTTCTAAAAGATGCAGCTGATTATATCAATGCCAGGCGCAGGGAAGAACTTCCCTTTTCCATACTGGGGTACAGCCTGGGCAGTGTTTTAGCCTTTGATTTAATTGTGAATCGGATGCTGAAAGGAAAGCCCGGACATTGCTTTCTCTGTGCCCGGGGAGATTTGAAAAACGCAGGTGCCAGCCAGGGATATCAGGAATTGCCCGAAGAAGAATTTGTTCAGAAAATGATTGCTCTGGGCGGGTTTGACGAGCGGATTCTTGAGAACAAAAGATTTCTGGATATTTATATGAAACCGGTGCGGATGGATTACCAGATTTGGTCCCAGTACAGGTATGTAGAACAGGGGCACAAGATACCCTGTGATACGACGGTGATGTATAGCCCGGAGGATCCCTTGTCTTCCGATGCCCGCGCTTGGGAAAGCCTGGTAATGGGTAAAATTGATTTTTACGAATTTGGCGGAAACCACTTTTTTATCAACCACCATTACAAAGAGATGGCAGAGATTATCAATCATCATTTAAAAATAAAGTCAGGAAACAGAAAAGATGGAATGGAACTATGAATCCATGCTGGAACTGGAGCCTTATTCTCTGGAAAAAGAAGAGAAGCAGGAACTTTTAAGCAGAAGGCTTGTGAGCCTTTCCAGACAGCATTATCAAGCCTGCGGCGCATACAAAAAAATAACGGATGCTTTTGGCGTTGATTTGGAGCAGGCAGATTCCTACTATCAGCTGCCTTTTCTTCCGGTCCGGCTTTTTAAGGAATTGGAGCTGCGCAGCGTCTCAGAGGAGGAGATTGTAAAAACCATGACCTCATCGGGCACCAGCGGCCAGAGGGTGTCCCGCATCTATGTGGACAGAAAGACGGCGGGTTATCAGCAGAAAACTCTGGTAAAGATTGTTTCTTCTTTTACAGGCAGCGCCCGTATGCCTATGCTGATTATTGACTGTCCTTCTGTGGTGAAAAACAGGGCCATGTTCAGTGCCAGAGGCGCCGGAATACTGGGCTTTTCCATCTTCGGAAGAGATAAAATGTATGCCCTGGATGATAATATGCAGCTTGATATAGAAGGAGTTGCGGCTTTTCTGGAAAAACATAGAGGGGAACGAATTTTTTTGTTTGGATTCACTTTTATGGTTTGGCAGCATTTTTACAAAGAGCTGATACGTTTGAAACAAAAAAGGAGAGAATTGGATCTCTCCAATGGAATTCTGATTCATGGCGGCGGATGGAAGAAGCTTGCAAGTGAGGCAGTCTCCCCGGAGGAGTTTCACAGCCGGCTGAAGGAGGCCTGCGGCTTGGATGACATTCATGATTATTATGGGATGGTTGAGCAGACCGGCTGCATTTATATGCAGTGCGGGTGCGGACATCTCCATGCCAGTATTTTTTCGGATGTGATTATCCGAAGGCCGGAAGATTTTTCTGTGTGCGGGATTGGAGAGAAGGGAATTATCCAGGTGGTATCCGCGATTCCAGAGTCCTATCCGGGCCATTCCCTGCTGACTGAGGATGAAGGGATGATTTTGGGCGAGGATACATGTCCCTGCGGGCGGAAAGGAAAATATTTTTCTGTCATGGGAAGATTGAAGAATGCGGAGATCAGGGGGTGCAGTGATACCTATGCAGCGAAATTCTGAATTGCTGGAATTTCAGATTGGTGATAAGCAGATCATAGAAAGAATGCCTCATTTACCGGCTGGACAGCCCTTTGAGGCTGGCCGGATTGATTTTCTGAATGAAGTATCCCGGGAACTTTTGTCTGACAGAGCGGCAAAGTCCTATTCGGATATAGTCACCTTTGCGTTTTGGATCCGCAGGGCAAACATGGAAAAGGAGAAAGAGGATTTTCTTTCCAATGGCGATTTGAGAATGGGAAGAGGCGTTGTATTTCACATTGCGCCTTCCAATGTGGCGGTAAACTATGCCTATTCTTTTGCAGTGGGCTTTGTGCTGGGAAATGCGAACCTTGTCCGTCTGCCCTCCCGGCCGTTTGCCCAGGTGGATATGATCAATGAGGCAATTCGGAGGGTTTTGGAGAAGAAAGAGTATCAAAAATGGAAAGAGTTTCTGGCATTTTTCCGATACCAGAAAAATAAAGAGATCAACGATTATTTATCTTCCCTCTGTGATGTGCGTATCATTTGGGGCGGAGACGGGACAATCCGGGAAATCCGTAAGTCGGAGCTTCGGCCGAGAGCGGGAGAGATTACCTTCGCGGATCGCTATTCCATCTGCATTCTGGATGCAGCAGAGTATTTGGAGACAAAAGAAAAAGAGAAACTGGCATTGGGTTTTTACAACGATACCTATTTAACGGATCAGAATGCCTGTACATCCCCCAGGCTGGTTTGCTGGATGGGGGAACCGGAAGAGATTTCCCAGGCCAAGGAGATTTTCTGGGAGAAGCTTTGGAGGCTGGTGGAAGAAAAGTATGTATTTCAGCCGGTCCAATTTGTGGATAAGCTGGCGAATTCCTGTCTGGCTGCGGTTCAGATAGAAGGAATCCATATGACGCCCATGAAAGACAACCGGATTGTGCGGATAGAGCTGGAGGAAATTACGCCGCTGATTCAGGAGTATCGGGGGGATTCGGGAGTTTTTTATGAGTATGAGCTGAAGGATGTTATGGAATTGGAGCCTATTTGCAATGGCAAGCTGCAGACAGTGGCGGTCCTTGGAGACAGTAAAAGGATTTTACCCTTGGTGAGTTCTGGAGTGAAGGGGATTGACCGGGTGGTGAGGATAGGGAGCACCATGGAGTTTGGGTTTGCTTGGGATGGATATGATTTGAGAGAGAGATTAACGAGGAAGATAAAGAGAGTATAGATTTAAAATAGGATTTCATTTAAAAGGATATCTAGAGTTAGTATTTTATTGCTATTAACAGCTATCCAACTGGTCTACAGAAAAATGTGCGGGAGCTGAATTAGAAATGTTAAAGGAAAAAGGAAAAGGTATGTTGAATCAGCAGAATGAATTTTTTTGGGGCGATAAATGGGCAGTGGAAAATGGTACAGGATGGTTTGTGGCGGGGAGATTTCATGTGCTATTTTCTGTGGATATGCTTAGAGATCATTATAAGATTGTTGCAGCATTACCAGGAAGTTTAAATTCATATCGGCAAAACTCAAATTGTATGAAGTGTGAAAATACTATTTTTTGTATGCCAAATAACGGAGATTGTATTTGGTGCTATGATTTGTTGACTTTACAATTTCATAAGATAGAGATAGTGAATCCCAACTGTATCAGTATTGGAATTGGTGATTATTGGAGAACTGAAGGAGTCTTATGGGCTGTTTCCTCAGGATTGAAACAGATTTTAGAAATTGATATAAAAAAGAAAAGAGTGATTGGATATTATAATATTACAGACAGACAGGAGGATGTATTTGCGAAATGCGCAAAAGATGGAAATTATATATACATTACATCTGCGTCAGAAGCTAGAGTATATGTATTTGATATAGAAAAAAAAGAAGTAAAAGAGCATGATTTTTCTGGGGTGAAAAATGGCTTGCGTACCATATCTGTGGATAAGGAAAAGGTTTGGCTGACCGGTTATAATCGGGAAATTTATATCTGGAATCAGGTTAAAAACGAGATTAAGTCTTTGCGTAATCTTCCTTCGGATTTCGGGATATATAATTTTAACGGAAAAAAAAGAAATCTTTTGGATTGTAGAATAAAAGAATATGATACATTTACTTTTTTAGAGAATATAGACGCAGGCGGCTATATATGGTATATTCCTTTTCAGACGAACCAGATTTTATATGTGAATAAGGATACGAATGAAATAAATGTATTTGAAATAAAAGAGGAAGAGGAAAATGAGGAAACTATAAAGAACAGAAAGATGGATTGCAAGTATGTGCTGCAATATGTCTATGAAGATAGATATATAGGATTGTATTCAATAAAAAATGAAATAGTTTTTGAAATTGATACAAAAACGTTAGAGGTGAAAAAGCGTATTATTACCATGGATACGGAAAGTCTGGAAAAAAAGTTAGACGGCTGGATTTTAAATGAATCCTTTAGCGCAGAACAAACGTTATATGGAAAATTAATCGGGAAAAGTATGGAACATGTATCAAAAAAAGAAATGGTTGGAGAAAAAATTTTCAATTATATGCGATAGCAATAAAAATGTAAAATTATATAAATTAAATGGAGGAGCAATAAATGTATAAGTCGGTAGAATTGTATAATAAACCAGAAGAAAAAATGATGATTCAAATTATTCGGAGATGACTTCTTTTCAACATTCATTTTTATGTGGTTTGATGAAAGAAAATAGGCCAAAGAAAATTGTAGAAGTTGGCGTCTCCGCAGGAGGAACGACAGGAGTAATACTTCACTGTTTAAAAATGTTGAATATAAAATCAGAGATGTATTCGGTTGATTTGGAAGAAAGGTGGTATAGAAATAAAAAGTATCAAACCGGATTTTCTGCAAAAGAGATACTGGAACACTTAGAATGCGGGGGGGGGTATTAAACACCAGTTTTTGTTAGGTCATTCAATTCCGTTTTTTTTAGAGCAGATTGGAAAAGATATAGATTTTCTCATTTTAGATACAACACACTCTTTACCGGGAGAGTTGTTGGATTTTGTTGTTTGTCTTCCTTATTTAAAAAATGGTTGTATTGTAGTTTTACATGATGCAATCGAAAATCTTTTGACTTGCAGAGATGCAGAAGTAGCAACAAAATTGCTGTTTGATACCGTTACAGCAACGGACAAGTATTTAATGTGGGAAGAGGGGGCAAATGTAGGAGGATTCCCGAATATAGTAGCATTTAAAGTTGAGGAAGAAACAAGAACACAGATAAGAGACACATTCTCAGCGCTTACAATTACGTGGGGGTGTTTTCCGGAGAGTTCTGAAAAGCAAAAGTATAGAGCATCTATTTTACAAAACTATGGTGAAAGATACCTAGAGTTCGTTGATAAAATAGAAATTTTACAGACACATACCTGTCTGCAAAAAAGGATTACAGAACATTATGGAAAAGATATCGGTTGTCTGAAAATGAAATGGCAGAACCATAAAAAAGTATTTCTTTATGGAGCAGGGGACTATGGAAATGTATATTACCAATGGGGAAGAATGAATGAGCTTAATATCAGTGGATTTGTTATTTCGGATGATCAAGAAAAAGTTTCGGATGGATATGCAGAGCTTCCGATATATTATTTGTCGGAATTACCATATAAACCAGAAGAATGTGCAATTATTGTTGCTGTGGATCGGCGCCATCAAGGATTAATTTTGCAGAATTTAATAAGAAAAGGATACTATAATATTTTATGATAGTTATTCATAAATGGAAATTGTACATTTGCAGCCTAGTGGAGGATTAAAATTATGAAGAAATTTATCTTTATTGTACCAGATATTCATGCAATGGGCGGTGTACAAAATCATGTTAGATGCAAATTAAAATATTTATTAAAAGATGGATGGAAAACATATATTTTATATACAGAAAGTAATAGTGATCAAAGCAGATGTCCGTTTCGGGAATTAGAACCTTATGTGAAAGGGAAAATGTACCAGGTGTGTACCTTGCCATCTGTTATTGGAACCATGTATCAGACAATAGCAGTTTCTGCGTTACTTGAAATAATAGAGTATGCAGAAGAAGAAAAAGATGATTATATAATAGAGTCAACAGGTTCTTATGAGGCTGTATGGGGAGAAATACTTTCAAAAGAAATAGGGGGTAAGCATATATGCTTTATTTGTAATGAGTATTTTAGAGAACCATTTCAGTGGTATACAAAATTTATGGAATTTTTTGAATTTAAATATAATAGAGCGGAATTGGCGGGAATTGCTGATAATTCATTAAAAATGCTTTTTGATGGATATAAGGATGTTGAGGTATCGGATAGATATGTATTAAATGGTTTGAGCGAAGATACTGTTCAAGATATAGATTCAAAAAGAGTAAGTGAGTTGCAAAAAAAAGATTGGAATATTGCTTATATAGGCAGATGTGAAAAAAAGTATTTTCCAGTTATCATTGAAGAAGTTGCAAAATTCGCTCAATTATATCCAGAAAAAGAAATGCAGTTTATTGTAGTTGGAGAGTTGAAAGATGAGGCAAAGGTTTTTTTAGATAAGTTAAAGGGGATTCAAAACGTAAGTGTTACTTATTTGGGATATTTTTCACCGATGCCTAGAAGTTTATTTAAAAAATTAGATGTAGTTCTTGGAGGTGCGGGATGCGGCTACTTTTCTTTTAAAGAAGGTGTCCCAACTATCGTACCAGATGCAAAAACTTGTAAGGCTATTGGAATTTATGGTTATACTGTAATGTCAGAATTATACGGAGAAAAGGAATATTCTTATGTTGAATTATTAGAAGATGTTTTAGTCACAAAAAAATATTTACAATATAAGAAAGCAAAAATTAATGCTGTGAATGGAGAAGACGCGTATCATAAGTTTTTTACTTTTGTAAAATTGTCATGTTCCCAAAAGGAGTATTATGAATTTAAACCTTTAGGACTTGAGATGGATCGCTGGGAAAAGTCTGTGCTTGTTCAATTTCTTTTAGAAAGATTAGAAAGTAATGAGACGATGCGTTCGTTGTTTCTGAAAAAGGCATATCAGAAGATGGGAGAGAGCATAGGATTATTTGGTTATGGAGTTATGGGAAAAGCGGTAAAACGTAGAATTCCCGAATTAAAATTTGAAATAATTTATGATAACAGTGTGATAGATAAAGAAATTGTAAGACCTTCCGCAAAAAATCTGGAACAAGTACAAACAATATTAGTAGCACCATTAAATCAGGAAAAGAAAATATCAGATGAATTGAAAGAAAAAAATTACGGGGGAAAGATCGTGTTTTTATATGATTTCATAACTGGTTTTTTTAAGGATTTTCTTTATCCTTGTGAAAGGAATAAATAACATTTTATTCGCAGCTATGAAAAAAGAGATGGGAGATATGAAGTGAAAACAGGACTTATAGAAGAATTGTTAAAAGATGGTGTATCAAAAGAGATTAACAATATTATTATCTATGGTGCGGGAAGAGTAGCAAAAGTGACTGCTGAAAAGTTGTTATCTTTGGATATTCATTTTTTATACTTTGCCATAACAGAAAGAAAGAATAATCCTTATCAAATATTGGGAGCGCCAGTTGTATGTGTGGATGAATTAATGGAATATGCAAATTCATCTATTGTTATTATTGCAACCTTGGAGAAAACACAGCCTTCTATCTATGATAAACTGGTTTCCATGGGTTTTGAAACAATTTATAGAATGGAAGATTCTTTATATTATGACTGGATAAAAGAGAATCATTTTAATCAGGATTCCTATAAGTTGAATTATCTGCACAGATATATAGAACCCTATGCAGAAATCGTTGAAGAATTATGCAAAAATAGTCATATGGATGAAGAACAAATACAAAAATGTGTTTTGGATGCGGTTAAGAATCTGGAACAAGGCGAAGTGGGATTAGCGAGGCTGGTAGTCGTTCTTGGAACAAAATGCTCATTGAGATGCAAAGATTGTAATAATTTAATGCCGCACTTTAAACCACAAAAGGATTTAAATGAAGATCTGATTATTCATTCTTTAGATAAAATTACGAAAGAAGTAAATTCCATATTAAAGTGTGAATTGATAGGCGGAGAACCCTTTTTGTCTAAAAACTTTGAGAGGGTTATGGATTATGCGATTGGGAATGAGATCATAAAATCCGTAGAGGTAACCACAAATGGAACGATTTTACCAAATGAGAAACAAATATCTTTGTTAAAAAATAAAAAGGTATTAGTTCGGATTAGTGATTATGGAGTATTGGTTGATAAGAATAAATTAATTCAATGTTGTGAAAATCATGGCATTAAGTACATGGTATTAGAAATGGGGGACTGGATAGCGCCCGGCGGCGTAGAGTGCAGAAATAAAAGCAAAGAAGAACTGAGAAGGGAATATAAAAGATGTTCCACTGGCTATTTTTGTAAAGCATTATATGAAAATAAAATTTTTAATTGTACGAGAGCTGCCAGTTTATATGCTCTAAAGTATATGTCTGAGCCGGAGTTTATAGATGTGGAAGTGTGTACGGCTGCAGAAATAAAAGAATTTTTATTGAAAGATTTTTCAGAAGCATGTAATTACTGTGATTTGGCATGTGATAAGAAGAAGATAGTTGAACCTGCGGAGCAGTTAAAAGCTTAGAAATATACAGTAAAATGGTTTGGAGGCGGAATAGATTTGATGGAAATAAGAGAAGTTGAAGAAGCGCAGGAAAAATTGTGGTGCAATCTTTGTGAAAATAATGTTTTGGATTGGGAGTATATAGGAGAGGATAGGGAAATTTTTCACTATAAGAAAATTATAGGCGCTTCCAGGCGGAAAGGCGGCTGCCCGGTATGCGGAAGTAGTGATAGAATTCGGTATGTTTATTATATCATGAGGAAGTATACAAATTTATTGGATGGTTTCGCCCATGATGTATTACATTTTGCACCAGAGGAGATATTATCCTCAAAAGTAAGGGCGTTATGTGGCAATAACTATATTTCTGCAGATCTTATGTCTGCGAATGCAGATGTTGCTGCAGATATTACAAATTTACAATTTGCTGACGAACAGTTTGAGTATATTATATGTAATCATGTGATGGAGCATATTGTAGATGAGGAAAAAGCCTTCTCTGAACTGAGAAGATGCTTGAAAGCGGGAGGTATTTTAATACTTACAGTTCCGATCTGTTGGGAGCAGAAAACATTTGAAGCATCGGATGTCAAAACAGAGGAAGATCGGATAAAGAATTACGGACAGGCAGATCATGTAAGACTGTATGGAAATGATATAGTAAGCAGGGTCGAAAAATTTGGATTTTCTGTAAACTTGTATGTTTGTAATCAAGTTGTAGATAGGAATAGGATAAGAAAATTTGGTTATATAGAAAGAGACTCGGTCTTACTGTGTAAAAGAGCGGAATAAGATTAGAGGTAATTATTGTGCAGAATACTAAGCGGAAACAAATAGAAATATCTATTATCATGCCAGTGCATAATGCGGGAATCTATTTAGAAGAAACATTAGAATCTGTATTTGCACAAACTTTCCGGGAGTTTGAACTGATTTGTGTAGATGATTGTTCAGATGATGGGTTGACCAGAGATCTCTTACATGCTTTTGGACGCAGGCATGATAATATGCGGCTTATTGAGCTGGAGCATCCGGTGGGGGCGGCAGAAGCAAGAAATACCGGCTTTTCAAAAGCACAGGGTACATATGTTATATTTCTGGATGCAGACGATATCTTTGCAGATGATTTACTGGAGAAAATGTATAGCTGCATCTGTATAAACAGTGCGGATGTCTGTGTATGCGGTTATCAGGATTTTTATGTAGAGGATGGGAAAAAATATTATGGTTCCAAATGTATTCCCAGTGAATACAAATTAAACTCTACGAATCGGGATACCTGGCTGATGGAAATACCTACATCGCCTTGGAATAAATTGTGCAGCGCCCGGTTTTTGAGGGAGAACCGTATATATTTTCAATCATTGTCTTCCTGTAATGACGTGTTTTTTTCTTGTCGGGTGATTTTAAATGCTGCAAAGAGATGCTGTGTAGAGGAAGTACCTCTGGTGTTTTACCGTGGCCGCTCACAAACGCAGATTTCTTCCAGGAGAAATCCGGTAGATTTGTATCAAGCGATTGCGCTTCTGAACGCGGTTGAGGAAAAAAACTTTGATAAAAATTCGCTGTTGCGCTGGACGGGCGCCTTGCTTTTAAGGAATGGAATTATAGAATTGGAAAAAAGCAAAAATGAGAGTTTCAATCAACAGTTTTATGAGCTTTTACGCAATTTTTTGGAAGAGCATCCCATCGAATTCCAAAATAAAATTTTAATTGCGGATCAGGAGAATGTAGAAAAACTGCCTTATGAGAGTAAATGGATGCGCCGTCCTATGGATTTCCTGGGACAGCTTAGGGTGACGGGAAAGCTGTTGGAAAGAGAAATCGGGGGAACAGGCGGGCTCTTTTTATGGGGGCTGGGACTTCGGGGAAATGCCTTTCAGCAATTTTGCAGGGAACGTGGAATAGATTTACAGGGAGTGGCAGACAAAAAGAATGATCAGATAGGCGGTATGACGGAATATGGGAACCAGATTGTCCATACAGAGGAGGTTCTGAAGAGCGGCGGGAAAATCATTGCATCCAATAATAAAATATACGAGTATCTGTTAAGTAAGAATTTGGAATCGGTAAATTTAGAAGAGTATTGTCCTTTTTGAATCAAAAGGTTTTTATAAAATGTCAGGAGGTAAATGGTATGGAGTATATCATTGTACAGGCGGGAGGAAAAGGAACACGCCTGGAATATTTAACACAGAACAAACCCAAAGCGCTTGTGCCGGTGGACAATCTCCCCATGCTTTTTCATTTGTTCCGCAAATATCCTGATAAAAGATTTATTATTATTGCAGATTATAAGAGAAACGTTCTGCGGGAATATCTGTCTGTATTTGCAGATGTAAAATATCAGGTGGTGGATGCGGAAGGGACCGGCACTTGTGCCGGAGTAAAGCAGGCGCTTGATTTGATTCCGCCGGAGGAACCTTTTATGCTTGTATGGTCAGATTTGATTCTGCCTTCTGCATTTGAACTGCCGGAAGAATACCAAGAAGGGAAGGTTCCCAGGAATGATTACGTAGGCCTGTCCCAGACATTTCCATGCCGTTGGAAGTACCAAGACGGGAAATTTCAGGAGGAGCCCTCGGAAACCTATGGAGTGGCAGGCTTTTTCCTTTTCACAGATAAGGGGAAAATGGAGCAGGTGCCTGAGAGCGGAGAGCTTGTCCGCTGGATGCAGGGAGAGGGGAAAGTATATAAAGAAATTGGCCTGGCGGGTACAAGGGAGTCTGGAGTCTTAGATGAATACGAGAAGCTGGAAAAAATAAAGTGCAGGCCTTTTAACCGGATTACTGTGGATGGAGATATTCTGACGAAGGCTCCCATAGATGAGCAGGGAAGAAAACTGGCGGTCTATGAGCAGGCCTGGTATGAAAAGGCAAGAAATCTGCATATTCCGGTTCTGCCTAAGATATACGATGTATCGCCTCTGGGGATGGAGTATATCAAGGGGAAAAATATCTATGCAGGGGAATACAGCCAGACAGAAAAAGAGCATATTTTGCAAATGCTGGTGAATGCCCTTAAACAGCTTCATGCAGTGGAAAAAATTCCTGCTGATACATTTAGTTTGAAAGAAGCCTATTATAATAAGACAATGAAGCGTTTGGCTGAGATCGAAGATCTGGTTCCCTTTGCAAGGGAAAAAGAAATTGTGGTGAATGGGAAGCGGTGCAGGAATGTTTATTGCCATAAGAGGGAACTGGAAAAACGGCTGGAGAAGTTAACCTGCACCTCTTTTGCATTTATCCATGGAGACTGCACCTTTTCCAATTTGATGATTCGGGAAAACGGAGATCCGGTTTTAATCGATCCGAGAGGATATTTTGGCTACACCCAGTTATTTGGGGATGAGCGCTATGACTGGGCGAAGCTTTACTACTCGGTAGCGGGAAACTATGATAAGTTTAATTTGGGAAAGTTTCAGCTGGAGATCGGCGGAGGCTTTGGGGCAGAAAAATCAAAGCTTTCCTATGGGGAAGTGGCGCTTCAGATAGAATCCAACGGCTGGGAAGATATGGAGCAGAGATTTTTTGAATTGACTGGTGCGGATTCCTATGAAATAAAATTGCTCCATGCAGTGATCTGGCTGTCCTTGACCACCTATGCGTGGCATGATTATGATTCGATTTGCGGAGCATTTTATAATGGACTTTACTATTTGGAGGATGTGTTATGATTCGTTATTTTGAAAAACAATTAAAAGAAATTGAGGATTCCATTCATTCCTTGAATGAGAAAGAGTTTGAGCGGCTGGTAGACGAGGCGGCGGATACCATTGAGAAAGGGCATAAGGTGATTGTGTCCGGACTTGGGAAAAATGTTCCTATCTGCGAAAAATTTGTGGGTTCTATGCTGTCTATGGGGATGGATGCTTGGTTCCTGCATACAAACAGCGCTTTACATGGAGATATGGGGGCGGCAAAAGACGGAGATTTGGTTATTATTCTTACCAAGAGCGGCGAGACACGGGACTCCATTGAACTGGTGCATCTGTTGAAAGACCGGAAAGTGAATCTGTGGCTGCTGACTTTTGAAGAGGAGAGCACCCTCACAAAAGAGATTTCCAACTGCATTATTTTGAATCTGGCCCATGAGGGGGATATGTGGAATATTATGCCCAATAATTCCACTACGGTTAATTTGATTGTACTCCAAGGGCTTGCTATGCTGATTGCAAAGAAACGAGGATTGCAGATTGAAGATTTTAAAAGAAATCATCCGGGAGGGAAGATTGGGCAGATTTTAAATTCGTAAATGGAGAAATGGCAGAGATGTTAAAAATATACAATAAGAAAGAATTTGAAAATCGGGTTTGCCATATGGAACGAGTGATTCTTTTCGGTGCGGGAAAAAAAATCCGGGAAGCGGAAAGATTCTTTGAAAATACAAACATTCCGGCGAAAGTTTCCATGGTTGTTGACAATAGTATTGACAAACAGGGGACTGTGATCCGGCTTTGGGAGAAAGATTTCGAAATACAAAGTTTGCCCCAAATGGCGGGAAATAAGCCTGCGCATAGTCTGATTTTTGTTACATTAGAAGATTATGGGGCTTTGCTGGATGATTTGCTGGATAAGGATGAATTGAAAGAGGCAGAGATTGTCTGCTTTTCCCATCTTACTGCATTGCAGAAAGAATCCAAATCTATCAATAAGAGTTTGCCGGATTGCATCCGCCAGACAGAACGTACGCTGATTCCGAAAAAGATTCATTACTGCTGGTTTGGAGGAAACCCTATTCCAGATAAATACAAACGCTGCATAGAGAGCTGGCATAAATTCTGTCCGGATTATGAGATTATTGAATGGAACGAGTCAAATTATGATGTTTCAAAATGTAAGTATATGGAGGATGCCTATCAAGCAAAGATCTGGGGATTTGTGCCCGATTACGCCCGGATTGATATCGTATATCAGAATGGCGGCATTTATTTAGATACAGACGTTGAACTTGTCAGAAACCTGGATGATTTGCTGTACCAAAAAGGATTCGCAGGCTTTGAGGATGAGGAATATGTAAATTTGGGGAGCGGCTTCGGGGCGGAAGCAGGGCATCCGGTTTTAAAATCAATGCTGGACTACTATCAGAAGGAAACTTTTATTTATGAAAACGGTGAATTAAATTTAATTGCGAGCCCTATTCATAATACATCCGTGCTGAATCAGTTCGGTCTCATTAACAACGGCGAATACCAAAAAATTGCAGATATGACCATTTATCCTGCAAAAGTTTTAACAGGAAAATGTATGTATACTATGCGGACCGTGATCAAGCCATGGACTTATGCCGTGCATCACTATGACGGATCCTGGGCCACGGAGAAAGCCCGCAGAATGAATGCCCGGATGGAGCAGGATATGAAATTGTATCATGGTGATAATGAATAGGTGTCGAAATGAATAACAAAAAACTCTGCGTCTGCATTCCCACATACAACCGGAGCGGCGCAATCAAACGGGTATTAGACACGGAACTTTTGATTTTCAAAAAATATGGGATTGATATGATCATCTGCGATTCCAGCGAACATCAGGAAATCCAGACTTTGACGGAAGCATATCAGCAGGAGGGAGCCGGAAATCTTTTTTATCAAAGATTCCCCAGTACCCTTCCTTCCAACGAAAAGGTCTATGAGATTTTCCAATGGGCCTCGGAGTCAGAGTATGCTTATGTCTGGCTGATTCACGATCATACCGTTTGCAATGAGGATGCGGTTATCTACTTATTGCAGGAGCTGGAGAAAAACTTTGACTTTTACTTACTGAATATGCAGGCAGGAGCCTATGCCTGTGAGTGCTTTGGGGATTTGAATGAGTTTTTGCTGAAAGGAGCATGGAGGCTGAACAGCTTTGGGGCTTCGGTGCTGAATACCAGGACATTTTTGAAACAGGTAGACTGGGAGAAGATGCGGAAGAAATATGGAGGAGAGAAAACCCTGAACTACTCCCACATCGGTTTTTATTTTGAGCGGGCAGCGGAGCTGGCAGATTTGAGAGCCTGCCAGCTCTTTTTTGAGCGGAAGGATTTCCTCGATTTCTACCGGACAAAGACCATCAGCTGGAGCAGGGATACCCTGCGGATTTGCCTGGAGTGCTGGGGGGAAGTGATATCCAGGCTGCCGGCTGTATACACCAATAAGCTGGAGGTTATGCGCACCCAGGATAAATGGTTTCTGTCCAAATATTCCCTGCTGATTTACCGGAAAGAAAAAACATATGGTCTTAAAACCTTTCTGAAATATAAAAAATGGATTAAGAAGATTTATCCGGAAGATTATCTTCGGGATTTCTGGATATCCCTTCTGCCGGTAAAGCTTTCTTTCCGGATTTTTGCAGGGGATTTGATGGGGAAAATATGGGAAGTGAAGCGGCAGGGAGGAGAACTCTATATTTTTGGTGCTGGAAGACACGCTGCAGAGTGCGGGGCATTTCTGGAAGAGTGCAGAATCAGATTTGACGGTTTTGTGGTAACAAGCCTGGAGGGGAATCCCAAGGAGCTGAAAGGGCATCCCGTTTATGAGGCGGCGGAGCGGCTGAAAGAGCGGCGGAGCCTGGTTATCATTGCCGTGCTGAGCAGCGGAGTGGAAGGTGTATCCAATATGCTTGATACCTTCCAGACTGAACGCACACGGATTGAAAAAATCATATTTGCTGTGTAGTTTGTGAGAAAAGGGGAAGAAGTATGGAGCGTAATTCCGGGGATGCCATAAAAAACTTTTTTGAGTATTGTTCAAAATTTTCCAAGCTGGTTATCTATGGGGCCGGAGATGTGGGGAAAATGGTTGCGCAGTTTATGGAGAAGGAACGGATTGTCTTTGAGGGCTTTTGTGTCTCTGCAAAGCCTGAAAAACACATGCTGGGCAATTATGAGATAAGAGAAATTGATGAAATATGTAATTGCGAAAGGAATATAGGCATTCTTGTCGCTGTCTCTAAAAAAAACGTGCAGGATATTCTCTGTCTGCTTGACAATAGAGAACTCCCCTATTTTTATTCTTCCGAATTTTTGTTTGAATTGTTTCGGAAAAAATGTGAAGAATCTGCTTCAAAAGTATGGATACAGGATGGATATATTTCCAGAATTTTGGATACTGCTTTTGAGAGGGATACTGTATATATTTGTTGTCCGGCAAGTATCGGAGATACTTTGTATGTTGCAGCACTTGTGAAAGCTTATAAAGAAGAGAATCCCTCTGTCCGGAAGGTCTGTTTAATCCTGAAAAAAGGACATGGGGAACTGGGCGGGCTGTTTCCAGCCGTGGATGAAGTGCTGGTTTCCCATGAGCTTGTGGAGATATTGGATCAGTATTCTATGTGCACCCAGACATGGAGGTTAAAAAATTATCTCTATGGACATTTCAAAAAAAGTCTTCGCTTTGCATACGATCCGGAGTATAATAGGGAGGACTGCAGAACGATTTTTGCAAGGTATGCAAAGCTGGTTCTAGGCTTACAGGAATATGCGGAGCCGGAATCCATAATTCTGGACAGGGGAAATCTTAAAGGAGAAGGGCGGAACTCTGTGGTGCTTATGCCCTACGCCAAAACAGCAGAGATGCTGCCCGCTTCCTTTTGGGAAGAGCTTGCCCGCAGGCTTGCCGGGAAGGGTTATTCCCTTTACACAAATGTAGGAAGTGACAAGGAAAAGGAAATTCCCGGGACAAAGCCCCTTGCGGAGCCGCTTTTGAACACCGCCCTGTTTTGCGAGGGCTGCCGGGCAGCCGTTTCTTTGAGAAGCGGCCTGTGCGACTTGCTGGGATTTACAGAGACGAAGCTGATTGTGCTCAATACGTCGGAAGAACTGTTTGACGAGTGGAATTTAAACGACGTGTTTCCCAGAGATGGGATCTGGAATATAAATTGTTTCGAAAAGAAAGAGTACCAGCGGGAGCTCCGGCAGATTATAAAAATAATAGGATGAAAATAAAATGAATCAGTTGGCAATCTGCATTCCCACTTACAATCAGCCGGACATGATGCAGGAGATGATGATCCGGTGTCTGCCTGTCTACCGGGAGTTTGAGATTGATATTTACGTTTACGACTCCAGTCCTGGCAGGGAGACAGAGGAAATTCTGCACCAGTACCAGGCGGAGTATAAGAATCTCCATTACCGGCGCCTTCCGGCGGATATTCATTCCAACAGGAAGGTTTTGAATGCTTACCGGGAGATTATCAGCCTAGGAAAATATGAATACCTCTGGCTGTGTCCGGACTATATCCAGCTGACCCGGCCGGGAACGGAATGTGTATTATCGGCTTGCTCAAAAGGATATGATATCTGCGTCTTAAATTACCGTGATGTAGAGCATGTCGGGGAGAAAGTGTATACGGATGTGAACGCGTTTTTTCTGGACTGTGCCTGGCATATGAGTTCCTATATGGCCACGGTGATCCGTCTGTCTTCTTTTGAAGACATGGAATGGGAGCCTTTTTACGAACGGTATACCACGCCGGAAAGGATCAATCACTCCCATGTGGCATTTTATTTTGAGCAGCTGGCGAAGCTTCCCCGTGCAACTGCGGTTCATATTCCCATTTCTTCCGTCCATATGCGGGTTTCTTCCTATCGGAAAGAGTCTTTATGGAAAAGAGACATTTTTCCCATATGGTGTGAATACTGGCCGGATATGATAGATGCACTTCCCAGAAAATATGTTTTTAAAAAAGAGGCTGTTAAAAAACTTGGTGTTAACACAGGATTGTTTGGGTGGAAAAATTTCATAGGTTTACGGGAAGAAAAGATTTATGACAGGAAGGTATACCGCAGATACCGGAAGGAATGGAAAAATCTTACTAAGATACCGCCTGTATGTCTGGGGCTGCTTGCCGTGATGCCTGTGAGTTTGGCAGGACTGTTTGGACATCCCGGCTGGAGACGCTGTGTTCTGAACAGACGGCTGCGCAGATTCAGCAAAAAGCAGGAGGAGATCTTTATCTACGGATGCGGCTTTATGGGGGAGAAGACTTCGCGGCTTCTGGAGGAGCTTCATATAGAGTACCAGGGGTATGTGGTATCCGATTCTTCCAGTGAAAAGAGAAGCTTTCACGGACTTCCAGTAGTGGAATACGGAGAGTTTCTGCAAAGGGGATCCCAAGCAGGGGTGATTCTTGCATTGAATAAAAAAAATGCAGATCAGGTCATGAAAGAAAAGCAGGGATTGTCTGCTTACAAGATTTTTTTCATGCATCAATATGAGGATATGATATAATTCTGTGTAGATACAAAAAAAGAAGAAGCAGGATTCAGAAACGCGGAATATGATTTAAAAAGAAGTGAGCGGGGAGAGAAAGGAGAAATAAAGTATTGAAAATCCGTTTGGCTGATTATGTAGCAGATTTTTTAGTAAACCATGGAGTGACGGATGTGTTTTCCGTGGTAGGCGGCGGGGCCATGCACCTGAATGACGCACTGGGACACAAAGAAGGTTTAAAAGTCACCTACAATCATCACGAACAGGCCTGTGCGATTGCGGCGGAGGCATATGCCCGGCTGGATAATAAAATTGCGGCGGTCTGCGTAACCACCGGTCCGGGAGGAACCAATGCGCTCACCGGCGTCCTGGGAGGCTGGCTGGATTCCATTCCCATGTTTATCTTAAGCGGCCAGGTCCGCTACGACACCACAGCCAGGTATGCCCTGCAGTTTACAGAGCAGCCTCTTCGGGCCATGGGAGATCAGGAATACGATATTGTAAAGTCTGTGGAACCCATGACAAAATATGCAGTTATGATCGAGGATCCAAAGCAGATCCGCTTTTGCCTGGAGAAGGCATGGCATCTGGCAGTTACCGGACGTCCGGGCCCCGTATGGATTGATATTCCAGTCAACTATCAGGGATGCTATATTGAGACAGAGGAGCTGCCTGCCTACGATCCGGCAGAAGATGACGCCAAACTGCCTCCGCCTGTGGAAGAGACAGTCATTCAGACTGTTTTAGATAAAATCAGACATGCCAAGCGTCCTGTGTTTCATGCGGGCTATGGAATCCGCCTGTCAGGAGGCTATTCATTCTTCCGCTCTGTGGCGGAGAAGCTGAATATTCCCATTGTGACCTACTGGAATGCAGTCGATCTCATCGAAGATGAGCATCCTCTGTACTGTGGACGGGCCGGAAATATGGGAGATCGTCCGGGAAACTGGGCGATTCAGAATGCGGACTTGATACTGGCAGTCGGTACAAGGATCTCTATCCGCCAGGTGGGGTATAACTGGAAAACCTGGGCCAGGGCTGCCGAGGTGATTATGGTTGATATTGACCCGGCAGAATTAAAGAAACCTACCCTTCATGTAGAAATGCCTATTTGGGCAGATGCAAAAGACTTTTTGGAAAAATTGGACAAGTCTGCAAAAGCGCCCGTTTTCCGGGGAACGGCCTGGCTTGAGACCTGTCGGCGTTGGAAAAGAGAGTATCCGGTAGTGCTTCCCCGCCAGTGGGAGGAGAATGGAAGCACGGCAAACGTCTACGCGTTTGTCCGGTATCTGAGCAGCCGGCTTCCCCAGAATAGTCTGACAGCCGTTTCTAATGGCGCCTGCTGTGTAGTGGGAAATCAGGCTTATGTAATACAGAAAGGGAGCCGTATGGCGAATAACAGTGCGGTTGCAAGCATGGGATATGGTCTGCCGGCGGCGATTGGAACCTGTCTGGGAGGCGGACGGAGGGAAACCATCTGTCTGGAAGGAGACGGCAGTATCATGATGAATCTCCAGGAGCTGCAGACCGTACAGACGAACCAGCTTCCCATCAAATTGTTTTTGATTAACAATCAGGGCTATCACTCCATCCGGATTACCCAGAATAATCTTTTCCAGGAGCATTGCAAAGTAGGAATTGGACCGGAGTCCGGCGATTTGTCATTTCCGGAGTTTCAGAAGATTGCAGAAGCTTTTGGATACCGGTATTACAGTGCCAACAGCAATGCCGGGATGAAAGCAGTGGTGGATGAAGTTCTCGCCCAGGAAGGGCCGGTATTCTGCGAAATCTTTACGGATACGCAGCAGGTATGGGAGCCGAAGAGCAGTACGAAACGTCTGGAAGACGGTACTTTAGTGAGTCCCCCTCTGGAGGATTTGGCTCCGTTTTTGCCCCGGGAAGAGCTGGAGAAAATTATGCTGATTCCGCTGATGGAAGAAGTGTAAAACGCGAAGGACAAAAGGCAGGAAGGATTATGGGAGAAGTATATTTATTGGATTGCACGCTGCGTGACGGCGGATATATCAATGACTGGCGGTTTGGCGAGGAAGCCATCAAGGGAATTGGGAAGAAAATTGCGCAGGCAGGAATTGAGTTTTTTGAGGTTGGATTTATCAAGGGAGACGCCTATGATCCCGACCGCTCTGTGTTTCCGGATATTCCATCCGTTTCCCGGGTCATACAGCCAAAAGATTCCCGTTTGAAATATGTGGGGATGCTGGATATGAGCGCGCCCATTCCCTTGGACCGGATTCCGCCCTGTGACGGCTCGTCAGTCGATGGGATTCGCGTCATATTCAAGAAGGAAAAGATAGAACAGGCATATGCGTACTGCAAACGCATCCAAGAACTGGGGTACTTTATCTCGGTCAATTTCGTAGGAACGGATTTATATACAGATAAAGAATTTATTGAGGGAATCGAAAAATTTAATGAACTGCATCCCTATGCGGTTTCTATTGTGGACAGTTTTGGTCTGATAAAAAGAAAGCATTTTTTGCGCTTGGTTTATCTGGCAGATCACAATCTGGCGGAGGGAATTGTGCTGGCTTACCATGCCCATAACAATCTGCAGCAGGCCTTTGGCAATGCGGAGGCCTTGGTGGAGATGAATTTAAAGAGGGATATTTTGATTGATGCCTGTGTGTTCGGCATGGGGCGGGGAGCGGGAAATCTGAATCTGGAACTGTTCGCAGAGTATATGAATGAAAATTACGATAAACATTACCAGATTGAACCTATGCTGGAGATTATGGATGAATATCTCAACGATATCTATAAGGCAAAATTTTGGGGATATTCTCTGCCTTTATATTTGTCCGCCACAGCCGGATGCCATCCCAATTATGCGATTTATCTGGCAGAGAAGGATTCTTTAACCGTAAAATCCTTCCAGGAGCTGCTGCGGGGCATGCCCCAGGAAGATAAGGAGAAATTCAGCAAGGAAAAAGCAGAAACCTATTACCGGTCCTATCAGGAAAATTACATCGATGATAAAGAGACCCTGGCTCAGCTGGCAGAAGAAATGTCTGGAAAACATATTGTTATGCTGGCGCCTGGAAGGAGCCTGAAAGAATGTGAGGAGGCGGTCCGTGCAGAGTGCAGCAGGGAGGACGCGCTGATTATTGCGGTGAATTTCCTGGGCGGGGCTTTTCAGCCTGATTATATTTTCAGCAGCAATATGCGGAGATTTCACAAAATTCAGGGAAATACCAAGGCCAGATGTATAACCACTTCCAATATGCACGACTGCCAAGATACGGATTATGTGGTGAACTTTTCTAGTTATGCTTCCCAGAATCCGGAGATCATCGACAACTCCGGCCTGATGCTCTTAAAACTTCTGGTGGCTCTGGGAATCCAAGAGGTCTTTGTAGCAGGGATGGATGGATATTCTGCATATTCGGATCATGACTATTTTGACCGGCAGCTGGAATATGATTTTTCCAGGGAGGCAGAAAAAAGAAATCAGCTCATTTCCGAAGAAATTCATACTTTGCAGAAATTGATTCAGATTCATTTTATAACAAAAACATGTTATTCTGGTTTTGATTTATAAACTGCTGCTTTAAAATGTATTTTTTATAGAAGAGAGAACGTGATGGGAAAGATTGTAATAACCGGCGCCACCGGCGCCATTGGAAGAGCCCTGGTTACAGAGGCATTAAAAGACGGCCAAGAGGTGCTGGTGCTTGTTCACAGAAGCTCCCCAAGAGCAGAGGATTTTCATAAAATAGAAGGATGCAGGGTTCTGAAAGCCGATCTGAGTGAGTATGACCGTGTGCCGGAGCTTTTGAAGGAACAGGGCTGGGAGTACCGGTACAG
>OFFT01000789.1_pt1 | contig 21316 bp, 22 predicted proteins | sample 1521581 | NCBI WGS metagenome assembly OFFT01 (sample SAMEA3504084, study PRJEB24116) | mouse gut metagenome | biome: mouse gut; feature: mouse-associated habitat; material: faeces | place: Denmark | collected 2011
TCCGTTGAGACGGAATTCCGCCGGCACGCCGCGGCGTTCCGCAGATTGAAGTTACATTTGATATCGATGCCAACGGTATCGTTAATGTTTCGGCAAAAGATCTGGGGACCGGAAAAGAACAGCACATTACGATTACGGCAGGTTCCAATATGTCCGATTCCGATATCGAAAAGGCCGTAAAAGAGGCGAAAGAGTTTGAAGCGCAGGATAAGAAGCGCAAAGAAGCGATCGATGCCAGAAACGATGCGGATTCTTTCGTATTCCAGACAGAAAAGGCATTGGAGGAAGTCGGCGCATCATTAGACGCTGCGGATAAATCCGAAGTAGAAGCCGATCTGAACGCAGTCAAAGCAATCTTGGAGTCAAACCCGAATGCGGAAGAAATGACGGAGGATAAGGTCGGAGAATTAAAGGCGGCGCAGGAGAAGCTGACACAGAGTGCACAGAAAGTATTTGCCAAGATGTATGAGCAGTCACAGGCAGCGCAGCAGGCAGCGGGTGCAAATCCGGATATGGGCGCATCTTCCCAGAGCGCGCCGGAAGACGACGTAGTGGACGCAGATTTTAAAGAAGTTTAAAATTATTGAAAGATAAAGATACCATGGTTCAGACACACTCCAAAGCAGTATACACGCCGGAGTGTGTTTGAACCATGCCTTGTAACCGGATCATCATGATAAGAGGGAATGGATTATGGCAGAAAAAAGAGATTATTATGAGGTGTTGGGCGTTGACAAACACGCGGATGACGCCGCTTTAAAAAAAGCGTTCCGTCAGCTTGCCAAAAAATATCATCCGGATATGAATCCGGGCGATCAAGAGGCGGAGCAGAAGTTTAAAGAAGTGCAGGAAGCCTATGCCGTATTGAGCGACACCGAGAAAAGAAGGCAGTATGACCAGTTTGGCCATGCGGCGTTTGACGGAGGCGGAGGCGGAGGTGGATTTGACTTTTCCGGCATGGATATGAGCGATATTTTCGGCGATATCTTCGGCGATTTTTTCGGCGGAGGAAGACGAAGTGCGGATCATGGACCGAGAAAGGGTGCAAATTTACGGGCAAGCGTAAGGATTACGTTTGAAGAATCGATTACCGGATTGGAAAAAGAGCTGGAGATCGTATTGAAAGACGAGTGCGGTACCTGTCACGGTACGGGAGCAAAACCGGGGACAACTCCGGAGACGTGTCCGAAATGCGGCGGTAAAGGCAAGGTGATGTACAGCCAGCAGTCTTTATTCGGCATGGTACAGAATGTGCAGACGTGTCCGGAATGCGGCGGCTCCGGCAAAGTCGTCAAAGAGAAATGTTCCGACTGCCGGGGAAGCGGATATATCGCATCCAAAAAAAGAATCAAAGTTACGATACCCGCAGGCATTGACAACGGGCAGAGCGTCAGGATCCGGGATAAGGGCGAGCCGGGCAGAAACGGCGGTCCGAGGGGCGATCTTTTGGTAGAAGTTCTCGTGTCCAGACATCCGATTTTCCAGAGACAGGATATGAATATTTATTCGACTGCGCCGATTTCTTATGCGCAGGCGGCGCTGGGCGGAGAAGTCCGCATCTCTACGGTAGACGGCGACGTGCTTTACGATGTCAAAGCGGGAACGCAGACGGATACCAGAATACGCCTGAAAGGCAAAGGCGTGCCTTCGCTTCGGAATAAGGCGGTACGGGGCGACCATTACGTAACGTTAGTCGTTCAGGTTCCTACTAAATTAAATGAAGCGGCCAAAGAAGCTTTGCGTAAATTCGATGCGGAAACAGGAAATTCTCTGCATACGAACGGCAAAGCGCCGGAAAAACCAAGAAAAAAGAGCTTTAAAGAAAAGATCAAAGAGCAATTCGAAGATTTATAGAGGACATGTAGTACCATTTTCCTATTGTTGCCTTTCCCTAGATGTTGTATGCTAAAATGCAAATGGTGACGGTTGAAACGCCATATCTTGTTGGAGATTGCAGGAAAGGAAGCAAAGTATGGATCGGGCATATGCAATGACAGAGGACGTTGTAAGTTACATTTCAGACTGGCGTTTCCCCAGAACAACAGATCGAAGATCGGAAGAGAGGACATATTCTGACGAGAGAGCAAGGCTTAAGCGTCAGCAGCAGCAGTTGGAGTATGAAAGACAGGAATTTTTAAGAGCCAAGGCATTTGAAGAGAAACGCATGGAAAAAGAAAAGCGTATCTTTGATATGGAATGGAAGATGCTGGAGGAAGGATGGAGAAGACTGGCTGCCGAACGGGAGCAGTTAGAGAGATTCCATTCGGGCGGAGAAGACGAAGAAACAAGTGAATTTATCTTCCGCAATATGTCGGTCTCCCTGTTTTTCAGCGGTGTAAAGAATACGCGCGCGTTAAAGAAACGCTATAAAGATCTGATCAAGATTTTTCATCCGGATAACGGAGCCGGAGATACGGAAGTTCTTCAGCGGATCAATGAAGAGTATGAAACCTTAAAAGAAAGCCTGGGAAGCGTAAAAAGCCGTATTTTTCAGGACTAACAGCAGATAAAGTAAAACAGTGCCGTTGCACAATGCGTGCAGCGGTTATTTTTTGAATGGAGGCGCATGGCATGAAGTGGAATAAATTTACGATTCAGACGACAACAAAAGCGGAAGATTTTATCAGCGCCATGTTGTCTGAACTTGGCATCGAAGGAGTGGAAATTGAAAATAACGTGCCGTTGACCAAAGAGGAGCAGTCGGATATGTTTATTGATTTTCTGCCCGAGCTGCCGCCGGATGAAGGGATCAGTTATGTCAGTTTTTATCTGGAAGACGGGAAAGAACATTCCGCTCTGCTGCAGCGGGTGGCAGAAGGAATCGAAGAACAGCGTCAGTGGATCGATGTGGGAACGGGACATATTACGTCCTGCGATACGCAGGATCTGGACTGGATGAATAACTGGAAAGAATATTTTCATTCGTTTTCGATTGAAGATATTCTGATTAAACCCACCTGGGAAACGTTAAAAGAAGAGGACAAAGACAAGCTTTTGATCGAGATCGATCCCGGGATTTCTTTTGGAACCGGAAAACACGAGACGACGCAGCTTTGTATCCGTCAGCTGATCAAATATATCCGGAAGAATCCTGGGGCAAACGTGCTGGATATCGGATTTGGAAGCGGCATTTTATCCATTGCGGCCCTAAAGCTGGGGGCGTCGAACGTCACCGGAACGGATCTGGATGAAAACTGTCTCGTTTCCGTAACAGAAAATATGGAGACCAACCGCTTAAAAGCAGAGGACGGCAGGTTTTATGTGGGAAATCTGATCAACGATACAAAGCTGCAGGAGACGGTCGGAGAGGAATGTTATGATATTGCGGTTGCAAATATTCTGGCGGACGTGATCATTCCGATGGCTTCCGTCGTCCCGGCAAGATTGAAACAGGGCGGGATTTTCATTACGTCGGGGATCATTGATTTTAAAGAGGCAGAAGTGAAAGATGCCATAGAATCCAACGGCATGAGAGTGTTGGAGATCAATCACGACGGCGAATGGGTCAATATTACAGCCATAAAGGAGTAACGGAAAGGGCGGGCTATGTATCAGTTTTTTGTAGAAGAGGAACAGATCGGGAGAGAATTTGTTACGATCACAGGTTCCGACGTCAATCATATCAAACATGTGCTCCGGATGAAGCCGGGAGAAAAAATCCGTATCAGCAGCCGGGAAGGGAGAGACTTATTCTGCGTGGTATCCGAGGTGGCGGATACATTTGTGCAGGCGGATATTTTGAACGAGGAAGCGCCTTCTACGGAGCTTTCGGAAAAAATCTATCTGTTTCAGGGAATCCCGAAAGGAGACCGGATGGAAACCGTGATCGAAAAGGCGGTGGAGCTGGGCGTATATGAAATTATACCGGTAGCGATGAAATACTGCGTCGTAAAACTGGATGCCAAAAAAGAGGCGGCGCGCGTGAGCCGCTGGCAGAAGCTTGCGGAAGCGGCTGCCAAGCAGTCGAAGCGGAGCGTGATTCCCAATATTCATCCTGTGATGAATTACCGCGGCGCGGTAGAATATGCGGCATCCTGCGACGTATGCCTGGTTCCGTATGAAAATGAAACGGGTATGAAAAGCTTAAAAGAAGCGGCTGCTTCCATAAAGCAGGGAGATTCCGTCAGTGTTCTGATCGGGCCGGAGGGCGGATTTGCAGAAGAAGAAATTGCGCTGGTACGGAATGGGATGCAGGTGGTGTCGCTGGGCAGACGGATTTTACGGACAGATACGGCGGGTATTGCCGTGATGGCAATGCTGATGCTGGAATCGGAGATCAGAAAAGAACAGGGGTAGGTATGAAAGTATATCTGGATAATTCTGCAACGACAAGATGCAGCAGGCGGGCCGTTGACCAAATGGTACGTCTGCTGGAAGAAGATTACGGAAATCCGTCTTCTCTGCACCGGATGGGAGAACAGGCGGAAATATATATCAAAGAAGCCAGACAGACGATCGCTAAAACATTAAAAGCAGAGGAAAAAGAGATCGTATTTACGTCGGGCGGCACGGAATCGAACAATCTGGCGATCCTTGGAGCCGCAGAAGCAAACAAGCGGGCGGGAAACCATGTGATTACAACGGCAATCGAGCATCCGTCCGTCTGGCAGACGGTGAAATACCTGGAAGAGTCCGGATACCGCATCACTGCTCTTCCGGTAGATGCCAAGGGCGTGATTTCTCTGGACGCATTGGAAGAAGCGTTGGATGAAGAGACGATTTTAGTTTCGATGATGCAGGTCAATAATGAGATCGGAACGATCGAGCCGATCGAACAGGCGGCAAAACGGATCCGGAAGAAGGCGCCGCAGGCGTTGATTCATACGGATGCCATTCAGTCTTACGGCAAATTAGCGGTATGTCCGAAAAAAACGGATGTAGATTTGGTGTCCGTCAGCGGGCATAAAATCCACGGGCCGAAAGGCAGCGGTTTTTTGTATATCCGGGAGAAAACAAAAATTCGGCCGATCGTATTCGGCGGCGGACAGCAAAAAGGAATGCGTTCAGGGACGGAAAATGTTCCGGCGATTGCAGGTCTTTCGGTAGCGGCGGCGGAATGTTATGAACAGCTGGAAGAAAGCGCCGACCGTATGTACCGGTTGCGGGATTATTTTATACAGGAAGTCACCGGGATTTCCGGCGTGTCTGTCAACGGGGCGCTGGGCAGGGCTGCCGCGCCGCATATTGTCAGCGTCAGTGTGGAAGATGTCAAAAGCGAAGTGCTTTTGCATTCTCTGGAAGAGAAAGGAATTTATATATCGGCAGGCAGCGCCTGTTCTTCCCACAAGAGATCGGTCAGCCGCACGCTGCAGGCAATCGGCTTGAACAGAAGCCAGGCGGATACTACGGTTCGGTTTAGTTTTTGTGAAGCGACGACAAAGGAAGAAATCGATTATACGCTGGAATGCCTGAATGAGACGATTCCGTTTCGGAGAAAATTTACCAGAAGATAGAGAACGGAGGAACCATGTACAAATCTTTTTTAATCAAGTACGGCGAAATCGCCATTAAAGGAAAAAACCGGTATTTATTTGAAGAAGCGCTGGTTCGCCAGATCCGGTATGCCCTAAAGGAGGCGGAAGGAGAATTTCATGTACGCCGCCTGCAGGGAAGAATTTATGTGGATGCTGCGGGCGAATACGATTATGACGAGGTCATGCAGGCGCTGTCCCATGTGTTCGGCATCGTGGGGATCTGTCCGGTCGTCCTGTTAAAAGACGAAGGGTTTGAACGTCTGGCAGAAGATGTGATTGCATATATGGACAAAGTCTATCCGGATAAACATCTGACGTTTAAAGTCCATGCAAGAAGGGCAAGAAAAAATTATCCGATGGATTCTATGGAATTAAACGCGGCGCTGGGAGAGAAAATATTAGAAGCATTTCCGGAGATTTCAGTGGATGTCCACAATCCGGACGTGCTTTTGTGTGTGGAGATCCGCGAGGAGATTAACCTGTATTCTATGGAGATCAAAGGACCGGGCGGTATGCCGGTGGGAACAAACGGAATGGCGATGCTGCTGTTGTCCGGTGGAATCGACAGCCCGGCAGCCGGTTATATGACGGCAAAGCGCGGTGTTGCCTTGGATGCAGTCTATTTTCATGCGCCGCCGTATACCAGTGAGCGTGCAAAACAAAAAGTTGTGGACCTCGCAAAGATCCTGTCAAAATATTCCGGGCCGATCCGTCTGCATGTCGTGAATTTTACGGATATTCAGCTGTTTATTTATGAGAAGTGTCCGCACGAAGAGCTGACGATTATCATGCGTCGGTATATGATGCGGATTGCGGAGCACTTTGCCCGCGCAAACGGGTGCCTTGGTCTTGTAACGGGGGAGAGCATCGGGCAGGTGGCAAGCCAGACGATGCAGTCGCTGGCAGTGACAAATGCCGTATGTGAAATGCCGGTGTACCGTCCTCTGATCGGCTTCGATAAAAATGAGATCATTGCCGTTTCGGAGAAGATCGATGCATATGAAACCAGTATTCTTCCATACGAAGACTGCTGTACGATTTTTGTGGCAAAGCATCCGGTGACCAAACCGGTATTAAAGACGATTGAGCGTTCCGAGCGAAAACTGGAGGAAGGAATCGAAGAACGGATGAAAACGGCGCTTGAGACGACCGAAGTGATTGAAATAAAATAAAAAATAAGAGGATGGAATCCATCCTCTTATCGGGTTTTTGTATTATGACTCTGTGACAAGATACGGAGCAAGAGCCTCTAAAATATCAGCTTCGTCGCTTTCTACATGGATCGCCAGATCGATCGGTTTGGATAAATCCAGACTGAAAATTCCCATGATCGATTTTGCGTCAATCGTATATCTTCCGGAGATTAAATCAAAATCATAATCAAACTGGGTAACGGTATTGACAAAAGCTTTCACTTTGTCAATAGAATTTAAAGAAATCTGAACTGTTTTCATGAATGCACCCTCCTAATCAGTATTTTCAATTATTTATATAGTAATTCTTTTAACAGGAAAAGTCAATCCCATTTCGCGCAAATCTGGAGGCTAAAGTGAGGAAAAAAAATAATAAAAAGGCAGCGCTGCATAATCTTGGATGTAAGGTAAACGCCTATGAAACAGAAGCCATGCGGCAGATCTTAGAGGAAGCCGGATATGAGATCGTGGATTTTTCACAAAAGGCGGACGTCTATGTGGTAAATACCTGTTCCGTGACGAACATGGCGGACAGAAAGTCCAGGCAGATGCTGCATCGTGCCAAAAAGAGAAATCCGGACAGTATAGTGGTTGCGGCAGGCTGTTATGTACAGACGAAGACGAAAGAAGCACAGACGGATCCGGCGGTTGACCTTATCGTCGGAAACAATCAAAAACACAGGCTGGCGGAAGCGATTGCGGACTACGAGAGAGACCGGACGAAAAGAAATTCTCTGACCGGAATCAACGGCAGACAGCCGTATGAAACGCTGCATATGACAAAGACGGCGGAGCATACCCGGGCGTTTATCAAAGTACAGGACGGATGCAATCAGTTCTGCAGTTATTGTATCATCCCTTATGCAAGGGGGAGGGTGCGGAGCCGGAAAGCGGAAGATGTGCTGCAGGAAGTGCGTGCTCTGGCAGAGAACGGTTATCAGGAAATCGTATTGACTGGAATTCATTTAAGCTCGTTTGGAACGGATACGGGGGAGAAGCTGCCGAAGCTTTTGGAAGATCTTTCTGCGGTGGAGGGAATCCGCAGGATTCGTCTCGGCTCTTTGGAACCAAGAATCATAACGGAGGATTTTGTAAAGTTTTTGTCCGAAACAGAAAAGGTCTGCCCGCATTTTCACCTGTCGCTGCAGAGCGGCTGCGACGCTACATTACGGCGGATGAACCGGAAATACGATACGGACATGTATCAAAAGAGCTGCGGCCTGCTGCGGAAGTATTTTGAGCATCCGGCAATTACGACCGATGTGATCGCCGGATTTCCGGGCGAGACGGAAGAGGAATTTGCGGCGACGGAGCGTTTTGTCAGACAGATTCATTTTTATGAAATGCATATATTTAAATATTCCGTTCGGGAAGGGACAAAAGCCGCGGCAATGCCAAATCAGATACCCGAACAGATCAAAACTATCCGAAGCGAGCGGCTGATCGCGCTGGCAGATCAAATGTCGGAGGAATTTCGAAGTTATTATATCGGCAGGGACGTGGAGGTTTTGATGGAAGAGCCGTTTGAATCGGAAGGCAGGCGTTATTTTGCTGGATATACGAAAGAATATGTAAAAATCGCATTGGAAACGGACCGGGATTTGTCCAATTCGTTTGTGAAAGGCAGGGTTTTGGGGCGTCTGGACGACACAGCGTATCTTATGGTTGAATTTTAGGACATAATATATTACAATAGTACCAGCAATGCTTTTGCGTGCATGAAAACAAAAGAGCAGAATATAAGGGCGTGGAATTATGCAGAATTTAAACAACACACAATTTTTTAAAGTAGAGAAAGAACTGGAGATGCAGGTAAAGGACGTGCTTGCCATTGTCTATGAAGCGCTGACGGAAAAAGGCTATAATCCAGTCAATCAGATTGTTGGATATATTATGTCCGGTGATCCGACGTATATCACCAGCCATAATAATGCAAGAAGTCTGATCATGAAAGTAGAACGGGATGAAATCGTAGAAGAGGTTTTGCAGGAGTATATCAAGACGAAGCTGATCAAATAACAGGGAGGCATTTTATGCGGATATTGGGGCTGGATTTCGGCGAACATACGGTTGGCGTGGCAGTCAGCGACGAATCTGGACTGATTGCGCAGAAAGTTGAGACGATCCAGAGAAAGTCCCCGGATAAACTGCGTCAGACATTGGCAAGGATCGAAGAGCTTGCCTCTTCTTATGGTGTAGATAAAATTATTTTAGGGTACCCGAAGAATATGAACAATACAGAAGGGGAACGGTGCGGAAAGACGAGGGAATTTCAGGCATTGTTAGAACGCAGGAGCCGGCTGGACGGTATTACGATAGAATTGTGGGATGAACGGCTGACTACAGCTGCGGCAGAACGCGTCTTAATCGAAAGCGGTGTCCGAAGGGAAAACCGGAAACAGTATGTGGACCAGATCGCTGCAGTGTTGATTTTGCAGGGATATCTGGATTTTAGAAACAGAAAGAAGGAACGGGCAGCAGGATATGGAGAAGATCACATTTACGGATCCTGATACGCAGGAGGAAACGGAGTTTTTCTGCCTGGAGCAGACACAGATCAATAATCAGAATTATATACTGGTCACCGAAGAAGAAGACGGTGATTCGGAGGCTTATATTTTAAGGGAAACATCTTTCGGGCAGGGCGAGACCGTGTATGAAATGGTGGACGAGGACGCCGAACTGGAAGCCATTGGCAAAGTCTTTGCGGAATTGATGGAAGATGTTGACTTAGAATACTAAGTTTTTATTTGTGACAGCGAAACGGTTTGCCGAGGAAATTTCGGTATGCCGTATCAGCGGTCAGATTAAAATTTTATGTAAGAAGAGAGGACGATAGGGTATGCCTTAGGGAAAGTTTCCGCTGATGTATCCGTTTTTTGCGGTATATCTGTGGGAAGTATTCGTTTGGCATATTCTGGAACGGAGGTTATTTTTGAAACAGAAAACAACAGAACATGGAAAATTAAAGATCATTCCGTTGGGAGGGCTTGAGCAGATCGGAATGAATATTACTGCGTTTGAATACGAAGACAACATTATCGTAGTAGACTGCGGATTGTCGTTTCCGGAAGACGATATGCTGGGCATCGATCTGGTAATTCCCGATATTACGTATCTGAAAGAGAATATCGAGAAAGTAAAAGGATTTTTTATTACGCACGGACATGAAGACCATATCGGGGCGATCCCCTATGTATTAAAAGAGATCAATGTGCCGATTTATGCGACAAAGCTGACGATCGGCATTATAGACCATAAATTAAAAGAGCATAATATGCTGACGAAAGTCAAACGAAAAGTGGTAAAATACGGTCAGCATATTAATTTGGGCAATTTCAGGGTGGAATTTATCAAGACCAACCACAGTATTCAGGATGCGGCGGCGCTTGCCATTTATTCCCCGGCAGGTATTGTCGTGCATACGGGCGATTTTAAAGTGGATTATACGCCGGTATTCGGCGACGCGATCGATCTTGCCAGATTGGGAGAAATCGGGAAGAAAGGCGTGCTGGCACTGATGTGCGACAGCACAAATGCGGAACGGCCGGGATTTACGATGTCGGAGAGAACCGTCGGAAGGACGTTTGACAATATTTTTTCGGAGCACAAAAATTCCAGGATTATTATTGCTACATTTGCATCCAATGTGGACCGCGTGCAGCAGATCATCAATTCTGCCTGCAAATACGGCAGAAAAGTCGTTGTGGAAGGTCGGAGTATGGTCAATATCATTTCTACGGCGACGGAACTGGGATATCTGGATATTCCGGACAATACGTTAATCGACGTGGAACATTTGAAAAATTATCCGGATGAGCAGACCGTACTGATCACAACGGGAAGCCAGGGAGAGTCCATGGCGGCCCTGTCCCGGATTGCGGCCAGCCTTCACAAGAAGGTGCAGATTAAGCCGGGTGATACGGTGATTTTCAGCTCCAAGGCCATTCCGGGCAATGAGAAGGCTGTGTCCAAGGTGATCAATGAGCTGTCCATGAAAGGGGCGGATGTGATTTTCCAGGATGCCCATGTGTCGGGACATGCCTGCCAGGAAGAGATCAAACTTCTGTATTCCCTTGTGCATCCCAAGTATGCCATTCCGGTTCACGGGGAATACCGTCACTTAAAGGCTCAGGCAGATTTGGCCCGGAGCCTGGGAATTTCCAAGGAAAATATTTTCCTGCTTTCCTCCGGGGATGTGCTGGAGCTGGGAGCGGACAGCGCTTCGGTGGTAGATCACGTGCATACGGGCGCCATTCTGGTGGACGGCCTGGGCGTGGGCGATGTGGGAAATATTGTGTTAAGGGATAGACAGCATCTGGCGGAAGATGGTATTATGATAGTGGTTCTGACGCTGGAGAAATACAGCAATCAGCTTTTGGCCGGGCCGGACATTGTGTCCAGAGGGTTTGTGTATGTGCGGGAGTCCGAGGATCTCATGGGCGAGGCAAGGGCCGTGGTGGACAAGGCAGTGGGCGATTGCCTGGACCGGGGCGTTTCCGACTGGGGCAAGCTGAAAAACGTGATCAAAGACTCTTTGAGTGATTTTATCTGGAAGAAGACAAAGCGGGATCCTATGATCCTGCCGATTATCATGGAAGTGTAGGGAACAGAAGATGAATACGAAGAAAGCAGCTTTGACAGTCTTATCAATCGCATTGAAAATCGTGGTCCTGGCAGTGGTAGTGATGGGAATTTACCGTCTGGCAGGTGTTGCCTTTGATTACGGCCACTCTGTTTTCCAGGAGAAGGCAGTGGATCAGGCGCCGGGAAGGAACATCACTGTGACCATCGAGGAAGGTGCCTCCAACCGCGACATAGCGGAGCTGATGGAGGAAAACGGACTGGTGGAAGACTGGAAGCTGTTTTACATTCAGATTCAGGTATCCAAGTATGCCAAGCGGCTGGAGCCGGGTACGTATACCCTCTCCACGGCTATGAAGCCCAGGGAAATGATGGCAGTCATATCCAGAGAGGGCGAGGAGAAGGAAGAGGAAGAAGAGTAAGGCTGGCAAGAGGATGTTTGCGTGATTGTAGAGGAACGGATGACGGCCTATATCAATTCTCTGGATAGAGGCAATACGGATTTGTTGAATGAGATAGAAGAAGAGGCAAAGAAAGCCCGCGTACCGGTGATCCGCCGGGAGATGCAGAGCTTTTTAAAAACGCTGCTGGCGGCAAAGCAGCCCAGGGCCGTTCTGGAGGTGGGAACGGCCGTGGGCTTTTCTGCGTTGCTTTTGTGTGAATACGGGCATCCAAAGGCACATATTACTACCATAGAAAAATATGAGAAGCGGATTCTGGCTGCCAGGGAGAATTTCCGCCGGGCGGGAAAGGAAGGACAGATTACGCTGCTGGAGGGGGAGGCAGCCGGGCATCTAGAGAAGCTTGCAGGTCCTTTTGATCTGATTTTTATGGATGCGGCGAAAGGGCAGTATCTTCATTTTCTTCCCCAGGTACTGCGTTTACTGGCGCCCGGGGGACTGTTGGTTTCGGACAATGTGCTGCAGGACGGGGATCTCATAGAGTCCCGGTTTGCAGTGGAGCGGCGCAACCGGACCATCCACAGCCGGATGCGGGAATACCTTTATGAACTGACCCATCATCCGGGGCTGGTTACTTCGGTGCTTCCCTTGGGGGACGGGGTAACTTTGAGCGTGAAGAAGGAGAAGTTATGAAAAAACCTGAATTGCTGATTCCGGCCAGCAGCCTGGAAGTGCTGAAAACAGCGGTAATTTTCGGAGCCGATGCGGTTTATATCGGAGGGGAGGCCTTCGGGCTGCGGGCAAAGGCCAAAAACTTTTCCATGGAGGAGATGAAGGAAGGCATTGCCTTTGCGCATGCCCGCGGGGTCAAGGTTTATGTGACGGCCAATATCCTGGCTCACAACCGGGATTTAGAGGGAATCCGCGCATATTTCCGGGAGTTGCAAGAATTTGGGGAATTCCGCCCGGACGCCTTGATTATTGCAGATCCCGGCGTGTTTCTTTTGGCAAAGGAGATATGCCCGGAGATTGAGCGGCATATCAGCACCCAGGCCAACAATACAAACTATCTGACTTACCGCTTCTGGAAGGAGCAGGGGGCGAAGCGTGTGGTTTCCGCACGGGAGCTTTCCCTGGAGGAACTTCGTGAGCTGCGCGCCAATATCCCGGAAGATCTGGAGATTGAGACGTTTGTACACGGCGCCATGTGCATTTCTTATTCCGGCCGCTGCCTTTTGAGCAATTATTTTACGGGCCGGGATGCCAACCAGGGAGCCTGCACCCATCCCTGCCGCTGGAAATACGCGGTGGTGGAGGAGACAAGGCCGGGAGAGTACTTCCCGGTCTATGAAAATGACCGGGGAACGTTTCTGTTCAATTCCGGCGATCTCTGCATGATTGAGCATATCCCGGAGCTTTTGGAGATCGGGATCGACAGCATGAAGATTGAGGGCAGGATGAAGACGGCCCTCTATGTAGCCACGGTAGCACGGACTTACCGGATGGCCATCGACGACTGCCTGAAATCCAGGGAGGCGTATGAGCGGAATATAGACTGGTACCGGGAGCAGATTGCAGGCTGCACTTACCGGCCCTTTACCACCGGTTTTTTTTACGGAAGGCCCGATGAGACCATGCAGATTTACGGGGACAGCACTTACCGGAAGGATTACACCTATCTGGGACAAATCGGAGAGTCCGGGAATCCAGGGGTGTACCGGATTGAGCAGCGGAATAAATTCTTTGTAGGAGAGGAAATTGAGATTATGAAGCCGGACGGGGAAAATCTCCGAACGGCGGTCCTTGGAATCCGGGACGAAAACGGGGAGGCTATGGAGAGTGCTCCCCACGCCAGGCAGAAGCTCTGGGTGGAACTGGATGCCACGGCTTCGGAGGGCGATATTCTGCGCAGGCGGGAGGCGGCCAAAGCTTAATTCTTTTGGGCTTGGCGCAAAAAAAGAGGGAAAGGCACTTCTTTGGGGATCTTATCATAAGATAATATAAATCCGCCAAAGAGGTGCCTTTTTGAAGACTTTTCCGCAACCATTACCGGCGAATGAGGAGCAATACTATTTGCAGAGGCTGAAAGAGGGCGATATTCAGGCACGCAATATCCTGGTGGAGCATAATCTCCGTCTCGTGGCCCATATCGTGAAAAAATACCAGGGCACGGAGGAGGAGATGGAGGACTTGATTTCCATAGGTACCATCGGCCTTATTAAAGCCGTCACCACCTTTGACAGCGAGAAGGGGCCGCGGCTGGCCACGTATGCAGCCCGTTGTGTGGAGAACGAGCTTCTGATGTTCTTCCGGGCCAAAAAGAAGACGGCCAGGGAAACTTCCTATTATGAGCCCATCGGTACGGACAAAGAGGGAAATGAAATTCATCTGCTGGATATTATCGAGAGCAGCGAACGGGATGCTTTTTCGCAGATCAGCCTGAAATCTGACAGCCAGAGACTGTATGAACTTTTGGATCGGGTGCTGACGCCCAGAGAACAGAGGGTTTTGATCATGAGATACGGCCTTTACAACGGAAAGGAATATACACAGCGGGAAATTGCAGCGCAGCTTGGGATTTCCCGTTCTTATATTAGCCGGATCGAAAAGAATGCGCTGATAAAATTGAGGGAGTATTTTTGAGAAAATGTGTGGGAAGAGGAGAGGGCAAAGCCAGGGATTCAGGTTTTGCCTTCTTAAAAAGAAGGGACAAGGTTTGGGGCTTTCGAAAAAAGATCTTGATTTTCTGGAAAAAATCCCCTACAATAAGTTTATCTAAAAAATCCGGTTCCGGTTCGGAATCAATGTTTCCCAATTTACAACAACCTAGTAAGACGCGGTTTTCTGCCTGCACAGGAATTTCCGAATTCCGTAAAGAGAGAAAACTGAAATAGGAGGAACTGCATATGTTCAGCAAAGTATGGTCTGCCGCCCTAAGCGGGATGGAGGTATATCCGGTCCGGGTGGAAGCAGATATCAGCGAGGGGATGCCTCAGCTTTTGATGGTGGGATATTTGTCTTCCGAGGTGAAGGAGGCAGGAGAGCGGGTGCGCACGGCTCTCAGGAATACGGGGATTCTTCTGCCGCCCAAGCGTATTACTGTAAATCTGGCTCCGGCAGGTATCCGCAAAGCAGGCACTCGTTTCGATCTGCCGGTGGCGGCGGCGCTCCTGGCTTCCCTGGGAAAGATTCCGGGGGAAAGCCTTCAGGATATTATGCTGGCCGGAGAGCTGAGCCTGAACGGGCAGGTGCTCCGGGTTCCGGGAATTCTCTCTCTGGCAGAGGCAGCCAGGGAGAAAGGATTAAAACGCTGCATTGTTCCCAAGGGAAACGCGGAGGAGGGAGCCGTACTGGAGGGGATTCAGGTGGTAGGCGTGTCCGGCTTAAAGGAGCTTTTAGAGATACTGCGGTTCCCTTCCCGGGCATGTCCGGTCCGGGCAGATGCCCGGAGTCTTCTGGCGGAGGAGCAGGGAAACACGGAGGAGGATTTTTCCCAGATTCACGGACAGGCGGCCCTGCGCCGGGCAGCGGAAGTTGCCGCAGCCGGGATGCACAATTTTTTGATGATCGGTCCTCCCGGATCCGGAAAAACAATGATAGCCAGACGAATTCCGGGGATACTGCCGCCTTTAAGCCTGGAAGAAAGCCTGGAGATCACAAAGATATACAGCATTGCCGGGCTTCTGAAAGAGCATACGTTCCTGATGACGAAACGGCCTTTCCGTGCTCCCCACCATACGGTTACGGCAGAGGCCCTGGCAGGAGGGGGAAGAATACCCTCGCCGGGAGAAATTTCTTTAAGCTCCCGGGGAATTCTTTTTCTGGACGAGTTGCCGGAGTTTCGCCGCTCTGCCCTGGAAATCCTGCGCCAGCCCCTGGAGGAGCGCAGGATTTCCATTTCCAGGGCATCGGGGACTTACCGCTTTCCGGCGGAATTTATGCTGGTGGCGGCCATGAACATCGCAACACCGAAATTGATACAATGCAAAATTGCTGAAATGCCTGAAAATAAGCCTTTTCACGGATTCCGCCATTTTGTTTTTTCGGTTTTTGAGCCTTTTTTCCGTTTCGGAAGCTGTTTCGCCCTCCGATTTTGCACCTCCTTTTAACGATAGCAGGCAATCGTTAAAAGGTTTAAATGGGGCAGAGTCTTGTGCAGGAAGCGATAAAAAATATCTAACAGCCGCCCAGGCGGCAATTTCCAAATAATGCCATAGGAATTTTGGTACTCGCAGGCGAAAGTATTGAAGAATGGCTTAAAATCAAGGTTTTTTAGGCTTGGTGGGGTTCATCACGGTGGGTGGTGGGCCCCTATTTTTGTGTTTTTAGATGCCGCTGATAGGATGGCGATAGGGGATAAAATCGTACTATCAGGCAAAAGTATACTTTCACGCAAAAGTCAGGGGTTTCCGTGATAGTATAAAACGGAAAGGTAAAAAGGTGTAGGATATTGTTGGTTTTTGTGGAAAAGGGTATTAGCTTGATGGAAAATGCTGTTGAAAAACGGGGGATATGATACAAACACGGAAACTGCTCGGAGTTTTCGTGTTTGTATATGAGTTTCCGTGATAATATGGAGTTTTGCGTGAAAGTATAGGAATTTCTATGATTGTTTGGAGTTTTACCTGTTTGTGTGCGAAATTTGTGGTTAATAAGTTTTTAATGCGAAGCGCAGTAAACATTGTTTTGGATTTATGGCATTATTATATACTGTATTCGCTCCAGACGACATGAAATAAAATTATAAAAATAAAATTTCTTTTATAGTGCAAAAAATGGGGAAATATGTTATAATTTATAATATTGTTTTGGAGGGGATATGAGATGGATTATCAGGAAAGAATAGAAAAACTTGATGGCTTTATTAAAAAATGTGATGATTTTAATGAGAGCATATTTGAAATTGGTGTTTTTAATTTAAATGATGGAATAGATGACTCAAAGAGTATAGACAGAAGAGATTCTAATTGGAGAGTGTTTGAGAATAATGTTAATACATACTTTAGAATATATGGGAATGCAGAGAGAAAAGGGCAATTTCAAACAATTATAGGCAGGTTCGATATCGATGAAAGTGTTATTTCTGATTTGATTGTTTTATTTAATGAAATGAAAGATGATATTCAGATTGAGATAAAAAAGCAAGTTATTGATGTGAATAAGGATTTATATATGAGTGGTGGAGAGAAAATAGAAAAGTCAAATAATAAGATTTTTATTGTGCATGGAAGAAATGAAGGCGTCAGAGATACAGTAGAACTTCTTCTAAGAAGAGTTGGATTGGAGCCTATCATTTTAGCAGAACAAGCTAATCGTGGAATGACAATTATAGAAAAGATAGAATCCAATAGTGATGTGGCCTTTTCAGTAGTTTTATATACGGGATGTGATGAAGGAAAATTAAGAGAAGAATCAGATTTACATCCGAGGGCGAGACAGAATGTAGTTTTTGAACATGGATACATGGTTGCAAAGTTAGGAAGAGATAAAGTTGTTGCATTAACTGAATCAGGAGTTGAGCAGCCAGGAGATTTAGCAGGAGTTGTTTATATTTCTTTAAGTGAGAAGGATTGGAAAATTCGAATGCTTAAAGAATTAGAGGCGGGAGGATTGCAGATTGATTGGTCGAAAATTTAATAGAACATTGTGAGAAATTCATAATATAGAAAAATGGAAAGACTGGCGGATTGGTTCGTCAGTTTTTTTGTGCGAAAACATATTTATTAATATAGAAAGAACACCTTTTTCGTGGGGTGGGGTAAGAGGGGTAACGCATGGGGTAAAAGGGGTAAGCAGAGTGGTAACGGGGTGGGGTAGAAAATTGCCGCATGGGGTAAATGGGGTAAAATACAGAGGGGTGGGGTAAAAATCATAGAGTGGGGTAAAACCCCATGTAAAAGTTACCCCACCCTTAGAGTTTCTACCCGTCTTTAGGATTTAGCACTATATTTCTTTGAGAGTTAACTGTATATCTTTTTCCCGTAAGTCAGCATATTTGCTGGCTTTTTGTTATTTCAAAAAACTTGACAAAATTTCTTTCTATCCATTGACTATATAGTGCTATAGTGTTATAATGTACGAGGGTGATTTTTATGGCATATTTCTTAAAAAAATCTAATTACAAAAAGGGAACTTATCTTCAGATTTATGAGAGCTTTTATGACCCTGAGCGCAAAGGAGGGGCTCATCGTTCTTATAAAGCACTGGGCTATGTTCACGAACTTCAGGCAAAAGGCATCGATGATCCTATCGCATTTTACAAAGAAGAAGTTTTGAAACTTAACCAGGAACTTAAAGCTGCTAAGGATGCAAAAAAAGTCAGGCAGATTTCTGATGATTCACCGGAAAAACTGATTGGCTATTTCCCTATGAAAAACATCAACGATAAGCTGTCTGTAAAAAAATATATTGATCTAATGCAGACCGCCACTGATTTCCGTTTCAGTGTTTTTGATCTGATCTCAGCCCTTGTTTATGCAAGGCTTGTTCATCCATGCTCTAAATCTAAAACATATGATGAAGTAATTCCCAAACTCTTTGATTCTTATGAGTTTTCTTTGAACCAGCTTTATGACGGACTTGAATATATTGGCTGCGAATACGAAAAGATTATTGAAATCTATAACCATCAGATAAAACAAATGTACAGGTTTGATACATCTCATACATACTTCGACTGTACCAACTTCTATTTCGAAATCGACAAGGAAGATCATTTCAGGAAAAAAGGACCGTCAAAAGAAAACCGTAAAGAACCAATCGTTGGTTTAGGTCTTCTCCTCGATGCTAATCAGATCCCCGTGGGCATGAAACTGTTTCCTGGAAATCAAAGCGAAAAGCCTGTCATCAGAAACATTATTGATGATCTTAAAAAGAGAAATGCCTTATCAGGAAGAACCATCCAGATAGCAGATAAAGGCCTCAACTGCGCAGAAAATATTTTCCATGCCCTTAAGAATGGAGATGGATATATTTTCTCAAAATCAGTTAAACAGCTTCCTGAGACCGAGAAAACATGGGTTCTTCTTCCAAATGATTACCGGGATGTTAAAAATGTCGGCGGTGAAGTTATGTATCGTATCAAAGAATGTGTGGATGAATTCCAATACAAATTTAAAGATTCTGATACCGGTTTAGAGAAAAAATTTAGAATCACAGAAAAGCGGATCGTTACTTACAATCCTAAGTTGGCAAAAAAGCAGATTTATGAAATAAATAAGGAAGTAGAAAAAGCCAGACTTCTGAAGGCCTCCCAGGCTAAGAAGTCAGAGTATGGCGATTCTGCAAAGTATGTTATCTTTACTGCTGCCGATAAAAAGGGGAATGAAACAGATGGTAAAATCAAAGTTTCCATGAACGAAGAACTTATCAAAAAGTCCCTTGAGCTTGCAGGATACAACCTTCTGGTAACTTCTGAAATTTCCATGAGTGATAAGGATGTTTATGATGCCTACCACAACCTTTGGAGGATAGAAGAATCTTTCCGCATCATGAAATCACAGCTTGATGCAAGACCTGTATATCTGCAAAAGAAAGATACCATTATTGGGCACTTTCTTATCTGCTACCTTGCAGTATTGCTCACAAGACTGCTGCAGTTCAAAATATTAAAAAGTAACTACTGTTCTGAAGATTTATTTGATTTTGTTCATGATTTCAGGGTTGCCAGAATATCAGACAGAAAATATATAAATCTTTCAAGAGGCACGACATTCATAAAAGAATTTTCAACTATTTGTAACCTTCCATTAACATCCTATTTTTTGAGCGAAGGGGAAATCAAAAAAATGCTAAGCCATAGGTTTTAATCTGTGGCTTAGCACTATATTTTACAGTTCAACTCTCAAAGTCAGGATTCTTTTCCGGTATTTGCAAGAAATTTTTCCAGTTCTTCCTCCGGAAGCGGCTTTGCATAATAAAATCCCTGAATGCGGTCCACTCCTGTTTCCCTGGCTGTCTGTGCCTGCCATGCAGTCTCAATGCCTTCCGCAACGATCACGAAATGATTTACATGCATAATCTCTGCCAGCAGCGCGATTGTCCTGCACCCACTCCGGTCATCTTTCATGATTTGTATCAATGACTGGTCAAATTTGATCACTTCAAAAGGAAGCGAGAGCATACTGGAAAGATTCGAGTATCCGGTCCCGAAATCATCCAGATAAAAGTGTATTCCCCTGCTCTCCAGATATCGCATCACCTTTTTCACTTCCTCAAAATCATCCGCAACTGTCCGCTCCGTGATCTCAATACGCAACCGGCTCCCCGGCAGATGACAGCTGTCCAGCAGAGTTTCAATTCGTTCAATAAAAGTAACGTCCGATATCTGCTGTCCCGTCATATTGACAGACACCGTATTAAGTGGCAGCTGCGGGTTCTCACCCAGATAGCGGCACACTTTCTCCAGCCCGATCCAACTGATCTGATCGATCAGACCATTGTCCTCCGCCATCGGAATAAACTCTCCCGGAGAAATAAAGTTTCCCTTCCTGTCCCGCAGTCGGATCAATGACTCCGCCGATGTAAACCGTCCTTCTTTACAATTATAGATCGGCTGATAATACATCATAAAAGACTTATTTGCAACCGCAAAGCGAACCTCTTCCAGAATATAATTCCGGTGTTCCATATCTTTCCTGATCTCCTCATCAAAAAAGACTATATTGCCTTTGCCGTTCTTCTCCAACACCGAAATTCCAAAATTCATTTTATCCAAAAGATCATTCTCCGAGTCTCCGGATTCAAGGAACAGATGAATAAAACATGCCTTCGCCAGTATAGTATGCCCATGCCCCTCACAGGTCACCTGCCAGCTTTCCTCAAATCTCTCACGGATACGCAAAACCATCTCATCAGCCTGTTTCCGGTCACATGCCGGACCAAGCAGCATCAAACGTGAATTTGCTATCCGGTATACATTGTAATGATCCTCCAGCCCTGCCAGCCACAGGGAACTGTTACGGATCAGCTGATCTCCGGCAGGCACCCCGTATTTACGATTGATCTGCATCAGCCTCGACAGCTGGACCAGAATGATATGTGCCCCTTCTCCGCGCTCCCTGCATCTATTTGCGTCCTGGAAAAAGGTCATTCGATCCATTAAGCCTGTCATGGAATCATAAGTCGCACCTACAAGTTGATCTTTCACGTTTCTTGTCCCCCTCTTATCCTCCGCAGTTTATCATACCACTCCTGCCATGCAGATATCCCGTGAAACGCTGCATCCCCGGCTCATCTTATAAACGAAATACTTCCATCTCCCTCTGCAGATCATCTGCGATCTGTCTCAGTTCCGCAGCATTCTGGGAAATCCGGGACATATGCTCTCCGACCTCCGTCACCGATGCAGAAGTCTCCTCAGTACCCGCGGCATTCTCCTGCGCAAGAGATGTGAGATTCTGTACGATATCCACCACATTGATCCGTGTATTATCGATCCTCTCCATCTTCTCGGCGATAATCCGAATCCCGTCGATCGTTCTGTCAATACCATCGTGCATCTCCAGGAACCGTTCCTTCGTCATACCCACATTCTCATTCTGATCTTCCATGACCTGTTTGACCTCGCTCATGGTTCGTACCGCCTTCTCCGAATCGGTCATCAGCAGTGCTATGATCTGTCCGATCTGTTTCGCTGATTCATTTGACTCCTCCGCCAGTTTCT
>OFFT01000793.1_pt1 | contig 21275 bp, 29 predicted proteins | sample 1521581 | NCBI WGS metagenome assembly OFFT01 (sample SAMEA3504084, study PRJEB24116) | mouse gut metagenome | biome: mouse gut; feature: mouse-associated habitat; material: faeces | place: Denmark | collected 2011
TGAAACGGCTCATCTGCTTTTTGAAGCACTCGCAATTGTGGTCGATGGTCTCCTTCGTCATCATGGTACGCAGGTCGCTCCTGCCGGAAGGGTCGCCGATCATGCCCGTGCCGCCGCCAATCAGCGCGATAGGCCGGTTCCCCGCCATCTGCAGCCGCTTCATCAGGCAGAGCGCCATGAAATGCCCTACGTGCAGACTGTCCGCCGTAGGATCGAAGCCGATGTAGAAAGTGGCCTTTCCGTTGTTGATCAACTCCTTGATTTCTTCCTCGTCCGTCAGCTGGGCCAGCAGCCCTCTCGCTTTCAATTCCTCAAATACCGTCATTTTTCTCTCTCCTTTTCTGTAAACGAAAATAGTCTTTCAGAAACCGCGCTGTCAGACATACGGCGGAGCGTTCCGCGCATACAAAAAGCCCGTCCTGTGAAAGGACGGGCCTGCGCTCGTGTTACCACCTTACTTCCCGCAAGGCTCACACCCTGCGGCTTAGTGAGTATCCATCAATACTCCGGCAGATATCGGTGCCCACCGGCAAAGCCTACTTCCCGAAGGTCTCCCCTCTTCTTTCAGCCCTGCTGCTCCGGGATGTATGTTCCCTCAGTCCTTCTCGCGCCTCTCACCAACCGGCAACTCTCTGTCAGCCTTTAGACAAAGGTACTTTTTCCCATCATCGCGTTCTCTGATGTTCCTAGGTATTCATTATATTCGCCGCCCTCGCCTTTGTCAAGATTTTTTTGCACGAAATCCCTACATCCGCGCCTCCATCAGGCTGCTGGAGGAATACCTGCGCAGCCCCCGGTAGAACACAAAAGCAGCCACTGCCGAGAGAAGCGCCCCATAGGCCAGCACCATGAACAGCATACTAACGTCAAAGTCCATCATGATGTGCACAGGCTGATAGACGGCTATCCCCACGGGGATGACATTGTAGAGCAGGAACCTTGCCGCGCCTTTGAAAATACCGTCCGGATAGGTGGCAAAACTGATCATGCCGTTCATCATATGGCTCCCGAACGCATCCGCCCTCACGAACCAGAAGGTCAGGCTTCCCAGCAGCAGCGCAAAGGCTGTGACGATCACGGCTCCGGTCACCGTGAACAGCAGAAAGAGGAAAAACCTCCTGACGCTGAAACAGAAGACGCACAGGACGATCAGCCCATACAGCAAGTCCCCCACGGCGGAGGCGTTGGTAGCCGAGGTGAGCACGCCCAGCAGCACGTTTTTCGGCTGTACCAGATATGAGTCCAGCTTGCCGTTTACAATCAGATCCGGCAGGGAGAACGCCCTTGCGAACAGCACCCGGGACAGCCCAAAGCTGCTGGCGGCCAGCCCCCACAGAAGCATGATCTCTTTCATGCCATATCCTCCGATATCTTCCTTCAGGCGAAGGAGAATGACCCATTGGATGATGAAAGTGGCGTTGTTGACCACCATGAAGCCGATGTTCGTAAGGAACGTCACTTTATTGAGCATCTCCCTCATGAGATTGTATTTGACGGAGAGCATGCACACTCTCAGCTGATTCCTAACCACCGTTGACATATAGCTTCTTCACTCCCTTTCCATAGATAAAGAACATGAGCCCGCAGCCTGCTGCCAGGTACAGCGTCTGGGCCAGAAGGATTTCGAGGCATTTCTGTGGGCTGAAGTCCACAATCAGCTTCGCCGGGCCGTAGCACACCGTGTAAATGGGCGTGAACCTGAAGATGTGCTGCAATGCCACAGGGAAGATCTCAATCGGGAATATGGTCCCCACCACCAGCAGCATTTTGTCATACAGCCACTGGAACGGATTGGAGTCCTCCACCCAGAAGGAAATCAGGCTGATGCACAGCTTGAAGACCGCGTTGATGGTGATGCCCAGCACCATCACAGGCAGCACCGCCAGCAGCGTGACGGCCCGAAAGCCCGGAAGGCCTCCCACCATGGCCATCCCCATCACCACTGCCAGCCCGGCGAACATGGGCAGGCGTATGCACCATTCTCCCGTGTATTTCGCCAGGATATAGAGGGCGTAGTGATAGGGCTTGTTTATCTGGTAGGCGATGTTGCCGCCCCGGATGTCCCCGGCGGCCTGCCTTGCCACTGCCCCGGAGCCGGTGCCGAACCAGATGGTCTCCGTGATCATGACATACCATATCATCTGCTCCTTTGTGTACCCGGCAATCAGCTCCCCGGGGGAGGAATAGACGTAATTCCATAGCTGTATGAACACAAAAATGAAAACAGCATAGCTGACGAATCCCATGGCCACATTCATTGCGTACTGCAGGTTCTCCAGGAGCACAGCCCGGTAGATGACGGCGTATTTTCTCATGGCAGCGTTTCCTCTCCTATTATTAGTTCCGCATCTGCCCCGTCCAGTACCCGAAAATGGGCAGAGTATTTCCGGCCGCGAAAGAAATGCGTCCGTAAATCCTCCGGGGTGCCGCGCGGGGCAGACGCTGTTTTCATTTGGCTCTTGATATTTCTTAGCTGGACTTAAGGCCCTCCGGCCCACTACTCGAACATCTCAATGCCGCTCTGGATCAGCCGGACGATAGGATCCGAATTCAGCCCCAGTATCAGATTCAGCAGAATGAAGCACACCAGCGCCGCCGATTTGGCGGGCTGCTCGCTGAGGCTGACCACCCTGCCTGTTTCAGCGCCCCCACTGCCCATCCCGGACAGCCCCATGGGCTTCCTGGTATAGATCCGAATCACCGTCTTCATGAAATATACGGCATTCAGCACGGTACTGATTGCCAGGGCGATGACCGTGGGGAGCATCTTGTGGGTATGCCCCACCGCTGCCTGTGCGAACAGCAGCTTGGAGATGAATCCCGAGAACACGGGCATGCCCACCATGGACAGGGAGCCCACCGTGAACGCCACCCCGGCCAGCCGGTTCCGGAAGCCCGCTCCCGTGATGTCCCCGTATCTGTCGCTCCCCCCGGAAGCATCCGCAAGCCCCGCTGCCGCCACGAACAGCAGCGACTTAGTGGCCCCATGGGAAAGCACATGGTAGAGGCTGGCGATGGAACCAGCCTCTGTGGCCAGCCCCAGCCCCATGTCGATATAGCCGATCTGGGCCACCGAGGAATAGGCGATCATCCGCCGCAGGTTCCCCTCTCCTATAGCGCTTACAGACCCCATGATCATCCCGGCGATGCCGAAGACGAACAGCACGTTGACCACCCTGCTCTCCCTGACCACCTCGAATCCCACCACCCGGTAGAATATCTTGATCAGCAGGAAGATATACCCCTTGGACACCAGCGAGGACAGGATGGCCGAGGAGGACAGGGTGGAATACCCATAAGCGTCCGGCAGCCAGGCGTGGAAGGGATACAGGGCGCTCTTGATGGCAAGCCCCACGGACATCAGCCCCAGCGCCACCATCAGGGAGATGTGGTACTGCCCCGTGGCCGCAATAAGCTGCACCTGCTGCCGGATATTGCTCATGAGCAGATGGCCTGTGACGGCGTACAGATGGCAGATGCCCAGAAGCAAAAGGCCGGAGCCCAGCAGGCTCATGATCATGTACCGTGCGGCCGCCTCAAAGGTCCGCCCGGTCTGGCGAATCATAATCAGGCCACAGGCGGAAATCGTGTTGATCTCCACGAACACATAGGCGGTGAACAGGTCATTGGTGTAGATCAGGGCCAGCAGGGAGCACAGCAGGAGATTCACCATCACATAGTATAGGTTCTGCTTTCCCTCCTCGATCTGCGCCTCCCGCTCCCTGATACCCCCCAGCATGCACAGCAGCATGATGACACAGAAGAAGCAGGCCATAAAGGCCTCCAGGATGCCCACCCGAATCTCATTGCCCCAGGGCGCAGGGAAATGGCCCATAAGGTACACATAGGGCCGCCCGGCGGATATGGCGTTTCCCAATACAAGCGTTGACATGATTCCGATTATCGAGATTACAGCCGTGTTCACCCGCCTGGCCCATTTCCCGTTCAGCACGGAGCACAGGGGCCCGGCGAAAAGGGATAAAATAATGGACAGGAAGGGAAAATTCTGCACGAACTCCATCATTTCCCCTCCCTCTTCAACCGGGTGGTGATCTCGTCCAGATCCAGGGTGTGGTATCTGCGGTAGAGCCTAATGGTCAGGGACAGCATCAGCGCCGTCACGGATACGGACACCACGATGCCCGTCAGCACCAGCCCGCTGGGGATGGGGTTGATATAGGCCTCCGGGCTGGTGACGCCGTCCACCACCACCGGCGCTTTCCTGTCCGCGATGTAGCCCTTCAGGGCCAGGAACAGGTAGGTGGCTGTGTCCATGATGTTGAGGCCTATGATCTTCTTGATCAGGTTCTTCTGCAGGAGCAGATTGGAGAAGCCGATGCCGAACAGAATCATGGCCACAGCCTCCTCATAGTTGTTCAGTAAGTATTCCCAGTGCATGGATTCACGCCTCCTCAATAGCCGCCCTTGCGGAACATGACATAAAAGGTATACATAGTGCCCGCCACCACCACGCCCACGCATATGTTCAGGACCAGTATCAGTCCACCGCTCAGGATCGCGCCAGGCGTTCCCAGGGGGACGACGCTCTCGATATGGTTGGCCCCGGTGTAGAAGGAATAGCTCTTGGCGATGCTGTAGCAGGCCAGGGCACAGAAGCTCATCCTGCGGTAGGTCTTCGCCGTAAAGAACCGCTCCGTCTTCGCGAAGCCGAAAGCGTTCAGGTACAGAATCAGCCCCGCGCCGATCACCGCGCCCCCAGAAAACCCGCCTCCCGGCCCCAAATGTCCCGCCAGAATGATGTAGATTCCAAAGAGCAGGATGGGCGGCACCAGGACTCTGGCCACGGTCTGCAGAATCACATCGTTTTTGGGCTCGTAGAGCCTGTCATTGTCCTGTCCCTCCTCCTGCTCCTTTTTGCCGTCCCTGCGCAGCAGAATCAACACGGTGCAGGTGGCGATGAAGAGCACATGGGACTCGCCCAATGTGTCGAAGGCCCTGTAGTCCAGGATCATGCCCGTAACGATGTTCACCGCGCCGGTCTCCTCCAGGCCCTTCTCGATATAGCGCTGCGCCACCTCGTTGTTGGCCGGGTTCTCCGCATGGCCGAAGGGGGGCAGGTCTGACACTGCCGCCAGCAGCATGACCACCAGGAAGATGCAGAACAGGATGCAGAATACTCTGTAGATTCTGTTAAAGATCCGCATCTCGAAATTGTGCTCCAGGTCGTAGACCTTCGCCTCCAGCGCCTTGCTGTCCTGTTCTCTGCGCTCCCTGGCCTCTTCGCTCTCAGCAAAGGGCTTTTGCTTTTTCATCTCTACCTGATTCAGAAAGGGATCTTTGGTGCCGTCCAGCCACTGTCTGAACCGGTAGGAAAAGGTCTTGCGGTACGTCTCCTCAGGCACCTTCCTGCTCATCTGTCTCCTCCTGTGCGCTTTCCTTTTTGATGATGGCATCGATTTTCTTCAGGGTCACCAGGAACAGGACGGTGGTGACTCCGGCCCCCACAGCGGCTTCCGTGATGGCCAGATCCGGGGACTCCAGAAGCACCCAGATGATAGACATGACCAGGCTGTAGGACATGAAGATCAGTATGGTGTTCAAAAGCTTCTTGGAGAGGCTGGCCGCTATGGCGCAGACCACCAGGAAGCCCAGCAATATACAGGTAAATATGGTCAAGTTCCTCGCCTCCTTCTCTCTCCTGGATCATTCTTTCCCGGACTGGCCTTCAGGCTCCCTGGCCGCACCGCCGGTTCCGTCTCCGAAGGTATCTCCCGTTCCGGGGGCATCCCCCTTTCCAGGGGCATCCCCCATTCTGGGGGCGTCCAGCCGCCTCGTCCGGTAGCGCTTCCCGCTCTCCTCGTTGGTGCTCACCTCCAGCCTGGCGATCAGGTGGGAGGACACCGGGGAAGAGAACCAGAGGAACACGATGACCAAAAACAGCTTCAGGGACGTGAAGTTGAACCCGCTTATGACAATCAGCCCCAACAGCGCGAAGCCAATCCCCAGCGTGTCCCCGATGGCCGCAGCGTGCATGCGGTTCAGCACGTACCGGAAGCGGAACACGCCTATGATTTCTATGATGAAGGTTCCCAGGCCGCACAGGAGCAGTCCACCGCCTATTAAGAACCGTGCCCATTCCAGCACGATCATGATGCATCCTCCTCTGCCGGCTTTTCTATTATATCCTCGTGGTCATTCGGCTTCTTCCGCTTCCCTTCCAGATATACGCCCATGTACACCTTCACCAGCACAATCACCGCCAGGAAGCTGATCATGGCGTAGATCAGGCAGATATCCACCAGATACCCTTCTTCCTGCATCAGCGCAAGAATGGCGATTATCACGATGACCATAGTGCCCGTCATGTTTACCGACACGATTCTGTCAGCCACCCTGGGGCCGATGATGGCCCGTATCAGGCAAAGCACCACCAGGATTGCCAGCACGATCAGCGCTCCTGTGAAAAATATGCCATAAGCCTCCTCCAGGCCCTCGATTCCTCTTCCCATCCCTGTCCTTCTCCTCTGAAAAATGCCCTCTCGCACCGCCGGTCAGCCGGTGCATTTATATGGTTTCCTCAAATTTCCGGATATATGTCACGAATTCGCTGTCCTGGATGCCCTCCGCCATGGACTCGTCCAGGCAGTGCACGGTGTACTCGGCCCCCTCCAGGGTCACCGTGATGGTCCCCGGGGTCAGGGTGATGGCATTGGCCAGCAGGGCCTTTCCCGCCCGGGACTTTAAGTCGGTGCGGAAGCTCACCAGCGCAGGCTCTATCTCCTCCCGCTGGGTTAGTATCATGCGCATGGCATTCACGTTGGCCCTGACAATCTCCGTGACCAGCAGGCGGCAGTATCTCAGGAACAGGAAGGCATTCCTGTAGACCCTGCGCTCCCTGGCCAGGCTGTAATCCATGAACCTGCAGGAAAAGGCAAGCAGCCCCCCGGCGATTGTCAGGCCGAACAGGCATATCTCCAACGTGACCGCGCCGTTGAAGACAATCCACAGCAGAAAATAAATCAAGAACATAACGCACCTCCCTACAAGTATGTTATTTTAATCCGAATCGGGCTTGAAGTAAAGAGTTTTTTATATGAAAAGCACCCCTAAGACCGTGGTCGTGGTCTTAAGGGTGCGTAAGTGCAATTCTGATTCTGTCAGCTCCCGGCTGGAATCACTCTTTCATCTTATCAATGTCCGTCAGGTTGACGCCGGCCACTGTCAGGATCGCTTTTAAAGAAAGATATTCGTCCTTCAGCTTTGCGTATGTCCTTTCCGCGTTCTCTTCTTTGGCCAGAATCATATAGTCCTGAATCTTTTTAAAATCGTCGATGGCTGCTTTCATGATTTCCAGGCCATTTGGCATATCATCACCCGCTTTCCGTTGATACAGTTTTATATCACTTCAATCCGCTCGAAATATTTCAGCAAAATGCCCGCGCAGTTCTGGATGCCGAACTGGGAGGTGTCCAGAATCATGTGGTAGTTGTTCACGTCCCCCCAGACCTTTCCCGTATGCCGGTAATAGTATTCGCTGCGGGCCCTGTCGTTCTCCTCCAGCATAGCCTTGGCCTCCTCGTAGGGCAGGGACTTCTGGCCCATGACGCGCCGGATGCGGTCCTCCTTGTCGGCGCAGACGTAGATGTTGAACACGTTCCCCTGATCCCGCAGGATCTCCGAGGCGCAGCGCCCTAAGATGATGCAGGAGCGAGAGGCCAGCTCCCTGATCAGCTCCGTCTCGTCCGCATAGCTATGGCCCTCCAGCTCATGCTCTATGTACGCCTTGTCATACACCGGAATGTCCAGTTTCTCAGACAGCTCCGCCGCAATGGTGCTGGCACCGGTTCCAAACCTTCGACTCATGGTAATTACCAGATTCATACTCGTTCCTCCCCATTTGGCCACATTCCTACCTAAACTCCCATGCAGCCAGCCGCACCACCATACCTGAAAGTCTGAGAGTTTAGGTGATGCACACAAAATGAGCAAGAGAAGCTCATTTTGGCGCACAGCTGTCTCCCTTTTTGCGCATAGGAAGCGCAAAAACACTCGCGGTGCTAGAATGGCATAGGGACTTTTATAGTAAATTTAAGGAGATTATACCACATTTCCGCGCCAGTTACAACCCCGCAGGCGAACCAAGTTATGGCAGTAGACTATTATGGTTACTGTTCACTCGAGCCGCCGTGAGATGCTTTCATGCGTATTTTGCATGAAAATCCCGAGACCTATTATAGGCAACGGTTCAGAAGGAATCTGCGCCGCTGCCGTCATGACCATGGCGCAAGGCGGCGCAGGCTTAAGGCTCAAAGGCTCAGGCTGGGCAGATGCAGGTGGGGCGGTGCATGGGCGTGCGGATGTCTGTGGGCTCCAGTTTCCCCGTCTCCGGATTCATGCGCAGAGCCGTGATTTCATCGGAGCCCTGGTTGGCGATTGCCACGTATTCCCCCATGATGGCAAAGTCCCTGGGAACCTTTCCTCCTGTGGGAACCGTCTGGCACAGGCACAGCCCGCCGTCCTCCTGCATCGAGAACACCGCGATGCTGTCATGGCCCCGGTTGCTGACAAAGAGCCTGTCCCCGTGGATACGGATGGCGGCGGCCGTGTTTTCCCCATGAAAGGATTCCGGCAGGGCCGAGACCATCCCCTCCAGCACGTACTCTCCCTCCTTTTCCCGGAACAGGGCCACGCTGCTGTCCAGCTCACAGGCCACGTAGATCAGCCCGGGGATGCCTGGATGGAACGCCAGATGCCTGGGGCCTGCACCGGCCGGAAGCCTCAGGGGCTTTCCCGTATCCTCCAAACGTCCTGTTTTCCTGTCCAGAACGTAGATATGCACCAAATCCGTGCCCAGATCCGCTACAAAGGCCTGCTCCCCCCTGACACAGGAGAAGTGGACATGGGGCCCCTCCTGCCTGGCGGGGTTCCTGCCGCTGCCGCTGTGCTGGATGAAATCCGTCTCCCGGACAGGGATTCCCTCTCCGTCCAGCCCGAAGGCCGCCAGGGAGCCGCTGGTATAGTTGGCCGTAAGCAGATGCTGCTCCCCTTCGTCCAGGCAGATGTGGCAGGGATCTGCCCCTCCGGTGGAGAAGCGGGCCCTGGGCGACAGCCCCTGCTCCCCTATGCCGAATGCCCGGATCCGCCCCCGGGGTGACAGCTCCTCTACCGAATACAGAACTGTCCTCGCCTTGTTCAGGCCGATCCAAGATGGATTCTCCGCTCCCCGATAACTGTAGGCCTTCACCATCTGCCCGGTTTCCGTATCCAGCGAAAATCTGGCGATTGTCTCCTCCTCTTTTATCCCATAGGAACCTACCCAAAATTCATATCTCATCCGAAACGCCTCTTTTCCTTCTCATCTTTTCTCAAATTATACATGAGAAAGAAAGAAATAGAAAGAGAAAGAATTATACACTAACAAAGAAAAAGCCGACGGCAGGCCAACGAATCACCCGTACAATGACCAAAGGTTCCGGATCTGGCTGCGCAGGGTGTCGAATTCCCACTGCTTTTCGCTATTGCTCCTGCGGTTGGGGTCGTTGACGTAGAAGCCGTTCCCGTCATAGCCCCGGATCAGGATGAAATGGCCCTCCGTGGTAAAGTCCCCGGGGCCCATGCTGCAGACGATTACTTTCCCGTCGTCCAATGCTTGTTTCATCCTATTTTCGTCCAGGGGCAGTTCCTCCCCCACGAGCCCAAGCTTCCCTACGCCCTCTGTCCAGAGGCTCCATTTCGTCCCGGCGTCCTCGGTGTAGTATCCGTTGTCATAGGCAAAGGCCGCCATCTCCCGGGGTGTCATGGCGGCATCCCCGGTGAAATGCAGATAGGCCATGGTCAGGCATACCGGCCCGCAGCCGGCAAGGCCTATCATGTTGCTGCCGTAAGCGTCGTAGCCCCAGCGCTTGTCCCATTGCATCAGGAGAGGGACGCTGCCGCTCTGTAACTCCTGTGTCAGGTCTATGGGCTGGCTTTTGTAGACCTCCCGCTCCGGATAGCTTTCTACATAGTCCGCCGCCTCTTCATTGCGCTCCAGCAGCTCCGCCAGCTTCTCTCCGTATCTGTCCCCATACAGGGCGGCTGCATCCTCCTCCGGGAGGATCAGGCTCCTGGTCTCCTCCTCCCTGCCCATTCCCAGAGCCCGGCCCAGGGAAGCCGCCAGGGCTATTCCGCCTTTGACCATCACCAATATGCCGAACACCAGGAACAGGCATACCGCGAACCTCAAAAATCCCAGGGCCTGCCGCCTCCTTCTGCGCCTCCTGCGCAGCTCCCGCCGGGCAGCGGCTGAGCGCGTGCTGGTGCGGCTCCTGTCCTGCGGCCTGGGGCCTTGCTGCCTGATATCCGGAATTTTGGCGCTGCGGCCCTCCGTTCCCTGGCGGCCCCGGCCCCCTGTTCCCTGCTGCCCTGCGCTGAACCGCTCCATATATGGCTGCACAGTCCTCCCGCCAGCCGCTTTTCTTTCCATCGTCCTGTAATATCCCATCATGAAGACCTCCTGCTGTCTCGATTATAAAATAGCAGGAGGCCCGGGTTTTTTACTTTTCTATTGTGTAAATGTTAAGATTTAATAAAGCTTTGGGCGCGGCTCCCCCGAAAGCTGATCCACGCTCACCCTCTCCTCGTCTCCAAAGACCAGGAACCCCGTCCCATTGTAATACTCATAGCCCACGATTTCCTGCGGGCCTCCCTTTCCCTCCCGCTTCGGCAGATCCACCTTCGCGCCGATCGGATACCGCTGCACCATCTCCAGGAATGATATCATCGCCCTTTCCCCTTTCCCGCTGCAAGGCCGCTGTGGGGGCCGAAGGTACTGCGCTCCGGTCCGGCCTTTTGCCTTTGGCAGGAGTCTTGCCGGTTTTAAGGGGATTTATACAGCCTCAATAGGCCCTGAACAGCTCCACCGCCTTCCGGCCTATCCGGTAGACGGGCCCTTCCAGCTGCTTCCTGGCATTCTTCAGCTCCCGGCGGATTTCGATGTGCTGGGGGCAGTGCCCCTCGCATTTCCCGCATTCGATGCAATTGGAGGCCGCCGAGGAGTCCTTCCGCAGGGCGGTGCACATGAAATACTCCATGAACGCGGCGCGCTTCCCCTCGGAAGCGCATCTGTTGTAGGCCGCGAATGTGCCCGGGATGTCCACGCCCCTGGGGCAGCCCGTGCAGCCCACCTTCATCTTCGCGTCTATGGCCCGCACCACGCTCCGCAGCATGTCCTCCTCCGCCTGGCCCATCTCGCCCACATGGCTCTCCGAGGCCGTCCGCAGATTGTCCGCCACCATTTCTTCCGAATTCATGCCGGACAGCACGCAGGTCACCTCCAGCTGGTTCCAGAGCCACCGAAACGCCCATTGGGCCGGCGTATGCTTCACGGGATACCGTTCAAAAATCTCCTCCGCCTCTCCGGGCAGGCGGTTCACCAGCTTGCCGCCCCGCAGAGGCTCCATGATTATCACCGGCAGGCCCTTCTGGTTGGCGTATTTCAGGCCCTTCCGGCCCGCCTGGCTGTTCTCGTCCATGTAATTGTACTGGATCTGGCAGAAGTCCCAGTCGTAGGCATCCACCAGCTGGCAGAACATGTCGGAATTCCCGTGGTAGGAGAAGCCGATCTGGCGGATGGCGCCGCTTTTTTTCTTCTCCTCCAGCCATTCCAGGATGCCCAGGGCCTTCAGGCGCTCCCAGGTCTTCACGTCCGTCAGCATGTGCATCAGGTAGTAGTCCACATAATCCGTGCGCAGGCGGCTCAGCTGCTCCCTGAAATATTTCTCACAGCTGTCCGCGGACTTGATGAGGTAATGGGGAAGCTTGGTGGCGATGGATACCTGGCTGCGGATGTGGTTGCGCTCCAGGATCTCCCCCAGGGCCGCCTCGCTGCCGGGGTATACATAGGCGGTGTCGAAATAGTTCACGCCGCCCCGGTAGGCTGCCATGATCTCCTTCTCCGCCTTCTCCATGTGGATTCTGCCTGCCGTCCTGGAAAACCGCATGCAGCCGTAGCCCAAGGCGGAAATCCGGTTTCCGTATCTGTCTGTTCTGTAATTCATGGATATCCTCCCATTCTGTTTTGTTTCGGCCAATCCTGTGCCCTGTTCTCTGTTTCGGCCAATCCCGCACTTTCCTGACAACAGGCGTCAGGGCTCTCCGATTCTATGCCATAGCCAATAGCCGCAGTAAAAATCATTCCGTCTCCTCTGCAAGCAGGCTCTCCGGCTCGGCCTTGATCCGCCTCCACGTGGCCAGCTCCTCCAGTGTCAGCTCCCCCTCCAATACCACCGGGAATCTGCCGGGCGCGTTTATCTTGAACCACAAGGTGCCGCCTATCCCGCAGTCGCCGCATGTCCTGGGGCCAAGCAGGCCGAAATGTCCCATCCGGGGCGGATAGTCCCAGCCGCTGTCATAGGCATCCCCGGCCGTGAGGAACTCCTTCCTGCCGCAGACCTCACAATAGTGCCAGAATGGTCTGACGGACATGCTTTCCACCAGTTCCTTTCTTCTGCGCCGGACCTCGTCCTCCTCCCGGATGCCTTCCGCCTCCCGGGCAAGCTCCTCTTTTGCCCTCTCCAGAATCTCAGGCCTGGGCGCATCCATCCGCAGCGTTACGGCTCCGTCCACGGCCTCATATATCCTGTCGAAGCCTTCCGCGGGATTGGGGAACTCCAGCTCCGCCGCTTCACGTCTGTACCCCTCATAGCTGCCCTTAAGCCCCCTGCTTTCCAGATTCGCCTTCCAGCGGGAATCGCCGGGGCACATGACATATACCTCGATCCGGACCTCCGCCGCCTGTCTGATCCTTTCGATGTACGTGATGCGCCGTTTCGCTTTGTAGAAGGTCTGCTCCACGACCACGTCCCGGCCCGCCGACAGTCTTTCCACGATATCCTCCAGCAGCATGTCCTGGGCCCTCATAAGGCAGCGGAACCGGGCTCCGAAGGGAATCGAATCGCCGAATCCGGCTTCCTGGTATGCGCGCTGCTGGTAATCGTATATATTCAGAATATCGACATCTCTTCCGGAATAATTCATATTGATGAAATAAGTTTTGCCGGAGGCTGTGGCTCCGATCACGAATGTCACTGTCTGCACAGGCTTTGTCCCTCCTTATATGGGTTCAATCCATGATGTCCTGCCTGGGTTCCCCGGACAGGACGATTACCATCCTTTTTACCCGGGTTGTGTCCCAATCCTTATATCTGGGGTTATGCACTTCTTCGGAATCGGCCTCCATTCCGATTCCGTATACGCGCATACAGTCGTACCTTATTTCCTGAAATGTAATTGCCATCTGGACTCCCTCTAGTCCCACCACAACGTGAACGTGCGTTCTCTCATCATATAGGACACCAGCTCTTCGGGCCTGCAGTCTACAATCTCCGCATGGAGCCCGGCGGCCTGTGCTATGATTTCCCCGGCCTGTTCTGCCGACAGGCTGGGGCACCGGAATGTCAGGGTATCGTGGGAGATCCTTGTGAGCTCCGCGCCGTAGCTTTCCTGCCATTGCTTTGCTTTTTCCTTCATGGTCTGGCAGTCAGGGCATGCGTTGAAGTCGCCCCAGTACCATTCAAGGAAATCGAATGCCTGATAGGTATGCTCTATTTCAAACCGCACGGGGATGGTCTTGGCTTCGTTCCTTCTGCCGTTATCCGGGGAATGGTCATAGAAATACCCGGACAGGCCTTTTCTTACGTTCTCCAGTATCCACAGGAACATATACGGCGCGTCGATGAGGCATTCAATCTCTTTATGCTTGTCTGTATCCGCAGGGACATTTCTTTTGAACATCAGCTCCGGGTCAACGTCATGGCTCCATTTTCCTGTGGCCTCGTCGAAAATATGGACCATGATTTTTTCATGCGCTCTCGTGGAATCATCGGCAGTTTTTCGATGCTCCTCTTCCAACTGTGCGGCTGCTTTGACGTAGGCGTCCCTTGCCTGATGCCAGGCCTGATATATGCCGATCCATTCATCGCTGTCGTGAAAGCCATCGCAACCTCTCATAATGAAATAATGTTCATGGCAGGACTCCTGTTCCGCTGTATAGGCCCACATGTAGTTGTTCCAGTATGCTAAGATTTCTTCCTCCGGCAAAGCGCCTGGTTCATCATAGAGAAAGGCGGTCAGCTCCTGTTCCGCCCTGTCCACCTCCCGCATAAGCGCCCTGTTCTTCGGGTCGGCTTTTATGATGTCGAACATGCGCTTTATGGTGTGGGTATAGCCGTTCTGGCCGTATGCCTCTCTGCCCTGCTGCCGGATACTCTGCTTTGTCTGACGTGTTGCATTATGTTTGACGATATGCTCTACTTCCTCGCCTATCCATGCCATCTGTTCATTGAATGTCCTTGGGAAGCAGGTTTCTTTGTCTTTTATCTCCATGTATCCTCCAATTTATCCACAATCGCTGCTGCCCTGCTTATATCTGCGGAGCAGGTGCGGATTTGTTCTTTGACTGCCGCAATCACTTCCCCATATCCATCATAGACCTGCTCTGTCAGGAACACCTTCTGCATGAGAAGTGCATACACATCAGGAAATTTCATGGAAATCTCCAGCATGGCTGTCATAAACACTCCTCGCCGGGCAATTCCTCTGTTTATGTTTCTGCACAGATCCTCCAATTCCTCTTTTTTCGGCAAGACATTTTTATCATCCCATATGCCCAAGGAATCCCATGTCTGCATTTTCAGCCTGTGAGAATCGCACAGAGGCCGCACTTCATAGATACCTTCAGCGCTCTTTTCCACATAATCCCAGAGAAATGAAAAGTTGATATATCTATTAAAGCGCTTCTCCCTCTCCTTCGAATCTTCTCCGAAATATTTGGCTTTGCCGTCACAGTCATGGAGCAAATTGAAGAGCGACAAATCCGCGTAATCCCGTATCTCCTTTGCCATGCCGCGGCTTCTGTTATAACCGCCCGGGATGAGCACCAGATTTCCCATCGAATGTGTAAGATTCACGAAACGGGAGAGCTCCTCATTCTTCACAAGCTGTTCGATAAATCCTTTTCCATACAGACAGTACAACTGTATGCAGAAGCGTATGCTCGCATTCCCGCCGGGCATTATGTGTTGTTTATATTCCGAATCATTTTCTACTATATTATGAATATATCGATTCAACGTCGTCTGTACAGAATTAAATGTATCCCCGCCCAACACGATTGGTTCCACTGCCCGATAAAGGGAACTGTCCCCCTCTTTCCAGCCCCAAAGCTGCTGATACAGATCTATAGCCAATTTGCATCTGCCGCCCCAGCCATCGCAGTCTGGAAGATCATACTTCCGGTAACTGTCCACGCAAAAATTCGCCGCCTCATGGTAGCAGCCCTCCGCCCATCTCTCGTCAAGTCCGCTCTTTTCCGCCTCCTTCAATATATGGTCACCCAGGGCTGTGGACTTATATACAAGATACCTTTCAAATAACGGCAAGGCCTTGTAATCTTCGTAGTCACATTCCAGTTCAAAGTTATAGGTGGATGGGCTTGCACAGTCCTGCATCAGTTTTTTAATATTTCGGTATGCCATAATCCGTCTCTCCTTCCTTTCACACATATTCTCTTTCGCCGAGAATCTCCGTCTTCACCCTCATTATGGCCTGTTCCGCGCTCATTTCTCCGAGAAGCACACAGAAGATGTGGGCACTCAGCATTTCGAGCACATCCGGACAGGCGCCAGTGACATAGTCTTCGGTCTCCAATGGCGCCACTTCATAAAAATCGTAAGGAATCATGGTAGTCATGACAATATCGAAATCCTCCGTCATGTAGAACCGCGAAGTATAAAGATAATTGAGGCTATAAAGAGCGCCGCCTTCCCCGTCATCCATGCTAACCCAGAGTCTTGCGTTAATAAAATTCAGCAGTTTAAGCAGGTCATCACGGTTCTTGCTTTCCCTGCACCACTGCTGTCCATTTCTATTATAATAGACACGGCATTCCATGAGATCCTGGTAAAACCAGATACATGCCTCCAGCACCTTGTCAGGGCAACAGTCGCAGCCTTCATATAGCATAGTGTATCGGCTTACACCATCATCAGTATCTTCCTGATACTTTATGAAGTGCTCTTTCAGATATTTCTTCATCTTAGATTTCGCCTGTAAGCTTGTCATAAAAAATCCTCCCACGCGGTCTTCCCCGCTCTTCCCCGGTCTTCAAAGCTTCATCATTCCTCATTCGTTCTTCATCGCCCCGGTCTTCCCGGTTCCCATTCAAGCGCTGTCTTAAAGACTTAAAGAAAAATTCCTTGTATGCTGCCCCCTTTTCCATCTGTTCTGCATGTTCTGCAACACCTCTGCAGCCATTATGCGCCCAGAACTAAACCTCTCTTTCTTTTCTTCTCCCATCTTTTTTCTCCTTTCGTAAAAAACAAGTCCTGAATCCGTGAGACTAACCGCCCGCCATATCGGCATAGAATTTATCTATTAATGCTTTAACCAGTATCTATATTATATTTTAACATATGCCAAGCAGAAATACAAGTCCAAAAAACAGATACTCCCCCCTCATCATACCCTTGACTTCGGGCCGCGGACAGTTTATATTACTCTTATCGGGATGCTGAAAAGAACAAAAGGGGACAGACAATGAATGAATATATTACAAGCGCACATTTCGTACGCTCAAAAGAAAGCGTCAGCGAACACAAAGAACTGATTGAGGACTGCAGAGTCAAATTCAATGAGCGTAGCCAAAGCAGCTCCAACTATAAGGTTATACACAATATTACGTATCCGAACGATTATGTCATGGAAATTCGCTGGGGTTCCGCAAATCCCATCGATGTCCTGCAGGCCGGACGCACTTTGAGGCTGTTCGCAGATGAATTGCTGAAATCCGAGATAATGCAGAAAAAGGTCATCAGCGGCAAATTTCTGTCTTATCACACGATCAATGCCAGCCCCAATGACGCTTCTCTGTCAGATATTGAAATGATCGAGAGACTTGCCAATCTCCTGAGGACCAATCCTTCCAGTGAGCGAATCAAAGAAATCAGAGAAATTTTACTGCGATAGAATTAGGGAAAGCGAGAGCCAAAACCGCATGGCGTGAAATCATTGAAAAGGCTTACCTTTCCCACTCCTTCCGCCTCCCGATTTTCTCCGCGTCCCTTCGCGTCCACCGGATTACATAGTCGTTGATGTCCCAGGTCTCGTATATCTTTTTATACAATTTGCGCTTGCCGGTGGAAAATGTGTCATTTGGGGCGCGGCGGACTTTCCTGTTGGCAATCCTCTTTCCATCTGATTGATAGCCCCCGTCCTTATAAATCGGTGTCTTTTTGAAGCTCCTGCTCATATCCGCCCCCCTGCCTCTGTTTAATCCAGCAGATGCCCCTCTCTATAACAGCATTCCAGATAATTCGGATTCTGATAATAGACATCTGTCTGGAAATCGGATATCTCATCGCTGATGAAGGACGAAAAAATCTTCATGAGCTCGGCCACCTCTCCGCCGGGCTCCGCGCAGTCTTCAATCATTATGCTGTACAGCTTCCCGATATCCTGAAAACTGGGGACTACATATTTGCATTCTGTAATCGTATCGAAGTCTCCGTTAGAGATTCCATACTGTTCTATCACCTCATCGCTTACCTGCTCAAAGGAAAGGCAATGATTTACCTCCGCATCATAAAGAAGCTTCTCCACACCGCTTTTCCCCAATATTCCAGCGATGATTCCCCGCCTGTTCTTCGTCTCCCGCGCGATATACTCAATCAATGAACACACATAAAAATAATCATTTCTTTCTTTTTCGGTCATACAGGATTTCACTCCTTTCATAAGTCAGGCAGTTCAGCGCCGATAATTTATATCTTGTTTTCCGTATCTCAGGAAATTCAACCCTCTGTTTGCTGGCATGATAAAGAACCACGGCAAAACCATCCTTTCCAAGCAATCCATTCATTTTTTGACTTGCTGCCGCGTGAACGGCCTGTTACAATATTACTACAAAATCATCGGAGGCACAATATGGCTGCATCGGAAAGTTGCGCCCATGGCCTGCCCGGACAGGAGGAAATCACATATGAAACTCACCTTTTTAGGAACCAGCCACGGCGTCCCGGCGGCGGACCGGTATTGCCAGAGCATCCTTGCCCAGACGGAGAACGGCGGCTACATCATCGACGCGGGAGCCCCGGTGTTCGACTGCCTGCTGCGGCAGAACGTGGACATCAACAAAATCAGGGCGGTGTTCATCACCCACATGCACGGCGACCATGTGGACTGTCTCTTCGGGCTGATCGGCATCGCCTGCTGGTACTATACGGATATGCGCTTTGACGTGTTCCTGCCGGAGCAGAAGGGCATCGACGCGGTGACTGCCTTTCTGGAGGCCACCCTGGGGGATCCTGCCCTTTTCCCCAATGATCGTGTACGCCTGCGGCTCATGAAGGAGGGGGAGGTGTATCAGGACGGGGAGATGAAAGTGACCGCCTTCCCCACCGGGCATCTGCGGGCCCAGGGCCGCCCCGCATACGGGTATCTCCTGGAAAGCGGCGGCAAGAGGGTGTACATCTCCGGGGACCTGAACGGAGAGACGATAGATTATCCGGCATTCCTGGAGGAGGAGCCGGTGGACGCTTTCGTGGTGGAGTGCGCCCATTTCCCGGCGGAGCGGCTGGCAGAACGGCTGCTAAGCTGCAAGGCGGAGAAGGTGCTGCCGGTGCATGTATGGCCCCTTGATAAGTATGATATCCTGAAGCAGGCGGAAAGCACGCTGCCTTTCCCCATGGCGTATCCAGCAGATGGCGACAGCTATGTAATATAATTTCAGCATGATACCGATGCTGAAAAAACTGTCCTTAAGAACCGGCTTTTTCAGCGCCTGGCAAGCCATCCGGCGCTGCCGGAATACATGCGCCACTCCCATGGGCCGCACTACGCCACGAGCCTCTCTTGTCCATGCTCCGCCAAACCCTTGAGACACTTAAAGCCATGCCCCGCAGCCCTTGGGCCCCTCATAGCCATGCCCCGCCAAACCTCGGGGGCCCTTAAAGCCATGCCACTCTAAACTCCTTGGGTCCCTCATAGCCATGTCCCACCAAACCCTTGGGTCCCTTAAAACCATGCCATGCCAAAACCCTGGGGTCCCCCATAGCCATGCCACTCTAAACTCCTTGGGATCCTCATAGCCATGCCCGCAGCTACCGGAATGCCTGCACAAAGCGGATAGTGTCCGTTTCGGGCGGGCCATTCCAGTCTGCGCAGCTCGGCGCTTCCTAGCGGTTATTAGAGAAGTGGGCCCCACTACCTCCCTGGCCCCACGGAACCTCCCCGCAGCTTTCCAACAGCTCCTGCCAGCGCGCCTCCCCTTTCATGTACCCGAAGTTCTCCTCCTCCCGCAGCGCCTTTATCAGGGTCTCCCGCATCTGCCCACAGAACTCCTCCGACAGCTCCTTGAACTCCATATGCCCATAAAGCCGAGACCGGCTGTAGCTGGTTATGTCTTCTATGCATGACAGGAGCTTTCCCGCAATCCGCATGGTGGCCTCCGGATCCTTCTCCGCCATGGCCAGATCCATCTCCATGGTGGCCTCCTGGTACTGGCCTATCTCCATCAGTCGGGCCAGGCCTGTCTGCTTCTCCACAATGAAGCGGGCCGTCTCCATGTCCTTCTCCTGCTTTGCCAACTGGCTGATGCTCTGCAGAGCCGTCTGCAGCTTATGGTATCCGGAGAACACAAGCTCCTCGTACAGCTTATAAGCCTCCCGGACCCGCCCCGTCCTGCTGTAGATATCGCCCTGCCGCCTCTTCCGCTCCGGATCCTCCTCGGAATAGTACGCGAGATAGCCTTCCGCCCTGTCGTATTCTTCCCGCCAGAAATAGAATCCGAACAGCCCAGCCGCGCCATGGAGCCTGATGCCCTCGTCCCTGCTCTCCAGGGCCCGGGCATAGCAGGAGCTGATATAGGCGTCATACTGCTCTGCCGCCTCCTCCGGGATCTCTCCCACCCTGCGGGGCACGTCCAGCAACAGCGCCATCTGCCAGATCAGGCTGTCGCAGTTTGGATACTGCTCCAGCACGGATTTCGCCCAGTTGAAGACATCATCATAGTCCTCCTTCCGCAGCTTCTCGCCCGCCTCCTGCACGAACCGGCGGATTTCCTCCTCCGTAAGCGCCTCCCTGAAGCACAGCAATGTGTCCGTGGTAATGCCAAGCATCCTGGCGATGGGGGCCAGCAGGGCGATGTCCGGGGCCGACGCGCCGCTCTCCCACTTGTTCACTGCGGGAGCCGTGACGCCCAGGCGCCTGGCCATCTCCTCCTGGGTCATGTCCTTCTCTTTCCTGTATTTCCGTATGACCTGTCCTATCTCCATATGACAATCTCCTTTACATGATTCGGATTCGCATGGGCCTCTGCTGTCTTTTATCCTATCAGACGGACAGCGGGACTGCAACTGAACAGATGTTAAATATTGCTCACAGAAATTAACCGCGGCTCAATATACTGGTTCTGTCTTACTTCCGGCCTGCCAAGAGGAAAATCCAGCGCAATCGTCATTGCCATCACATTTCGTATATGTTATACTACCACTAAGCGTTGGGCCATTCCCTGGCATCCGGAAAGGAAGGAACACTATGTCGCCAGCATTACAATTACAGTCGGAATGCATTACTCTGGAACAATATGAGGCTCTGCCGGAGGACAGGCGGGTAGAAGTCTTTGACGGTGTCGTCTATGATATGGCCAGCCCCTCACAGATTCATCAGGCGCTGTCCATGGAGCTGTCGAATATCCTCTACAACTACATCAAAAGCAAAAAGGGCCCCTGCCAGGTATTCGCCGCCCCCTTCGATGTAAAGCTGTCCGACAAGCCTCTTACCATTGTGCAGCCTGACATCATGGTCATCTGCGACAAGGATAAACTGGACGGAAAGCGCTGCAATGGCGCGCCTGATTTCATCATCGAAATCGTCTCCCCCGGCAATCCGTCAGACGATTATATCCGGAAGGCATTCTACTACAAAAGTTACGGCGTCCGTGAATACTGGATCGTGGATCCAAAACGCCGGATGGTAACTCTCAACTATTTCGAGGAAGACCTTATCAATGTGGCGTACAGCTTCGATTCCACGATCAAGGTAGGCATCTATGACGATCTGCTGATCGGCTTCTCCGCGATTGCGGATCTGTTGGACATTTAGCCCCGGGAAAAGGCAGTGGTTTTTGCGCGAATTCAATCTATTTTTCATCTAAAGGAGGTAACAATCATGGGTTTTCTGACTGGTAAGACGGCAATCATCACCGGCGCGGGCCGGGCGGTATTGAGCGACGGGCGCTGCGGCTCCCATCGGCGATGAGCTGCTGGAGGCGGCTGCTC
>OFFT01000794.1_pt1 | contig 21226 bp, 11 predicted proteins | sample 1521581 | NCBI WGS metagenome assembly OFFT01 (sample SAMEA3504084, study PRJEB24116) | mouse gut metagenome | biome: mouse gut; feature: mouse-associated habitat; material: faeces | place: Denmark | collected 2011
CCCTGTCCTCTGGCTGACGGAACTTTGCCAACATGGTTCGCTGTAGCGCTAGTACTGCATCCAGACTTCAATTCCTGTTCGGATCTAGAGCGTGTTTGAAAGATTCTTTCTGGCAGCCCGTATTTGCCGTGTGGTTATTCCTTGATGACGTCTAATTCCGAGATATTTACGCCGGATGATGTCAGTATTACTTTCAGTTCGATATCTCTACCTTTTATCATCTTGTATATTTCTGATTCTTTGTCTGCTGCCGGCATATATCTTTGGACTCTGGTAAATTCTTCTGCGGATACTTTAATCATTTCCTTTTCTGTCATATGCTTACCTGCCTTCTGGCTCCTTGCCCATATGATTTTTATGATAAGCGCGGGCGGTAGAAACGTAAATGTTTTACAGGGTAAAATTTCAGATGTCCAGTTCAATGGGGACGTCGATTTCATCCGAAACATATTTCCCGTTCTTTTTCCGCTGCCGGACGCATTCCGTCAGAAGGTATTCGATCTGTCCGTTTACCGATCGGAAATCGTCTTCCGCCCAGGCTGCAATGGCGTCATAAAGTTTTGGGGAAAGCCTGAGCGGAATCTGTTTTTTCTTATTGTCCGCCATTAGTATAAGCTTCCGGAATTGACGACGGGCTGCGCGTCGTGGTTGCCGCAAAGAACGACTAAGAGGTTGGATACCATTGCCGCTTTGCGTTCCTCATCCAACTCTACCGTACCCTTTTCCGATAAGCGTTCCAGCGCCATTTCGACCATGCCGACCGCTCCGTCCACAATCATTTTCCGTGCGTCTATAATTGCGGAAGCCTGCTGTCTTTGGAGCATAACGGCTGCAATTTCCGGCGCGTATGCCAGGTATGTAATCCGTGCGTCGACGATTTGAATACCTGCTTCATTGACTTTTTCCTGGATTTCATCTTTGATCCGCGCGGCTACGATTTCGCTTGAACCGCGCAGGCTTCCGTCGTCCGCAATGCCGTCCCCGGTTGTGTCTACATTTGGCGCGACGTCGTACGGATAAAGGCGTACGATATTGCGCAGCGCGCTGTCGCACTGTAAGGAGAGGTATTCTTTGTAATTGTCGACGTTAAACACGGCTTTGGCGGTGTTTACGATACGCCAGGTTACGGCGATGCCGATTTCAACCGGGTTGCCGAGGCAGTCGTTGATCTTCTGGCGGTTATTGTTGAGCGTCATAATTTTCAGCGAAATCTTTTTGGTAACGGCTTCGGCCTGGTTTACGGTATTTTTGGTCTTTACGTCGCCGCTTTGGTTAAGCTGTGTCCTGGCGGCGGGGTTTAGTGCGCTGCAGAACGGGTTTACAAAGTAGTAGCCCGGTTCTTTTAACGTGCCGATGTATTTGCCGAACAGGGTCAGCACAATGGCTTCCTGCGGGCGGATGATAATTAAGCCGCACCACAAAAGCCAGGCGGTGAGGGCTATGACAAGGCTTACGATAAAAAGGACGGGTGATTTGCCTTGTTCCATCCGTATGACGCCGAAGATGATGCCGGGAATGACCGCGGCGTATATCAGCAGCGAAAGCAGCAGGACAGGCATGCCGTTCTTTTTGTTTTTGAGGATGATTTCATTTGGGCTGCCGAATGGCGGGGAGGTTTCTTTTGTGTTTTCTTTCATATGAATCGTTCCTTTCTCTTTTTGATATAATTATGATATCACTTTGAATCTTTTGTGTCAAGTACAAAACAGATTGCGGATTTTCAGCGGATCCTCTTGATTGCCGTCCGTCAATTTAGTACAATAAGAAAAAAGAAAATCCAATGGCAAAGCCCGGATTCCATACATATGTTTCGGATAAAGAAAGGTGGAACTATGGACATCAAAGATTATGAAAAAATACTAAACGCAGTACCAACCACCGGAGTATTCATTATTCGGGAAGATAACCATGAAATTTTATACTACAACAGACGGGTAAAAGAGGTACTGCCCCAAATCCGCACTGGAACCGTATGCAGCGATCTGATTGACTATTCCTGCGCGAACTGCCCTATCCTTACCATCGGGGACAAACAGGAAAACGAAACGATAAGCTACCATAATCCTTTTGGCGAGATCGTAAATATCACGGCGGTCCGGACGAAATGGGAAAAGGAGACACCGGCGTTTATTATAACCGTAGCGCCCCATGTACAGGCGATCAACCAGGCATACCATAAAATACTGCGCGTCAACCTTACGCAAGATACGTATGAGGTGGTGAAAATCAGGACGCAGGACCGGGAGTTTGGGTATGGCACGGACGTGTTTTCAAGCTGGCTCGGGCAGTTTATTTACAACGGGGGCATCCATCCGGACGATATGCATAATTTTATTTCGTTCACCCGTCCCGACCATCTGAAAATGGCCCTGGAAAACGGGCAGGATGTGCTGACTTGCTGTTACCGCAGGCGGTTGGGCGAGGATTACCGCTGGAATCTGATGGAGGTCGTTGCGGATCAGAGTTCCTGCGAGGAGGACGCATACATACTCCTGTATGTAAAAGATATCCATGACATTTTACAGGAGAGCTTGGAAATGGACGATGCCAGTATGCGGATCCAGGAAGTCATCCGGACGTTGGGAGAACAAAATTACGGCATTTACGGCATCGATCTCGATACCGGGGAGGCCAGTCTGGTACGGGAGAACGGGCACACGCATACCGGCTGGAAATCCTGGACAATCCAATGGGATGAAATTATGCAGTCCCGCCTGTTAAAACAGATCCATCCCGTAGACCGTGACAAAGTATTTGAGACTTTTTCGTTAAAAGGCCTGTTAAAAATAAAAGACGCCGACATCCCCAAAAAAGATATGCTCTGCCAGTGGCGCGGGGAAGAGGATCACGAATACCGCTATATGGCTGTGATTGCCTATTTCGGGCAGCGGCAGGGCATAAAAAACTATACGATTTTAGCGCTGCAGAATGTTGACCGGCGCGTGCGTCAGGAGCATACTTTAAACCTGCGCGATATGCAGCTTGCGGCGATTTTAAAATCGCGCTACAGCGTTATGACGACGGTTTATTTAGAAAACGGCCAGTGCGAACGGATTTGGATCAATGAAGAAAGCGAGATCAAAAAAGTTTTTACCGGAAACTACCACCAATTTTTCCAGCGGGCGTTAGAAACCGTGGTTAGCCCGGAAGACGCCCATATATTCCGCAGGGTTATGAGCCCGGAGCATCTTTACCAGAAAGCGGCGAACGTACGGGATTATTACGAAGAAACCTGCCAGTACCGGATTGCCGGGAAATCCTTGCAGTGGTTAGAGCAGCACATCATCTACGCCCGCCAGGGAAGCCGGGTATCCATCAATATTTTGGGAAGGGACATTACCAGGGAAAAACTCGAAGAGGAACTCCGGCTGAAAGGGGAACAGGAACAAGACGATATCATCCGTACCTTAAGCGGCATGTTTTTTACGACGTATTATGCGGATCTGGAAGAAGAAATATTCCGCAGCGTAACGCAGATCGAAGAGGTTGGGAAGGTTTTGGGCGATGAAATGGATTATGCGGTGGGGCTAAAGACGTACGCCGAGCATTTTGTCCACCCTGATGACCGGGAAGAATACCTGCACGTATTAAGCCGCCAGAACCTGCGCAATACATTAAGCCCCAAAAATCCGTACGTTACGCTGGCATACCGTAAGATGCCGGAACATCCCGATACAAAACCGGAAGAATACGGCTGGATCCGGAGCACAGCCGTTATGGCGCAGTCGGATGAAAAAGGCAGGGCCAGATCGATTGTCTATGCCGCCCAGGACGTAACGGACAGCAAACGCAAGGAAATGCGTGAACACCAGGCTTTGCAGGCGGCTTGTGAAGCGGCGGATCTTGCCAATGCATCCAAACAGGAATTTCTGTTTAGTATGAGCCACAATATCCGTACTCCCATGAACGGCATTATGGGTATGATTAAAATTGCCGCGGATAACGTGGAGGATCAGCAGAAAGTAAAAGACTGCCTGGAAAAAGCATATGTTTCCAGCCGGAAGCTGCTTTTTGTTTTAAATGAAATTATGGATATCAGCCAGATAAAATCAGGAAGCTTTGATTTAAAAGCGGAAGCGTTCAGTCTGGCGGAACTGATGCAGGAAGCCGTTTCCAAGATTCTTCCGGCTATCCAGGGAAAAGGCCTAAATCTTAAGGTGCATCCGATGCAGGTGCAGCATGATCATATATTAGGGGATCGCAAAAAACTGTTAAAAGTATTTTTAAATATCCTTGAAAATTCTATCAAATATACGCCGCCCGGCGGTACGGTTGAAGTGATGTCTGAGGAGCACGAATCCAGGGAACACGGATGCAGTTCATATGATTTTGTATTCTGCGACAACGGGATTGGGATGGAAAAGGAATTTATCCGGCATATATTTGAGCCGTTCAGCCATATGGAAAACCCGGAAAGCGGCTATGCGGACGGCGTGGGATTAGGGCTTTCCATTGCGCAGAATATTGCGCGCATGATGGGCGGGGCAATCAGCGTGGAGAGTACGCCGGGGGAGGGGTCTAAGTTTACGGTATCTGTGATACTAAGGCTTCAGAACCCGGCGGAGCATGCGGACGGCCCGTCCGGCCTGGCATGTTCTAAGGGCCCGGATTTTTCCTTCCAGGGAAGCCGGATTTTGCTGGTGGAGGACAATGAAATCAACCGGGAAATCGCCATAGAGCTCATCGGGGAAACGGGGGCTATGGTCGAGTATGCCGAGGACGGCCACGAAGGGCTAAAGCGCTTTGCGGAAATGCCGGAGGGGTATTTTGACATGATTTTAATGGATATCCAGATGCCGGTTATGAACGGGCTTGAGGCGACGCGCGCTATCCGGAAATTCCCGCGGGCGGACGCGGGGACGATTCCAATTATTGCGGTTTCGGCGAACGCTTCCGCGGTGGATATTGCGGCGGGGCGGGAAGCCGGGATGAACGGGTACCTGGCAAAGCCGCTCGATATCCCTAAGCTGATGGAGCAGATGGAATACTGGCTGAAAGAAAAAGACTGATAAGGACAAAACCAAAAAAAGTACCAAAATACAAAAAAATTTCCATATATTTTTATGGGAATTTTTTTTATACTGATTTCAAAGCGGTGTTTTGCTCTGTTATCCTGTACATCTGTAACAAAAAAACGGCAGGGAAAAGAGGCAAAACAGGCAAAAAAGAAAGGAGAAAGAGTGATGAACAAAGAAAGGATTTTTAAAAGAGTTTTGTCATTGGTTCTTTCGCTTGCGATGGCGGCGGCTTTATTGCCGACGGGCTTATTGGGCGGCGCAGTGACGGCAAATGCCGCGCCTGCGGACACGTTAACCCGGCGCATAGAGGCAAGTGAGCGGAAAATCAAAATTAACGAAGACTGGAGGTTCTGCCTGCTCGATAAAGCCAGGGAAATCAATAACAGCTTAGACGAGACGGCAAGCCGGCCGGATTATACCGAAAGCGGCGAATGGAATACCGTGCAGCTTCCGCATGACTGGAGCATTTACCAGCCGTTTACGGACAGTGAGGCAAGGCCTGCGCAGGGGTCGCTTGCAGGGGGTACGGGATGGTACCGCAAATCGTTTGCGCTTTCGGACGATATGAAGGGCAAAAACATTGTGCTTCAGTTTGACGCCGTGCAGATGGTCAGCGAAGTCTGGATCAACGGACATAACCTGGGCAAACAGTTTTTGGGATATGTAACGTTTGAATATGACATTACGCCGTACCTCAATTTTGACGGAACAAAAAACGTCATTTCGGTCAAGGCTTATTCCAGCAGGGAAAGCGCGCGCTGGTATTCCGGCGCCGGCATTTACGGCAGCGTTTACCTGATTGCAACAGAAAAAATCCATGTCCCGGTCAATGGCGTACATGTGGCGGCCGTTGTGGAAGAGGACGGGAAATACATACAGCCGGATTTCCATACGGAACCGGATATGGCGGCGTTAAAAGAAAAATCGACCGTCAACGTACGCACCAGCATTGAAAACAAAACGGCGGATGATTCCGTCGTATCGGTAAATTCCGTAATTTACAGTAAGGAAAATCCGGAGGTTGCCAAAAAACGCCAGGACAATATACAGGTTCCCGCAGGGAAAACGGTAAAGGTGGATCAGCTGATTGACATTGTAAAGCCGGATCTCTGGAGTGTGGACGACCCGAACCTCTACTGGGTAAAGACTGAAATTATACAGGGCAGCAAGGTGATAGATACGCTGGATACGCGTTTTGGTATCCGTTACCTTTATTTAAAACCGGGTACGTTTGATGAAGCGTACAGTGAAGACAACACGCTTGGAGGCCTGTTTATCAATGGAGAATACACAAGGATTAACGGTATGTGCGAACACCGTGATCTGGGCGCGCTCGGAATGGAAACGTACCAGGCGGCGATTGACAGGCGGATCCGCAAGCTGAAATCCATGGGCGTAAACGTGGTGCGCTGCGCGCATGACCCGGTATCGCCCGAGTATATCGAAGCGGCGGACAGATTGGGGATGCTGATATTTGAAGAGGGCTTCGATCAGTGGATCAAAGCCAAAAACAGCGACGATTACCACAACTATTTTAACAAAGCCGAAGACGGTACGACGACCGTATTTGAATATTCCGGCGCAGACGGCCCGGATACCTATATCCGCTGGGTCAATCCGGACTTAAAGCCGAACTGCGTGCGTGATATCCAGGCAATGGTAGACCGGGACAAAAACTCCCCGTCCATTTTCCTGTGGAGTACCGGAAATGAAATTTACGATTCGTCCGACGGGCACGGGATAGATACGCAGTGGCTGTTATCCGCGGCAATCAAAGAAATTGACTCTCTGGATAATATTCCATATACCAATATTATCAATAAGGAAACCAAACGGACCGTCCGTCCGGAACCGGCCGAAAATTATGCGGCCCTGCCGGGAGAGGAAAACGGCTATAAGACGGATTATAACGTCAGGGGCGGCGGAAATACGGTTGAGGGCGGAGCCGAATACGGCGCGCGTTACGGCAGGCCGATTTCAGCGGCTCCTCCGACCTGGGATACCGGCAGCAACAAGGTAACCCGCAAATACGGGTTTATCGACAATATGGTGATGGCGGATATCGGCGGCCACAACTATTCAAGGGCAAACAATCAGTACCCCGCGCACAAGGAGCGGTATCCAAATGCGTGCGTAGTCGGCACGGAAAACGCATCCGCATTTTACACCAGGGGCGTTTACAATATTGAAGATTACCGGGGCGCCAGTGAAGAGGGCGGCCGTTGGGCGCACGGAAGCGGTTATGCGTCCGAGTGGCCGTACAATAAGAACTTTACGACGGCAAGCATTTCCATCCGTGAGCACAGGGACGATATGGTTCCGTACATGTTTGGCGAAATGGTCTGGACCGGGCACGATTACTTAGGCGAGCCGACGCCGCACAGCAGCCCTTCAAGAAGTTCTTACTTTGGGATTATCGATACGGCGGGTTTCGAAAAAGACGCGTTTTATATGTACCGTTCCGCATGGACGGATATCCCGACCGTACATCTGCTGCCGCAGAACTGGAACTGGGATATGGGCACGCAGGTGCCGGTTATGGTTTATACCAATGCGGCAAGCGTAGAAGTATTTATCAACGGAAAATCCATTGGCGTAAAAGAATATGACAGGGATACGGCCAAGCCGGTATACTTAGATTACGGCTATCAGGAGTACCAGGCAGGCGAATTAAAGGCCGTTGCGAAAAATGCGGCGGGCGAAGTGATTGCGGAAGATGTCGTGTACACCGCGGGGAAAGCGGAATCTGTCGTGCTTTCCGGCGAAAAGGCATTTATTAAAAACGACGGAAGCGATCTGCTTTATGTAGAAGCTACAGTCGTTGACAGCGCGGGAATTATGGTCCCGGACGCAGACAACCGGATTACGTTTGAAGTGGAAGGCGGAGAAATTATAGCCCTTGACAACGGGGATCCAAGAGACAGGGAACCGTTCCGCGGTACCAATAACCACAATAACAGCAATACCAGCAACAGCAGAAAAGCATTTAACGGAAAAGCGCTTGCGATTATCAAAGCGTCCGCAAACGTTGCGGCAAGATCGGGCGAAATAATCGTAAAAGCAAAGGTGGAAACGGCAGGCGGACAGGCGGCGTCCAATACGCTTTCGGCCGGCGCGGTAGATACCGTGGGGGACGGAACGACAGTTCTTTCTTACGACCTGCCGGAAGTGACGACCGGGGTCGGCGTTACGCCAATGCTGCCGGAAACAGTCGGAGCCGTTTATGACGACGGATTGATCCAGGAATATCAGATTGATTCCTGGGATTTGGACGCCCTGAACCTGAACAGGCCGGGGAATTATAAAGTATATGCGGTGTCGGATGAGATTGACGAACGTGTGGAAACGATTGTCCATGTCAAAGGGATTGATACGATTGAGGAAGTAGAAGTAACTACGGTCGCAGGGATAGAGCCTCCTCTTCCGAATTTTGTAACGCTTCATTATACGGATGGGGAAACCGGTTCGGCACAGGTGGCTTGGGACGGGGTGGATCCGTCTGAGTACGCCAAAGAGGGTATTTTTGATGTGAACGGAAAAATCGGCCCGGACAAAACGGTTACCGCGGAAGTCCTGGTAAAAGAAATTTCGTCTATTGAAGAAATTTCTCTCAGCACGGAACGCGGCGTTATGCCGACTATGCCGTCTACGGTAAACGTAACGTTTACGGACGGATCGGAAGAACCCATCGGCGTAAAATGGGCTCTTTCAGAAGAGGACGTAGCGTCTGCGGGAATGAAAAAGATAACCGGTACGGTATTAAGTTCCGAAACGAAAGCCGTTGCCTGGCTGAATGTCAGCACGGTGGTATATGCAAGCGATCAAAACTATGAGACGCAGGCGCAGGATAATGTATTTAAGGATACTATGGCAAACGGAGAAAGCCTGCAGGCAAGAGGGATGCAGGGCGGTCCCGGGGAAGTTTATGAAAAAGGCTTCGGGACGCAGGCCCCGGCCGAAATCGTAATTGATATTGCGGGCAAAGGCTATGAACGGTTCCGTTCTTTGGTCAACTTAAGCCTTGTAAAAGGCGGTGTGGCCGCTCCGGGAGCAGTTGCGTTTAAAGTATTTCTGGATGACGAAACAGAGCCCGTCTTCTCGAGCGGAGACATGGACCGGGCAAACGAAGCAAAACTCGTAGACATCGACGTGACAGGGAAATCCACTGTCCGCCTGGTAACCGAATCCAGATCGCAGAACGCGGAAGACGACCTGGCCGACTGGGTGGACGCAAGGTTCCTTTCGGCAAATATTGCGGTAAATGAAATTATTACGCCGCAGCTGTACACGGCAAACGCAGGCGAAAGCCCGTCGCTGCCGCAAACGGTACAGGCGTCGGTTGACGGGGTGGACGAACCGGTAACGTTCCGCGTGAAATGGCTTACCCCGGTTTCGGACGCAATGTTTACGGCAGGCTCCGTACAGACGGTATACGGCAGGTTAGAAGGCGCTGCGGATAACCTGGTTGCGTTTCAGTATATGACCGATTATAAAGAAGCGGCAAAAGCAGAAGGGTTTGCAGAAAAAATAGGTTCCTGGAGCGTTACGGAAACGTTTGATTATCCGAATGTCGGCAGCGGCAAAAAGGTGCAGTTTAGCGCGATGAAGCTTACGCCGAAGCTGATTTACTCCGGAAGCGCCGGAATGCTTGTAGAGAACGTGGGCAATTACGGGTTCCGTTACGGAATTTATCCGGAACCAAACGGCGGCGGCAAGAATGTCGTATTCGCGGCGCCGGATCTGAAGTTTTTCCAGGTGCGCAACGTTGCGTATACGAGCGATAATGGCAGCAATGATATATCCAATAATAACAGCTTTACATTTGAAACATCCGCCGACGGGGAAAACTGGACTGCGTTTACCGGATTTACAAAAGGGGATATTTTACCAGGTACCGGAACAAAAGACGGAATCTGGGCGCAGAGAGATTATACCTCAAATGAGGACGCCGTATTTCCGGAAGGCACAAATTATCTGCGGGTCAATTACCCGGGCAGTGAAACGTGGCGGTTTAATATGACGCAGATCATATTAAAGGGCGGAGACGAAAGCCAGGCTGCAGACGCCGTTCTGGCAGGCTTTGCGCTTGGCGGCCATACGGGCGTAATTGATCAGGATACCAAAACCGTATCCCTGCCGGTTCCGGCTTCTATGGATATTACGGCGGTTACGCCGGAAATTACCGTAACGCCCGGAGCGTCCATAAGTCCCGAAGGGCCGCAGGATTTTACGGAACCGGTAACTTATACGGTGACAAACGGCAGCGTAACCAATCGCTACGTTGTAAATGTAACCAGGGGCGTAACCGTTTCCTTTGACCTTTATGGAGGCAATATCAACGGCAGCGTGCAGGCGGTTTCGAACTTTATCCGGAAAGGAGGGTCTGTTTTGACTCCCGCGTCCCCATCCAGGGAAGGCTACCTCTTCGGCGGCTGGACGACAGACCGCTCGGACAAAGAAGCCATGCAGGTAGAGGAAATGAAGTTTGAAGAAGACACCGTATTTTATGCAATTTGGAACAAAGATCCAAGAATCGTTGTCAGGGCCAATGCAGACGCTTCCGGAAAGACCTGGCAGAAAGAGAAAGTTACAAATTATGGCGCCGATGCTTCACTTTTGCTGCGCCAGCACAGCAATACCGCAGAATATGGAATGTTTGGCGAGAAATTTACAAGCGAAAGCACCACGGACGGTACGGATATGAAGGCGTCGTTCATCCGTTTTGACGTAAGTGAATTTCAGGATCAGGCCGTTCAATCCGTAAAACTGGCGCTTCACTATGAAGGCAACCAGAACGGCGGGGGCACAACAGATAATGTGAAGCTTCTGGCAACAACGGCGTCCTCCGACTGGGATGAGAGCAAAGTAACTTGGGTTACCAGGCCGGCGCTTACCGATCCGGATACGATTGTAGAGTCCGAAGCGTTTACGGCGACGCAAAACGGCAGCAAAACACTGGAACTGGATGTAACCGATTTTTATGAGGCTCTTTCGGAAGGCGAAGAACAGATTACATTTGCCGTAACGGTAAATACCAATGCCAGAGATTTCAGGCTGACGTCAAAAGAAGGCGGGATCGGCTCAAATGCGGCCAATGCCCCGATGCTTTTCGTAGAAGTGGAAAAAGATCCGGATTATATGGTAACCTATGACTTAAACGGCGGAACGGGAACGGCTCCGATCCAGTCCACTTTGGATGCGTCGCAGACATTTACGGCAGCAAAGGGAACCGGTATCGCAGGGCCGGACGGCAGGCTGTTTGCAGAATGGAATACGAAAGCCGACGGTACGGGCATAAGCTACCGCGCAGGCGATACCGTTACTATGCCGGCAGCGGATTTGACGCTTTACGCTATATATAAAGTGCCTGTTACGATTACGCCGAAACAGACAGAAACGGTGGAAATTTCAGGAAATCAGATTGACCTTAGCAGGCTGGGGCTGTTTGACGTAGATACCAATGCGGGCAAGAATCAGGTTTACAGTGTGGTAAGCGGCGGGACAGGAAAAGGCCGCGTGGACAAAACCGACGGCAAAACGCTTACGGTTTCCAGGTTCGGCAGCATCCGGATCAAACTGGCGACATCCGAAACAGATACCCATATGGCAGGGGAAGCAGTCGCCGCATTGTCTGTAAAATGGGTTGGAAGCATGCAGCTGTCTGCGGCAAAAACAGAACTGCTTCCAAATGAAACGGTGAAGGCAGTTGTATCCGTTACGCCGTCAGGCACGGTGAACACTGCGGCAAGCTGGTCTTCTTCCGATGAATCCGTGGCGCGTGTGGATCAAAAAGGGACGATTACGGCAGTAGCAAAAGGAAGCGCCCAGATTACGGCAGTATTATCTGAAAATCCGGAGATTACGGCAAGTATACGTATTACCGTTTCAGATTCGACGGATTCGGATGAAATTTTAAGGCAAAGGATTGCAGAATTACAGGCCGAGATGGAACGGTTAAAAGACGCTCCGGATCAGCTGGCCGAATTGCAGGCGCAGATTGTAAAACTGCAGAAAGAAGCTGAAAAAATTGAAGGCTTGGAAGACAGGGTAAATCAGTTATCGGAACTGGAAAGTGAAATTGCAAAGCTGCAGGGCGAGATATCCAGGATTGATATTCTTGAAGACAAAGCGGAAAAGATTACCGAACTGGAAGCCCAGATTAAGTTGCTTCAGGAAGAAGCTGCAAAACTCGAAGACGTACAGGCCAATACAGATGAAATTGAACGGCTGAATGGCGAGATTGCAAAATTACAGGATGAGATTTCCAAAATGGAAACGCTTGAGGATAAAGTGGCGGAAATTGAAACGCTCAAAGGCCAGATTCAGGATCTGCGCGAACAGGCCGACGCTGTCGCGGGGCTGGATTTGGAAGAAAAATTAAGCGCCATTGCAGGGCTTGAAGAGCAAATGGCCGCACTGCAGGGCGAAGTGGACGCGCTTCCGGAAGGCATCGACGGATTTGACGGCAGAATTGGAAAGCTGGAAAGCGATCTGAAAGATTTGATAGATCAGGCTGGCCAGATACCGGACGATTTGGCGACGGATATCGATACGCTTAAGACCGACGTCAATACGTTAAAGGGCCAGGCAGAGCAGGTTGAGGCGCTAAAGACCGAAGTGGAAAAAATAAGCGGCCTGCAGACACAGATAAACCTGCTGAAAGAACAGGCGGAAAAGATCTCGGAACTGCAAAGGGAAGTTGCAAAAATCGGGACATTGGAAGAGCAGATTGCCTCGCTTACCGAGCAGGTGAACAAAATCGCTTCCTTAGAAGCAGAAATAAAACGGCTTGAAGGCCAGGCGAAAGAACTTGCGGAAACCAAAGCGGAAGCGGAACGCGTAGCAAAACTCGAAGCAGAGCTTCTCAAGATGAAACAGGAAAAAGAAGAAGCGCAGGCGGCAATCAGGAAAATCCAGGAAGAACTGTTAAAACTCCAGGGCGCCGTAAATGCAAAGGCAGAAGCCAAAGACGAAGGGCTTAAGGCAGGCGATACCATTACCACAGGCAATGTAAAATACCGCGTTATAAGCGCAGCCAAAAAGACTGCGGAAGCATACGGCGTAAAATCAAAGAACTTACAGAAGGTCGCGGTTGCTCCTGCTGTAAAGATAAAAGGCGTCACCTTAAAAGTAACGGCTGTTGCGGACAGCGCCTTTAAAGGAATGACAAAGCTAAAGAAGGCTACGGTCGGCAGGAATGTGGTTTCCATTGGGAAACGGGCGTTCTATGGCGATAAGAATCTGAAAAACATCGTGCTCAAAGGCCGGAACCTGAAAAAAGTCGGGGCATCCGCACTGAAAAATATTTCCGCAAAGGCGGTTATAAAAGCGCCGAAAGGAATGAAAGGCATCTATACGAAGGCGTTTCAGGGCAAGGGACAAAAGAAAACCGTAACTGTAAAATAATATGATACCGGCGCAGCAAAAGAAGGGCGGCAAGAAAGGCTTTACACCTGCGACAGAATCGGCTATACTGGGAGTATGATCGAAAAGGCTCTTGAAAAACAGAGCCGGATAAACATACAACAGCATAGAGAACTGGGGAGCTTATATTGATAGGCTGAGAGGAAATGCGGTTACATTTCGAACCATGAACCTGATACGGGTAATGCCGTCGTAGGAAGATAAGATATCGGAACGAATAACGATTATGCAGCAGACAGGATATATCCCCGTGATGTATCCTGTCTTTGTTCTTTGAATCAGCCGGAAAGGATGAAACAATATGGACTATACAACACAGATGGATGCGGCGCGCAAACAGATTTATACCGAAGAAATGAAAGAGGTCGCGAAAAAAGAAAACATGGATATCGGGGAACTTTGCCGCCTGGTTGCAGAAGGAAAAGCAATTATTCCCTGTAATAAAAGCCACACAGGCATCCGCCCGAACGGAATCGGTTCCATGTTAAAAACCAAGATCAATGTGAACCTTGGCGTTTCGCGGGACTGCAAAGATTTGGACGTGGAAATGGAAAAGGTGCATGCGGCGGTAAATCTTGGCGCGGAAGCGATTATGGATTTAAGTTCTTACGGCGATACGCGGAAATTCCGCAGGAAACTCTGCAGCGAATGCCCAGCAATGATTGGCACCGTGCCGATTTATGACGCGGTTGTGTATTACCACAAGCCATTAAAGAAAATCTCTTCCAAGGAATGGATTGATATCGTGCGGATGCATGCGGAGGACGGCGTGGATTTTATCACGGTACACTGCGGCATCAATCAAGAAACGGCGCGGAAATTCAAACGCAATAAGCGCCTGACGAATATTGTTTCAAGAGGCGGTTCTATTATGTTTGCCTGGATGGAAATGACGGGAGAGGAAAATCCGTTTTATGCGCAGTTTGATCAAATTTTAGAAATCTGCAGGCAGTACGACGTTACGTTAAGCCTGGGGGACGCCTGCCGCCCGGGCTGCTTAAAAGACGCGACGGACGCCTCCCAGATAGAAGAACTGATTACGTTAGGGGAACTGACAAAACGCGCCTGGGAGAAGGACGTACAGGTCATGATTGAAGGGCCTGGGCATATGCCGCTGGATCAGGTTGCCGCCAATATGAAAATTCAGGAAACCATCTGCCACGGCGCGCCGTTTTACGTTTTAGGGCCTTTGGTAACAGACGTTGCGCCGGGCTATGACCATATTACAGCGGCTGTCGGCGGGGCGGTCGCCGCAATGAACGGCGCGGCTTTTCTGTGTTATGTCACGCCGGCGGAGCATTTGCGCCTTCCGGATGTAAACGACGTAAAAGAAGGTATTATTGCATCCCGGATTGCGGCGCATGCGGCGGATATTGCAAAAGGAGTAAAAGGCGCGCGGGACTGGGACGACGCTATGAGCGCGGCGCGCAAAAAACTCGACTGGGAACAGATGTTTTCCCTTGCGGTAGATCCCGAAAAAGCAAGGCGTTATAGAGCCGAAGCGGCCCCGGAAAAAGAGGATACCTGCTCTATGTGCGGGAATTTCTGCGCCGTGAAGAATATGAACCGGATTTTAGACGGGGAAATTGTTTCAATTTATGACGAATAAAAACAGCAGGTATCGCATGAATCTGAATTTATTTACAGGAGAGAAAAAAATGCGTATTTTAGTATATCAGTGGAAAGCCTATAATTATCGCGATATCCTGGAAGCGTTTACGCAGCTGGGATATGAATATGTAACGGTGGAGCAGGATCTTGACTGCTATGACGAGGATCGGGAATTTGAGGAACAGCTTGCCGGCATGATTTTGCAGGAAGCGTGCGGCATGGTGTTCTCCGTCAATTACTTTGCCCTGGTGACGACGGTCTGCGCAAAGCTTCAAATTCCGTATGTCGTCTGGACCTGCGACAACCCGTTGATCAGTATGTATAACCGGAAGGCGTTTGAGGACTGCAACTATTTTTTTACCTTCGACAAGACCAACTGCCTGGAATTTCAGGGGATGGGCGTCCGGCATATCTGGTATCTGCCGCTTGCGGTCAATACAAAACGCCTGGATTACCTGCTGGACCACGCGGAGGATCTAAACGCGTACCAAAATGAGATTTCCTTTGTAGGGAGTTTGTATGAGCGCAACAGCTACGATATGCTCCGCCCGGAACTGCCGCAGTATTTACAGGGATATTTCGACGCGGCTATCTGGGCGCAGCAGTGCGTAAACGGCGGCAATATCCTGGAGGAACTGCTGACGGTGGACGTGCTGGAACAGCTGCAGGAGTATTTTAAGCTGGAAAAATCAAAGGATTCCTTTTCGGATCTGGGGCTTATATTTTCCACAACCGTGCTGGGATTTAAAACGGCGCAGCAGCAGAGGCGGCGCGCTCTGATTGAACTGGCAAAAAAATATCCGGTGACGATTTACAGCAACAGCAATACCAGGGATTTGCTGCGGGTGCGCTACGGCGGATCGCTGGATTACTGGAGCGAGATGCCAAAGGTATTTTACGGGTCAAAAATCAATCTGAACCTTACGATCCCGAATATCAAAAGCGGGCTTCCGCTTCGGATCTGGGACGTGCTGGGCTGCAAAGGTTTTCTGATGACCAATTTTCAGGCGGAGATTCCCTATTATTTTAAGCATAAAGAAGATTTGGTCTGTTTTGAAAGCGTGGAGGAACTGGTGGAATTGGCCGGGTATTATCTTGAACACGATGAAGAGCGGATACAGATTGCAGAGAGCGGATATCAAAAGGCCTGCCGCCTTCATACGTATGAACAGAGAATACAGGAAATGATGCGGATTGTATGCGGCAACCGATAAAATGGACTGCCGCACGGAAGAAGGGGCGTTCTTTCGTGCGGCAGTTCTTTTGCGTTTTGACCAACAGAATAAAGGAAATGGATTTTCTTTTTGTAAAATTTTACGGTTGCAATTGCCAAATTTTTCTGTATAATGTTAGTAAGCTAACATAAAACGTTAGAAAGCTAACATCTTGTCCGGCAAAAAATATCGAAAGAAGGAACACCAGTGGAAGAGAAACGATACATCGGATATGAGATCAAAAGCATCTCCCATCTGATCCGCAGGAAGCTTGACGTTACATTTTCAGCGCCCGAGTACGACGGCATGACCGGGGTACAGCACGCGATTATGGGCTATATCATGTGCCATACCCAAAAGGGCGAAGTATTCCAGCGCGATATCGAAAAAGAATTTTCACTCCGGCGTTCCACCGTTACCGTCATGCTGCAGGGCCTTGAGCAGAAAGGCTACATCCTGCGCGAGCCTGTAAGCCGCGACGGGAGGCTCAAAAAAATCATCCTGACCGAAAAAGCCCAAAAGCTCCAGGAGCGTACCCAGAGTGAAATGGAACGGTTTCACCAGGCATTGGAAGAACCTCTTTCAGAAGAAGAAAAAGAACAGCTTTTCTTTTTACTGGGCAAGATCAAACAAAATTTAATCAAGTGAGGAGATGACAAAGATATGCTGAAAACACTTGGTGCACAAGTCAAAGAATTTAAAGCCGATTCCATCCGCACGCCGCTTTTTATGATCTTGGAAGTGGTGATGGAAATGGTGATCCCGCTGATGATGGCGTCCATTGTAGACGACGGGGTGCAGGCGGGCGACATGGCGCATATTTACAAAATGGGCGTCTTTATGGCGCTTGCCGCGGCAGTCGGTTTGTTTGCCGGGGTGATGGGCGGCAAATACGGCGCAAGGGCGTCGGCCGGATTTGCCAAAAACCTGCGCCAGGCCATGTATGAAAACATCCAGACGTTTTCCTTTTCCAACATTGATAAATTCAGTACGGCAGGGCTTGTCACGCGTATGACGACCGACGTGACCAAGGCTGACCACAGATGTCACCAACCTGCAGAACGCCTACCAGATGATTTTACGGATGTGTATGCGCGCGCCTGCAAGCTTAATCTGCGCGCTGTGCATGGCGTTTTGGATCAATGCCAAAATTGCGACCGTTTATCTGGTTGCCGTCCTGTTTTTAGGGGGCGTCCTGATGCTTATCATCCGTCAGGCAATGAAATATTTTAACGAGCTGTTCCGCAAATACGACGACTTAAACGCCAGCGTACAGGAAAACGTGACCGGGATCCGGGTAGTGAAGGCATTTGTGCGGGAGGATTATGAAATCGGCCGTTTCCATAAAGCAAGCGGCAATCTGTACCGCATGTTTTTAAGGGCGGAATCCATTGTGGCGTGGAACGCGCCGGTGATGCAGTTTACCGTATACGGCTGTATTCTCGGTATCAGCTGGCTGGGCGCGCGCATGATTGTGCAGAATACGCTTTCCACCGGAGATTTGATGAGCCTTTTAACCTACTGTATGAACATATTGATGAGCCTGATGATGCTTTCTATGGTCTTTGTTATGATTACGTTAAGCATGGCGAGCGCAGAGCGTATCGCGGAGGGATTAAATGAAAAGGCCGATCTGACGAATCCCAAAGATCCCAGGATGCAGGTGGCGGACGGCAGCATTGATTTTGAAAACGTATCGTTTTCTTATAAGAAGGATAACGAAAGCCCCGTGCTCTCCCAGGTGAATTTAAACATCCGCGCCGGAGAAACCATCGGGATTATCGGCGGCACGGGCAGCGCCAAAACCAGCCTGGTCAACTTAATCAGCCGTCTGTACGACGTGACGGAGGGCTGCGTAAAGGTCGGCGGCAGGGACGTGCGGGAATACGACATGGAAACGCTGCGCAACGAAGTAGCCGTCGTGCTGCAGAAAAACGTGCTCTTTAGCGGCACGATTCTGGAAAACCTGCGCTGGGGCGATAAAAACGCCACCGAGGAAGAATGCGTCCGCGCCTGCAAACTGGCGTGTGCGGATGAATTTATCAGCAAAATGCCGGAACAATACGAAACGCGCATTGAACAGGGCGGCACGAACGTTTCCGGCGGGCAAAAGCAGCGTCTGTGTATTGCGAGGGCCCTGTTAAAGAAGCCGAAGATTTTGATTTTAGACGACAGCACCAGCGCGGTCGACACCGCGACGGACGCGAAAATCCGTAGGGCGTTTGCCGAAGAAATCCCGGATACGACAAAGCTTATTATCGCGCAGCGGATTTCAAGCGTACAGGGCGCGGACCGGATTATCGTTTTAGAAGACGGTAAGGTACACGGCTTTGGGACGCACGAAGAGCTGATGGCTTCCAATGAAATTTACCGGGACGTTTATGAGTCGCAGATGAGCGGCGAAGGAGATTTTGACAAACATGGAGGTGATGCGTAATGCCAGGGCCAATGCATGCAAGAAAAGTTTCCCCAAAGGGGAAAAATAAAATCAAAAATCCCGGAAAGCTGTTAAAACGCCTGCTTTCCTATGTATTTCAAAACTACGGCGCAGCCTGTATCCTGGTCGTGATTTGTATTTTAATCAGCGTGCTGGCGAACGTACAGGGAACCTTATTTTTAAAGACGCTGATTGACGTATATATTATGCCGTTAATCGGGAGCGACAATCCGGATTTTTCCGGCCTGCTGCACGCGATCGTCCGCGTCGGCGGCTTTTACGCCATCGGTGTTTTGAGCACCTTTGCGTATACCCGGATTATGATCTATGTGACGCAGGGTTCATTGCGCCGCCTGCGCGACGATTTGTTCGCCCATATGGAAAAGCTGCCGATCCGGTATTTTGATACGAACGCGCACGGCAATATTATGTCGGTTTACACCAACGATATCGACACGCTGCGCCAGATGATAAGCCAGAGTATGCCGCAGCTGTTATCAAGCGGAATTACGATTCTGTCTGTTTTCATCAGCATGATAAGGCTTAGCATCCCCTTAACCGGAGTGACAATTCTGATGGTTGTCCTGATGCTTGTGGTAACGGGGAAGGTAGCGGGCGCAAGCGGCAGCTATTTTATTGCGCAGCAGGCAAATATCGGCGAGGTCAACGGCTACATTGAGGAAATGATGGAAGGCCAGAAGGTCGTTAAGGTATTCTGCCATGAAGAGGAGAGTACCAAACGGTTTCTGGAATTAAATGAAAAGCTGTTTGACAGCTCCTATAAAGCCAACCAGTACGCCAATATCCTGATGCCGTTAATCGCGCAGATGGGCAACATCAGTTATGTGCTTTGCGCTTTGGCCGGCGGTATCTTAGCGTTAAACAATATAGGCGGGTTTACGGTCGGCGGCCTTGCCAGCTTTCTGACCTTCAACAAAAGCTTTAACATGCCGATCAGCCAGGTCAGCCAGCAGCTGAACAGTATTATTATGGCTATGGCGGGCGCGCAGCGCGTGTTTGCCCTGCTGGACGAACAGCCGGAAGCCAACGACGGCTATGTGACTTTAGTCAATGCAAAGGAAGAAAACGGGAAGCTTACCGAAGCCGACGAGCGTACCGGGATCTGGGCGTGGAAGCATTTCCATAAGGATTCGGGCACGACGGATTATATCCGGCAGCAGGGGGATCTGGTGTTGGACGGCGTGGATTTTGGCTATACGGAGGAGAAAACCGTGCTGCATGATATCCGCCTTTACGCAAAGCCCGGGCAAAAAATCGCGTTTGTCGGTTCGACCGGGGCGGGAAAGACGACGATTACCAATTTAATCAACCGGTTTTATGATATTTCCGACGGGAAAATCCGATACGACGGGATTAATATTAATAAGATTAAAAAGGAAGATCTGCGTCATTCGCTTGGCATGGTGCTGCAGGATACGCACCTGTTTACGAATACCGTGATGGAAAATATCCGTTACGGGCGGCTGGATGCGACGGACGAGGAAGTCATAGCGGCGGCGAAGCTTGCCAATGCGGACGGGTTTATCCGGCGTCTGCCGAAAGGGTATGATACGCCCCTGACCAGGGAATTTGAGGAGGACGGCATGTCCTTTTCCGGCGGCGAGGCCCAGATGGCGGGCATCTGCAGAAGCCTTTATCAGGATGCGCCCGTCATTGTACTGGATGAACCTTCCAGTGCTCTGGACCCTTTGAGCGAGTACAATCTCAACCATACCATGATGACTCTGGGGCGGGATAAAACGGTGATTTTCATTTCACACAGGCTTTCGACTACCAGATTGGCTGACAGGATTTATATGTTTGAGGAAGGACGGATTGTGGAGGAAGTAACTCATGAGGAATTGATGGGGCTGGATGGAAAATATGCCGCCATGTTCCGACTGCAGATGGAGAAGTACCGGTGATTTTATTATGAATGCTATGCTTTTTGCAGGCTATGTGAAGGCTGAGCGGTATCGCGCCCGTGGGAGAAAATTCTGCGGGCGCTTTTCATTTTATGGTACCAGGACGATATTGTTTATCTTTTGTGTCTGTTGTCCTTTTTTGCTGTCTTAAGTCAGATGATTTCTTGCGTTATTATGCAAGAATTGCGTGAAGCGGGAGTAGGCGGAACGGAATTGCGTTAAGCGGAGGTGCATGATGAAATCATATAAAGCTGAATCTGCGGAAGCCGCATATAAACCATTGACAAAATCCTCTACATCATGTAGACTATATTTATTCTACGTGATGTAGAGGAAAGGAGAAAACCTATGCCTACGATGGGAATGCTGGAATCTCGTTTTGCAGATATCATCTGGAGCCATGAGCCGCTGGCATCCAGAGAGCTTGTTAAAATGGCGGAGAAGGAGCTAAAATGGAAGCCAACTACCTCCTACACCGTTCTGAAGAGACTGTGTGAGCGGGGGATTTTCAGGCTTCAGGACAAAACGGTCACATCGCTTATCTCCCGGGAAGCGTTCTACGGGATGAAGAGCGAGGAGTTTGTGGAGGAGACTTTT
>OFFT01000799.1_pt1 | contig 21141 bp, 15 predicted proteins | sample 1521581 | NCBI WGS metagenome assembly OFFT01 (sample SAMEA3504084, study PRJEB24116) | mouse gut metagenome | biome: mouse gut; feature: mouse-associated habitat; material: faeces | place: Denmark | collected 2011
GAATGTGGCCTGCTGCGGTAAGTTTTCATCCGACAGAACCATTCAGGAGTATGTGGATGAGATCTGGCATCTGGGTAAGGTGACTCTGGACTGAGCAGAAAGTCAGAACTCTGTTCCATGGAGAGAGCTATGGAGTTGAAGAAGGAAAAGTTTATGCGAGGGCGTGCATTATGGCACGCCCTTGCGTCCATTGGCGTAATGTTGGGGGGGCTGGCTCTGTTGTCGGGCTGCAGCGGAAGAGGGGTAGTTTCCGGAGATAAATGGGAGAAGCATATCACAGAAGAAACCGTTTATATAGAAGGCGTGGACAGGGAATACACACTGCTGTTCATAACGGATACCCATATGGTGGTCAGAGGAGAGGATGTTTCGGCGCAGGAAAAGGAAAATGAGGACCTGCGCTTTCCGGAATTTGTCAACGAGGAAGGGGTGCCCTCCGCAGAACAGTTTCCGGAGTGGATTCGTTACGCCAACGAAACGGAAGTGGACGGAGTGCTTTTGGGCGGAGACATCATTGATACGCCCTCAGCGGCAAATCTGCAGTGGCTGGAGGAACAGTTGGCAGGACTGGACGTGCCCTGGCTCTACGTCAACGGCAACCATGACTGGACCTATCCCTGGGAGTATATGACGGAGACTGGAAGAGAGACATATCTTCCCCTTCTGCAGACTTTTACACAGGGCGGCAAGGCCGTCCAGAGCCTGGATTTCGGCGAATTCCTGGTGGTGGGGATAGACGACAGCACCAATCAGGTGGAGGGTGCCGCGCTGCCGGAATATGAGAAAATTCTGGAGGAGAACCGCCCGGTGATTGTGATGGCGCATGTGCCCTTTATGACCCAGTCAGTGCTGGCAAAGGCGAGAGAGTACTGGGACAGCCCGGCGGTAATCGGCGGGGGCAACTACGGCGGGATTTATCCCAGTGAGGACTCAGAGCGGTTTCTGACGCTGACCACGGCGGGAGAAAGCCCTGTGGAACTGTTCCTGGCTGGTCATGTCCATTTTTATGACAGGGATGTCATAGAAGGCGAAAAAGAGGTGCCGCAGCTGGTAGGCGGCGCCGGGTTTCAGGGAAATGCGATACTCATCCATGTCACAGGAACGGCAAAATAACAGATACAGAGCGGAACTGGAATAGAACGGCATTGCCGCAGCCAGGTGTCCGGGAGATTTACGGGCGTACCGCCAAAGGGTCGGAATTTCCCTGCGGGGTAAAGATATCTGGAGGGACAATGCGGAATCGGAATAAAAAGGAGATGCCTATGGTAGAATTCATGCAAAGCGGGGCCTATCTGGTAAACGGGAGAGAAATCATCGCCGATACACCGGAAGCGCAGCAGGCAATTTTAAACAAAACCGGAAAGGAAATCACAAAAGAGGAAGCGTTAAAACAGACAATCTGTTACGGGATACTGGAGAGCCACAACACCTCCGGCAATATGGACAAGCTGAAAATCAGGTTTGACAAGCTGACCAGCCACGATATTACCTTCGTAGGCATCATACAGACAGCCAGGGCTTCGGGTCTTCAGAAGTTCCCCATGCCCTATGTACTCACCAACTGCCATAATTCCCTGTGCGCGGTGGGCGGAACCATCAACGAGGATGACCATATGTTCGGGCTGTCCTGTGCAAAAAAATACGGCGGAGTCTATGTGCCCCCTCACCAGGCGGTCATTCATCAGTATGCAAGGGAAATGCTGGCGGGCGGCGGGCTGATGATTCTGGGTTCCGATTCCCATACCCGATACGGCGCACTGGGAACCATGGCAGTGGGCGAAGGCGGGCCGGAGCTGGTAAAGCAGCTGCTGAACCAGACCTATGATATCAACAGGCCCCAGGTGGTGGCGGTATACCTCACAGGCGCCCCGGTGAAGGGCGTAGGGCCTCAGGACGTGGCGCTGGCGATTATCGGTGCCGTATTCCGCAACGGATATGTGAAAAATAAGGTGATGGAATTCGTAGGTCCCGGCGTGGCTTCCTTAAGCGCAGATTTCCGAATCGGTATTGACGTTATGACCACGGAGACTACATGCTTGTCGTCAATCTGGGAGACAGACAGGGAGATTGAGGAATTTTATGAAATTCACGGACGTAAGTCGGATTACAGGAAGCTTGCACCCGGTGAGACGGCATATTATGACGGCGTGATACAGGTGGATTTGTCTGAAATACGTCCCATGATTGCCATGCCCTTCCATCCCAGCAATACCGTAACCATAGAGGAACTGAACGCCAATCTCATGGACATTCTGGACGAGACGGAAAAACGGGCGGAAGTCAGTCTGGACGGCGCGGTGGAGCTGCGGCTGCGGGACAAGGTGAGAAACGGGAAATTCATGGTAGACCAAGGAATCATCGCGGGCTGTGCAGGCGGCGGATTTGAGAATATCTGCGCCGCTGCAGACATCCTGAAAGGCGCTTCCATCGGCTCTGACGGGTTTACCTTAAGCGTATATCCGGCCAGTATGCCCGTTTATATGGAACTGGTGAAAAACGGCGCGGCGGCTGCGCTGATGGAGACGGGAGCAGTTATGAAGACGGCCTTCTGCGGTCCCTGCTTCGGCGCCGGCGACACGCCCTCCAACAACGGCTTCAGTATCCGCCATTCCACAAGAAACTTCCCCAACCGGGAAGGCTCCAAGCTCCAGAGCGGCCAGATTGCGTCTGTGGCCTTGATGGATGCCCGCTCCATTGCGGCTACGGCGGCCAGCAAGGGATATCTGACGGCGGCCACAGAGCTGGATGCAGAATACACGAATCCCCGGTATTTCTTTGACAGCAGGATCTATGCGAACCGTGTGTTCGACAGTAAGGGACAGGCGGATCCTTCTGTGGAAATCAAGTTCGGCCCCAATATCAAGGACTGGCCGGCCATGTCTCCGCTGCCGGAGCATTTGGTACTCAAAGTGGTCTCCGAGATTCACGATCCGGTGACGACTACCGATGAGCTGATCCCCTCGGGCGAGACTTCTTCGTACCGCTCCAATCCTCTGGGGCTTGCAGAGTTTACCCTGTCCCGGAAAGATCCGGCTTATGTGGGGCTGGCCAAGGAGGTACAGGCAGCCCAGAAAGCCATCGAGTCCGGGAACTGCCCTCTGGAAGCAGTACCGGAACTGAAGCCCGTTTTCCAGGCCCTGCATCAGTGGCGCCCGGAAGTGGGAAAGGGAAATGTGGGCGTGGGAAGCACGATTTTTGCCGTAAAGCCGGGAGATGGTTCTGCCAGGGAGCAGGCAGCTTCCTGCCAGAAGGTTCTGGGAGGCTGGGCGAATATTGCAAACGCGTATGCCACCAAGCGCTACCGCTCCAATCTGATTAACTGGGGGATGCTGCCTTTCCTGATGGATGAGGGAGAGCTTCCCTTCGCCAAAGGAGATTATCTGGCGGTTCCCGATATCCGGAAAGCGGTGCAGGAGAAGGCAGATGTCATCCGGGCGTATGTGAATGGGGAACAGGAGCGGGAGATTACCCTGCGCCTGGGCGATTTGACAGAGGATGAGCGGGAAATTATTTTGAAGGGCTGTCTCATCAACTATTACAGAGAGTAAAGAATGACATATAAAAAGGGCCGGCTGCAAGGAGAAATCCGCAGCCGGCCCTTTTGGCCTGTTACAGCTGTTCTTCCATCCAGCGGTCCATCCGATCGCCGATGATTTCAAATTGGGCAGGCCCGATGTCCAGAAGGAAGGTGTGGAATTCTTTCAGGTTGAAGGAGTCTCCCAGAGTTTCCCGGGCTTTCTCCCGAAGTTCCGTAAATTCCAGGTATCCCAGATAGTAGGAGAGATAGAGGGCAGGTTCCTCCACCATCATTTCAAAGACTTCGTTTGCGGCGTCCTCAGGAATGCCTAAAGTCTGGAAGAAGGAGACGGTGTCGTCCAGGGTCCATCCCTCATAGTTGATTCCGATATCGGCCAGACAGTAGAGGATGAAGGTGTAGGATTTATTCAGTTCGTTCAGCTCCCGGACCGTGTCGTCCGTTCCGGCCAGGCGGTAGGCATAGACCTCTGCATAGGTTCCCCATCCTTCCGAGTAACCCGAAAAGGAAAACAGCTTTCGGATGTCGGCGGGATTTTTTCCGTAAAAATAGGTAGTCTGGAACAGATGGCCGGGAAAACCCTCGTGGGCCAGCGTAGCGAAATCTTCTATGTTTTCCGTGAGATGGGTCCGGTTGATGTAGATGATATTGTTTTCCAGATCATCAATGGGCGGAAGGATGTAGTAAGCCGGATTGGTATATTCCTCCATAGATTCCGGTACGTAGTTGATTTCAAAGGGAAGCTGGCCGTTATCCGGGAAATCGGCGGCAATTTCGGTTTTCAGCTGGTTTAAAACCTGATAGGGATCGCTTAGATCTACCGGGCAATCCTCCATGCGGTCAAAGGCTGTGTCGTCTTCGAGAGAAAGTTCCATCAGGCGCCGCATATCGCTGTCGAACTGATTCATGAGAAGGTCTTCAATTTCCTCTACTGATTTTGAAGAACCCGTGGATTCCCGCACCAGGAGGGAATAGTACTCCCGTCCTTTGTCGTAAGCCTCCAGACCCCGGCCGTTAACGGAAGTACCCTTTAGATCTTCCAAAGCTTCAATCAAGGATGTGAAAGCGGGAAATACGCACTCCTGCATCAGGCGCGCATTGTCTTCCCGATAGGCGTCTTTTTGCGTTTCCTCCAGAAAGTCCGTCTCGTCCAGACGCAGGTTAAAACTGTCAATGAGATAGTGGTTTTCCGGATCCTCCATAAACTGCCGGCACTGGTCAATGACCTTGTCCACGGAAAAATCCGGCATAAAAAATCCGGCTTCGGACTGTTCCCGGGCATAAACCGCCAGATCTTCAAAGTAGGCGGGAAGAAGCTCCAGGATCTTCAGATAATCCTGCACATCCTTTTCACGGTAGAATTTGTACTCTGCCAGCAGGGTGGGAATGTAAGACTGCATTCCGGTGGTGGGAGTCAGGTAACTCTCGTAAAGACGGAAACCTTCCTGTTCCAGGGAGTCCTGGGCATAGGTGAGAAAGATATCGTAGGTGAGTTTTTGTTCTTCCGTCAGAAGATCATAGTCAAATTCTTTCAGATCCTTAATATAATCCCGGAGCAGATCGTAGGATTCCTGGTCTTCCTGAGCAGAAAAATCTCCCAGAGACACTTCGTAGTCTTCAATTCCGTAGTTTTCCGGGTGTGCCAGAGTGAAATGCAGATTGACAATGTTCATGGCTATCTCAGAGCGGAAAACTTCGTCCGCGAAGGCGTCGAAGCGCTGCTGTTCTTTCGTTTCTTTGGAAGACGCCCTGCCGGATCCCGGGAGCAGGCTGCATCCTGCCAGAGAGACGGTCAGCGTGAAGGACAGAAGCAGAGCTGTGAGCCGCCGGACGCTGTGTGGAACAACTTTTTTGAAATTCATGAAAAAACCCCCTTTTTAGAAAATAACAATAGAAACAGATACGATTGCTTCCGGGTCAGGCATTAAGCCTCCGGCACACGGGGCAGGGTAAAAATAAACTCTGTGCCCACCCCTTCGGTGGAGATGGCGTTAATATGCTCCCCGTGGGAAGTGATGATCTCCTTGACAATGGCCAGGCCCAGACCGGTTCCCCGCTTGTCCTTGCCCCGGGAGAGATCGGTTTTGTAAAAGCGCTCCCAGATTTTTGTGATGCTGTCCCTGGGAATGCCGGTCCCTTCATCCTTGACGGAAATAAAGACCTTTTCATGCCGGAGAGTGGTCTCAATGGTAATTTCCGATTCGTTGGGGCTGAATTTGATAGCGTTGTCCAGCAGATTGTAGAGGACCTGCTGGATTTTACTCACATCTGCCAGGACGAACTGTTCCCTGGAATCAAAGAGCAGCTCTATGGAGATATGGCGTTCCCGGCATCTTCCCTCAAAAGAGGAAACCGTATTCTTGATTACTTTATTGATATCAAATTCCGTAATGTCCAGACGATTCTTTTTGGTATCAAAAGAGTTCAGGGTCAGAAGCCCGCTGGTCAGCTTATTCAGGCGCTCTGTCTCCATTAGGACAATGTTTAAATATTTTTCCTGCATTTCGGGAGGAATGGTTTTATCCAGGATGGCTTCCAGATATCCCTTAATGGAGGTGAGAGGGGAGCGGAAATCGTGGGAGATATTGGCTACAAATTTCTTCTGGTATTCGTCCGTATCTGCCAGCTCATGGGCCATAAAATTCAGGGTTGCGGCCAGCTGTCCGATTTCGTCCTCCTCATAGACGGGAACCTCAAATTTGAAATTTCCAAGAGCGTACTGACGGGCGGCCTCGGTGATTTTCATCAAAGGATGATACACTGAGAAAGTAAAGACGGCCAGGATCAGAAGGGAGAGGATAAAAATAAACAGCAGGGTCAGGTAAGTGACGTTTAAGAGACGGTCCCGTTCCTGATTGAGCAGTGCCATGGAGGTGTGGATCAGAACATAACCGCGGATGCGGAAATTGTAAGTAATGGGAGCGGCCACAGACAAGGTCTCTTCCTCAAACATGCCGTAGAAATCCCCGATGGTGTAGTAATGGCTCCCCATGTCCGTGGGATCAAAAGAGTCAATGACCATGGCCGGTTTTTCCGAAAAATTTACATCCGAATCTACCAGGACGCTGCCGTCCGGGTTCAGCAGCCAGATGGAAGCATTCAGGTAGGTGTGAAGAGCCTGGAAATGAGAGTGGATGGTGCTTAAGGAGCCGGCGTCCGAGCTTCTGGAGTAATAGCTTCTCACAAAGCTGGTGGAAATGTAATTGGCCTCCCGGTACAGATCCTCCGCTTTTTTCTCGGTCAGGCGGTTTAAGATCAGCTGGGAGCTGAAGGTGGCGATGACGAAGAAGCTTAAGAAACCAAATATCAGGTACACCGCAATAAATTTTAAATAGAGGGAATGTTTCATAAAGCTTCTCCAGTCTGCATGCTACTGCTTCACTTCAAATTTATACCCGATGCCCCATACGGTAGACAGGCTCCAGGCGGGATGATCTTTGATTTTCTCCCGCAGACGCTTGATATGCACGTCCACAGTACGGGTATCTCCGATGTATTCATAGCCCCAGATGTGATCAAGAAGCTGCTCCCTGGTAAAAACCTGGTTGGGGGAAGAAGCCAGGAAATAGAGAAGCTCCAGCTCCTTGGGGGGCATATCCACAACCTCCCCCTGATAGACTACGGAGTAGTTGGTCTGGTTGATCACCAAATCCGGGTATTCCACAACCTTGGCGGAAGATTTGGGAGCGGCCGGCTTGGCAGGCTGGTAACGCCTCAGAACTGCCTTGACCCGGGCCACCAGTTCCTTGGAATCAAAAGGCTTGATAATATAGTCGTCGGCTCCCAGCTCTAGTCCCAGCACTTTGTCAAAGACTTCCCCTTTGGCGGAGAGCATAATAATAGGCGTGGAGGATTTGGCGCGGATTTCCCGGCATACCTGATAGCCGTCGATGCCCGGGAGCATCAGGTCCAGGAGGATAAGGCCCGGCTGGAAGGTGTCAAAGACAGCCAATGCTTCCTCCCCGTCATGGACCATCATGGTCTCGAAGCATTCCTTGGTGAGGTAAAGGGAAATCAGCTCCGCAATATTGGCGTCGTCATCTACGATTAATATTTTCTGTTTTGCTACCATCTGTTTTGTCTGTCCTTTCTGCGGGCAGCCGGCGGACCGGCGGCCGCTTTGGTGTCGATGGGCGCTGGGGGCTATTTGAATTCTGCAATGGTAACGCCGGAATCTCCCTCCCCGAACTCGCCCAGGCGGTAGGATTTTACATATTTACAGCGTCTTAAGTGATTCTGCACGGCTTTTCTGAGAGCGCCGGTTCCTTTGCCGTGTACGATGCGCACGGAAGGAAGATGGGCCAGATAGGCGTCGTCCAAATATTTATCCAGGTGGGAGAGCGCTTCGTCCACCGTCATGCCGATGAGGTTAATCTCCGTGCTGACGCTGGCGGACTTGCTCATTTTGATCTTGCCGGCTCCGCTTTTGTGAAGGGCTTGGGAGGCGGAAGACGCTTCTTCAATGAGTTCCAGATCCGAGACATTTACCTGGGAACGGAGGATTCCCATCTGGACAAACAGATTGCCTTTGGCATCCGGGAGGGTGCTTACCGTTCCCTCCAGATTCAGGCTTAAGACCCGGACGGAATCACCGATGCGCAGAGCCGACGGCTTCAAGGCCTTTTTGGGCTTTGCGCTCTTGGCGGAAGACAGATTTTCGTCTGTCTTTTTGATCTTTTCCCGGAGGCGGGAGCGCTCGGCTTCCATTTCACTGACGGAAATACCGGCTTTGCCGAACTTGTGGAACTCTTTCATGGTCTGATCGGCGTAATCCTTAGCCTCTTTGAGAATTTTGCGCGCCTGTTCGCCGGCCTCCCGGAGTATGCGTTCCTTCTGCGCTTCCAGTTTCTCCTGCTTGCGCTCCAAGGCGCCTCTTAATTTCTGGATTTCTTCTTTGTGGCGCCGGATCTCCTCCTGCTCCATCTGGGCGGTGCGGCGGCTGGTCTCCAGATCCGCCAAAAGCTCTTCGAAGCTTTCGCTCTGTTCGCTTAAATGCTGTCTGGCCTCCTCAATGAGGAAGTCCGGGAGTCCCAGCTTGGAGGAGATGGCGAAGGCGTTGCTCTTGCCCGGAATGCCGATGAGAAGCCGGTAAGTGGGGCTTAAGGTCTCCACGTCAAATTCGCAGCAGGCATTTTCCACCCGGTGGGAGGTGAGGGCAAAGACCTTCAGCTCGCTGTAGTGGGTGGTAGCCATGGTACGGATTCCCATCTTATGAAGATGGGAGAGGATGGAGATGGCAAGGGCAGCTCCCTCTGTGGGGTCTGTCCCGGCGCAGAGCTCGTCGAACAAAACGAGAGAGTGGAGAGATGCCTCGTTTAAAATGCGGATGATATTGGTCATATGGGAGGAGAAGGTACTTAGGGACTGCTCAATGCTCTGCTCGTCCCCGATATCCGCATAAACTTCGTCAAAAAGTGCCAGTTCGGAGTGCTCGAAAGCCGGAATGTGCAGGCCGGCCTGGCCCATAAGGGTTAAAAGCCCGGTAGTTTTCAAGGATACGGTTTTGCCTCCGGTATTCGGCCCGGTCACAATCAGAAGATCGTACTCCCGCCCAAGCCGGATGGTGACGGGAACCACTTTTGCCGGATCCAGCAGGGGATGGCGTCCGTCTTTGATGCGGATCTCCCCATTGGTGTTGAAAACAGGGCGCGTGGCTTTCATATCCCTGGCAAGGCCGCCTTTGGCAAAAATAAAGTCCAACTCCGTGAGTAGCTCATAGTCCTGGCAGAGAGATTCCGCATAACCCGCAGTTTCTTCGCTGAGCCGCTGAAGAACGTGCTCGATTTCTTCCTGCTCTTTCAGATAAAGTTCTTTGAGATCGTTGTTCAATTTAACTACAGCCATGGGCTCTACAAAAAGGGTGGAGCCGGTGGAGGACTGATCGTGGATCATGCCGGGTACCTGGCTTCGGTATTCCGCTTTGACGGGAATGCAGTAGCGGCCGTTTCTCTGGGTGATGACGGCGTCCTGAAGATAGGTGCGGGCCGAGCCGTTCACCAGTCCGTTTAAGGCAGAGCGGATCCGATCGTTGGCTGTCTTTATCCCCCTGCGCACCTGGCGCAGGGCAGGACTGGCATCGTCGCTTATTTCCTCCTCCGAGAGAATGCAGCGGCGTATTTCCGAGGAAAGGGGCGTACAAGGTTCCAGAGCCGAAAACAAGGGATCCAGGCTGTCTTCCTGCTCCTGTTCCCCGTCGCAGCGGCGGGCATATTGTTTGGCCCGCCCGGCGGTTTCCAGAAGGCCGCAGACCTGCAGAAGCTCCGTGCTGTTCAGGGAGCTTCCGATCTCCAGGCGCTTTAGGGAGGCGCGGATATCCCGGGTCCCGGAGAAGGATAAGCTGCCCTGCCGGTAAAGACGGCTTAAGGCGTCTCCCGTCTCTTTCTGGGCGGTCCGGATCCCGGCCATATCCTGCATGGGGCGGAGGGACAGACAGCGTGCCTTTCCCCCGGGGCTGGAGGCATAATCCGCCAGTTTTTCTATAATTTTGTCATATTCCAGTGTTTTTAATGCTTTCTCGTTCATGCTATCTATTTTACTCCAATTCGGCCGGAAAAGAAAGAGGTTTTTCGTGAGCGGAAATTGTGGACAGGAAAGGGAAAATGTATTAGAATGAGAAATGAAAATTACCGGAGCGGTCAATAGATTCAGCAGTTGTGGAGGATCTTATGGCAGAAGAGAAACGTCAGGAAGAACAAGAATTTTCTTTTGTGAAAGAGAAGATCAAGCGCCAGCGTTTTTATCAGAACAGGGTGTTCCGAAGAGTGGTGCTTCAGATTGTCCTGGGAGCAGTCTGCGGAGCCGTCGCCTGCTTCACGTTTGTGGTGCTGCATCCCTGGATGGATGAGAAGTTCGGGGAAGAGGAAAAGAAGGAGATTGTCTTTCCCAGCGAGGACGAGGAGGAGAAAGAACCGGCTGAAGAGCCTGCGGAGCCTGCAGAGCCTGTTGTGATTACGGAGAAACAGGAGCTGGAGATAGAGGATTACCGGAAACTGTACGGGAAGCTCCGGGCGGTAGCCCTGGAGAGTGAAAGATGCCTGGTGACGGTGACGGCTGCCAGCAGCGATATGGATTGGTTCAACGAAACTTATGAGAGCCAAAAGCAGCTATCGGGCCTGCTGGTGGGAAATAACGGGGTGGAGCTTTTGATCCTTACGGTTTACTCGGAGGTGAGCTCCGCAAATGAGCTGCAGGTGATGTTTGCGGATAAAAGCGTACTCAATGCAGTTTTGAAGAATCACGATGTAGTGACGGATCTGGCTGTGCTCAGCGTAAATCTGGCGGATGTGCAGGAGAGCACTATGGAGAGTATCCGGATGGCGGAGCTTGGAAGCTCCAAGAGCCTGCGGGCCGGCGAACCTGTGATAGCCGTGGGAAGCCCGGCGGGGACGGCCGGTTCCGTGATATACGGGAACCTGACGGCGGGAGGATTCTCCATGAGCGTCATAGACGGGGAGTACGACCTGCTGATTACGGATATGAACCGGACGGGGGATGGAAGCGGAGTGCTGCTGAACCTGGACGGACAGGTGATAGGGCTCATTGAGCACCGCTATTTAAATCCCAACAATAAGAATGTTTTGACGGCCTACTCCATTTCAGATATGAAGGATGTGATTGAGCACCTCTCCAACAGCCAGGATCTGGTTTACATCGGGGTTATGGGAGAGAATGTGACGGAGGAGATCGCCCAGGCGGTAAATCTTCCCAAGGGCGTCTATATTACCGGGGTTGAGATGGATTCCCCGGCTATGAATGCAGGGCTCCAGCAGGGGGATGTGATTACTGTGATCAGCGGACAGGAAATTGAGTCTGTCTCCCAGATTCAGGAGATGCTTTTGAAATTTTCCAAAGAACAGGAAATCCAAGTAAATGTTATGCGCCAGGGGAAAGAGGGATATAAGGAAATTTCCTGCAAGGTGGTGCTGAACTGTCTGTGACAGGCGGGAGGAGAGTGTTATGAAATATATTGAAAGCTTCAAGGAGGGAAATAAAATCTCCGGTATTTACCTCTGCAAATACAAACAGTCGGCCGTGACAAAGAACGGCAAGGCTTATGAAAATGTGATTTTGCAGGATAAGACGGGGACGGTGGATTCGAAAATCTGGGATCCCAATTCCCAGGGCATTGCGGAATTTGAGGCCTTGGATTACGTGGACGTGACAGCGGAGGTGACCAGTTTCCAGGGAGCATTGCAGCTGAATATCAAGCGCCTCCGCAAAGCCGGGAGAGCCGAGTACAACCCGGCGGATTACCTTCCGGTCAGTGAGAGGGACATAGAAGAAATGTACCGGGAGCTGCTGGAATTTGCGGCCCAGGTACAAGAACCCCATCTGCGGGCTCTGCTTCATAATATGTTTGCGGAGGATGCGGAGTTTGCGGAGGCGTTCCGGCTTCACTCTGCGGCCAAGACGGTGCATCACAGTTTCGTGGGCGGCCTTCTAGAGCATACGCTGGGTGTGTGCAGACTGTGCGCTTACTATGCGGAAGCCTATCCTCTTTTGAACCGGGATCTGCTGTATACGGCTGCCATGTGCCATGACATCGGAAAGGTCTACGAGCTGTCAGACTTTCCGGAGAATGATTATACGGACGAGGGGCAGCTCTTGGGACATATCGCCATGGGCAGTGAGATGGTGGGCGAGCAGATCCGGCGGATTTCCGGTTTTCCAAGGAAACTGGCCAATGAACTGAAGCACTGCATTCTGGCTCACCACGGAGAATTGGAGTACGGCTCTCCCAAGAAACCGGCTCTGGCGGAGGCGGTGGCCCTGAATCTGGCGGACAATACGGATGCCAAGATGCAGACCATGAAGGAGATTTTTAAGGCGGCCGGAAACAATACGGACTGGCTGGGATATAACCGGCTGTTTGAATCCAATATCAGAAAGACGGGCGGCTGAGCATGTTTCAGAAAAATGATGTGGTTACAGTAAGAATTGAACATATGGGAAATAACGGAGAGGGTATTGCCAGAGCAGACGGCTATACCCTTTTTGTCAAGGATGGCCTGCCTGGGGATTTGGCAGAGGTGAAAATTGTGAAGGCGAAGAAACAGTACGGCTACGGCCGCCTGATGCGTATTCTGGAGCCTTCTGAAAACAGGGTAGAGCCCCGGTGCCCCCTTCATCAAAAATGCGGCGGCTGTCAGATTCAGGCTCTCTCTTATAAAGAGCAGCTCCGCTATAAGGAGGAAAAGGTCCGGGGACATTTGAAGCATATCGGAGGCTTTCCGGAGCCGCCGGTTCTTCCGGTGATAGGGATGGAGGAGCCCTTCCGCTACCGGAACAAGGCTCAGTTTCCCTTTGGGACGGACAAGGACGGCAGAATCGTCACTGGATTTTATGCAGGGCGGACCCACAGCATTGTGGCCAATACGGACTGTGTGCTGGGCGCACCGGAGAACAAAGAAATTCTGGAAATCATTCTGGCGTTTCTGGAGGAGCGCAAAATTTCGGTCTATGACGAGAAGACGGGGAAGGGGCTGCTGCGCCATGCTTTGATCCGCAAAGGGTTCCGGACAGGGGAGCTGATGGTCTGCCTTGTGGTAAACGGCAGAAGCTTTCCCGGTGCGGACGAGCTGGCAGACCGGCTCTTTGCAGTCCCCGGCATGACCAGCGTTACTTTAAATGTGAATGAGAAAAATACCAACGTGATTATGGGAACTGAGATTCTTCCGGTCCGGGGCAGGACGCACATTATGGATGCTATCGGTCCGATCCGCTACCGGATTTCTCCCTTATCTTTTTATCAGGTGAACCCGGTCCAGACGGAGAAGCTGTATCAGACAGCCCTTGACTATGCCGGGCTGACGGGAACAGAGACCGTGTGGGACCTGTACTGCGGAATCGGAACAATCTCCCTTTTCCTGGCTCAGAAGGCGGAAAAAGTCTATGGCGTGGAGGTGATTCCTGACGCGGTCCGAGACGCCCGCAGCAACGCCGAACTCAATGGGATCGCCAACGCGGAATTTTATGAGGGCAGGGCGGAGGAAGTTCTCCCTGAGATGTATGAAAAGAAGGGCATCCGGGCGGATGTGATTGTGGTGGACCCGCCCCGGAAGGGCTGTGATACGGCATGTCTGGAGACCATGCTCCTGATGAAGCCGGAGCGGATTGTCTATGTGAGCTGTGACTCCGCCACCCTGGCCCGGGATTTGAAGATCCTTTGCGCCGGAGGGTATAAGCTTGAGCAGGTGCAGCCGGTGGATATGTTTGGGCAGACGAGCGGGGTGGAGACGGTGGTACTTTTGTCTCACAAATCAACTTGGAAATCTACAATGCTGTTTTGACTAATCAAGGCAAAAGTCAAAAGGAGCGCATGGCGTTGCTTCGGTAATTAGCAGTACAGCAGTTGCGGACATTGGAAGTGATGAACTTAAAAAATATATCTGTGCAAATGAGATGATTAAATACTAAATACATGTCGTATAACCATATAGAAAAGAGAGATCCCAATGCTCATCAGCGCCAGCAGAAGAACCGACATCCCCTCCTGTTATTCCGAATGGTTTTACCACAGATTGAAAGAAGGGTATGTCTGTGTCAGAAATCCCATGAATCCCCATCAGATAAGCAAAATAAGCTTATCTCCAGAAATTGTGGACGGAATTGTCTTTTGGACAAAGAATCCCCTGCCTATGATGAACAGGCTGGGAGAACTTGAAAAGTATAACTACTATTTTCAGTTTACGTTAACTGCCTATGGGCCGGAGGTAGAGACAAAACTCCCGTCTAAAAACAAAGTTTTGATTCCAGCTTTTCAGAGGCTGTCAAAAGAGATTGGAAAAGAAAGGGTGGTCTGGCGGTACGACCCGATATTTTTCAGTGAGCGCTATACATTGGATTATCACTGCAGATATTTTGAAGTGCTGGCCTCCAGGCTTGCGCCGTATACAGAGAAATGTACCATTAGCTTTCTTGATTGGTATCGAAATATAGAGCATGATGTAAAGCCGCTGCAGATTCAAACCATGCCTAGCGAACGGCAGACGGAACTTGTGGAACGTTTGGCAGAAATTGCAGAAAGATACCGCATCAGCATAGATACGTGTGCAGAGGCAGGAGACTTCCGCAGGTTCAAAGTGTTCCCGGCTTGCTGTATTGACAAAGCCCGTCTTGAGAGAATCGGAAATTATCGGCTGGAGATAGGGAAAGACAAGAATCAGAGAGAATATTGCGGCTGTGCGGAGAGCATTGATATCGGTGCATATCAGACATGTAAAAATGGCTGTCTGTATTGCTATGCCAATTTCAATCATGGGGCTGCGGAGCGCAATTTTGAAAAGCACATTATAAAATCTCCGTTATTGCTTGGAGAAATAGAGGAAGCAGATAAGATTACAGAGCGGAATGCAAAATCTTTTGCCGACAGGCAGTTGGCTTTGTTTGATTAAAATATATTTAAAAAAGTATTTCACAAGGACAGAATCCTCCCCCAGGATTCTGTCCTTGCTATTTCCCATAAAACCCCAGCCCTAAATCTCCCTGGTAGACTTCCGTATCTTCAGCTCCACCGGCAGCAGGATCTGCATATTCTGGGCGGTGCTGGTTACAATCTGTTCGATGAGAATGCGGGCGGCCATCTCTCCCATGGCCACGGAGGGCAGGCGCACGGTGGTAAGGGGCGGGGTAAAGCTCTCCGCCAGGTCAATATCGTTAAAGCCTACTACGCCGATGTCGTCGGGACATTTGAGCCCTAAGTTGCTTAACTGGGCCAGGATGACGATAGCCAGGGAGTCGGATCCGGCAAAGATCACCTGAGTATCCGGGCGCCGGGTCAGAAGCTCCTGGGTCTGCCGGGCGCAGAGCTGATGATCCCAGTTGCAGTCGTAGATAAGCTCCAGATCGAAAGGAATGTTGTTTTTGCGCAGGGTCTCCCGGTACACCATCATGCGGGCGGAAGAATCGAAACCGCAGTAGTCGGCCGGACCGCCGATGTAGGCGATTTTGCGGTAGCCGCAGGAGATGAGGTGGTCCATCATCAGCTGGTTGGCGAAAATTTCATTGTAGCCCACATTACAGTAGCCGTTGATATAATTGTCCACGAAAACCAGTTTCTGGTTGATGCGGCTGATGAAATCCAGGCGTCCTTCCGGCAGATCGGTGATGATCAGGCCGTCCAGCTCGGAGAGCTGCTTTTCCAGGCCATCCTTCATCTCGTGGAACTGGGCGTAGCTGACAATTAAGGAGATGTAAGCGTTGTGCCCGGAACAGAAAGTTTGGATCCCGTTCAGGATATCGTTGAAATAAGGATCGGAATAACTGTAGGTCAGAGACATAATACAGCCGATGTGAATCTGGCTGCGCTTAGCGGCGTACTGGTAGTTCAGAGTGCGGACAGCCTGCATAACCCGTCGGCGGGTTTCCTCGCTGGCGTGGAAGGCCGGATCGTTGGAGAGAATACGTGAAACGGTAGTGATGGAAACATTTGCTTCTTTTGCAACTTCTCGAATTGTAGACATAAAGAACCTCCTTTGTTTAGTAAACATTATAATATAAAAATCCGTGGATGTAAAGTTCTTTTTCTGGGAAAATGAGAGACACTATTGGGTGTTTAGTAAACAAAAATCATAATTATATACAATAATTAACTAAAAATTGCAAATAAAATTAGAAAAAAGGACTTTTCAATTTGAGAAAACCGTGATATGATGTGAGTGTAAAGATAAACAAAACATAAATGTTTACTAAACGGAGGCGATGACATGAAGAAGTTTACATTCATTGGAGCCGGCTCCCTGGATTTCACAAAGGATCTGGTACGGGATATTCTGACCTTTGAGGCTTTCCGGGATGCCGAGCTTATGCTGATGGATATCAATCCGAAGCGTCTGGAGTATGCGGTGAAAGGCGTGCAGAAGATTGTGGATGCTGGGAATTATCCGGCGACGGTAAAGAGTACAATGGACCGGAGAGAGGCTCTGAAAGACGCGGACGGAGTGCTGATTACCATTTTGCAGGGAGGCGTGGAAGTGTGGCGCCACGATATTGAGATTCCCAAGAAATACGGTGTGAATATCTGCGTGGGTGATACCAGAGGACCTTCCGGGATTTTTCGGTTTCTGCGGACGGCTCCTGTACTGCTGGATATTATCCGGGACTGTGAGCAGGTCTGCCCCAATGCCGTTGTGCTGAATTATACAAATCCGATGGCAATGCTGGTAAGCTACCTGCAGTCCATGTCGGATATGAACATTACCGGACTGTGCCACAGTGTACAGGGAACGGCAGATATGCTGGCCGGCTGGCTGGGAGCCAGGGACAAAAAGTTCCAGTATACTTGTGCCGGCATCAACCATCAGGCTTTTTATCTGGAGCTTAAGGTGGACGGGAAGGATGCCTATCCGGAGCTTTATAAGGCCGTCCGGCGGGAAGAGGTGGCTGCGGAGGAGCCGGTGCGGATTGAAATGTTCCGCAAGCTGGGCTACTTTAATACGGAGTCTTCCGGGCACAATTCCGAGTATGTAGGCTGGTTCCGGAAACGGCCGGACCTGATTGAGAAATACTGTACCCATGGTACCGGCTGGAATCCCGGGGCGTATGCCTACATACTGGATGAGTACCTGGGCCGGGAGGATACCTGGGAGAAGGAATACCAGGAATGGCTGGACAGCGCAGAGGTGGATTTGAACCGGGGCGAGGAATATGCGTCTAATATTTTCAACGCGCTTTTTGGAGACCACACCCCGTATTTCTTCAACGGAAACCTGAAGAACCATAATTATATTACCAACATTAAGCAGGGCGTCTGCGTGGAGGTTCCGGTGGTAGCTACGGAGGAGGGTATCGCACCCATCAAACAGATTACCATGCCGGAGCATCTGGCAGTGCTTGTGAACAATTCGGCTCTCATTGAAGATTTGGCCGTACAGGCAGCGGTGAAAGGGGATCCGAACCTGGTTTTCCAGGCGGGGCTGGTTGACCCCCTGACCTGCGCCGTGTGCAGCATGGATGAGATCCAGCAGATGGTGCAGGAAATGCTGGACAAAAACGCGGAGTATCTCGGCTACTTTAAATCCTTAAAAATAGAAATGGAGGCAATACATGAAAAAGATCGTTAGTTTATTCTTATGCGTGTTACTGACAATTTCCCTTACAGCGTGCTCCGGTTCCGGGAAGGACGCAGAGCCCGGACAGGCGCAGCCTTCCGGCGACGGAGGCGGAAAGGAAATTACTTTGACCATGTGGACGCACCAGAATGAGCCCTGGAATGCGGCATACACGGATGCCATTGCAGCTTTTGAGGCGGCGAATGAAGGAATCCATATTCAGCTGGAGACTTTTCCCTATGATGAATTTGAGGCAAAGGTACAGACCTCTCTGATTGACGGAGAGGGCGGAGCCGACATTTATGAGATGTGGGGAGGATGGGCTTTGGACTTTACCCCTCACAATACCCTGATGGCTATGCCGGATGATTTTGCGGCGCAGGTTCAGGAAGAAACCTATGCGCCGACTTACGGTGCGCTGATGAATGACGGCAAGCTTTACGGCGTGCCCTTGGAGTTTAATATCGAAAACGGCGGCCTGGTAGTAAACCTTGGGCTTCTGGAAGCAAATAACCTGAAGGTTCCTGCTACCTGGGAGGAGCTGAAGAGTACGGCTGTTGCGGGTACCGCCCATGACGGAAACGTATTTCAGGTAAAGGGACTTGATTTTGTGAACTGGGATTCCGTACCTTATTATTTCCTGTCCCTGATTCTTCAGCAGGGCTCCAATTATCTGACAGAGGACGGAAAATTTGATGTGACCACTCAGGAGGCCAAGACTGCTTTTGACGAGCTGGCCGGCATGGTAACTGAGGACAAGGTGACGGATCTGGAAGGTCTTACCGGAGGCGGAGATCTAGAAGGTTATCAGCAGTGCTATGCAGGCCGGGTCATGATGGTGCCGAGAGGCCCGTGGGTGATTTCCGAGGGTGTGGAATCTTTCGGCATGGAGTTGGGAACGGACTTTGATTATGTGGAGATGCCTTGGTATACGGATGAACATAAATTTGCCTCCGAGACCGGCTGGTCCCTGGCAGTCAGCGCCAGCTGCAAGGAGCAGGAAGCGGCATTGAAATTTATCAAATATCTGTATGAAGACGATGTTATGCTGGAGCATAACATCCGTTGTACACAGATTCCTTCCAAGCGCAATCTGGCGGAAAGTGCAGAATATCAGGAGGCAATGCCTTATACGAAGGTGCTTGTGGAGATTCTGGACAATGCACAGTTTATCGGAACATTTAACACGGATCGTCTGAAAGAGACGGTAAATGATACGTTTGTGGGCTATTGCTCCGGCGACTACGCGTCTATTGACGAGGCCATGGAGGATCTGAATACCAAGCTGAATGCAATTCTGGAGTAGTGAAAAGGGCGGGGGACGAAAAAAACCGTCCCCTGCCCTCTGTTGAGGGCCGAATATGAAAAATAAAAAGTTTATTTGGGCGGTTATGCTGCCGGCGATGCTGCATATCCTGGTTTTCATTATAGTGCCGATTGGAATCGGACTGGTGGTATCCTTTTTTAACTTTAATCCTTTAAGCTCTGACAATACGTTTGTTGGGCTGGGAAATTTTAAAAAATTATTTATGGATGCGGACTTCCGGCTGGCTATGAAAAATACACTGATCTTTGTGTTTGCCACAGTTTTCCTGAACATTGCCCTGTCCCTTTTGGTGGCTCAGCTTATCAGCTACTTTAAGTCCAACAAGGTAAGAAGCTTTTTCCGCATGGTATTCTTCCTGCCCTGCATTGCGCCTATGGTAGCTACTTCTGTGGTGTTTGCCCGATCCATTCTTCCGACTACCACGGGATTTCTGAATATGATGCTGAACCGCATCGGGCTTCCGTCGGTAAATTGGCTGGGAGATCCCAAGGTGATTATGATATCCCTGATTGTTTACACCCTTTGGGTAGATGTGGGCTATAACATTGTCCTGTTTTCCGCGGGCATCGACGGGATTCCGGCCTATGTGTATGAGGCGGCGGATCTGGACGGCGCCAGTGAGTGGCGGAAGTTCCGCAAGGTGACGCTGCCGCTTCTGGGACGGAGCTTCCAGTTCGTGATTGTACAGACCCTGATCTCCCATTTCCAGATGTTTGCCCAGTTTTCTGTGCTGATCCTAAAAGACGGCCCGCAGAATTCCGGCCTGGTGCTGTCCCGGTACATTTACAAAACGGCCTTTGAATACAAAGACATGGGCTACGCATCGGCAGTTTCCTTGGTGCTGTTTATTATTATCATCATTCTGTCCTTTATTGAGCAGAAGAAGAACAGTGTAGACTGGGAATACTAGGAGGGCCGCATATGAGATTGTTCAAAGATAAGAAAAACCTGAAAATTCGAGTGATTGCCTTTATTTGTTTGTTTTTGGCGGCAATTATTTTCCTGGCGCCCTATTTCTGGATGCTTTCCAATTCCTTTAAGTCTACTAAGGAAATCCTTTTGGAGCCTACCAATATGCTGCCGAAACAGTTTACGGTTTCCGGTTATGTGAAGGTGCTGACCAAGTCCCCCTTCTTTTCCTGGATGCGTAATTCCCTGCTGGTGACGGTTGTAGATACGCTGGTGATCCTCTTTACCAGCTCTATCATCGGCTTTGTACTTTCCAAGTACAAGTTTAAGCTGAATAAGTTTATTTTCACCCTGATTTTGCTGACCATGATGATGCCTACGGCGGCTATGATGATACCGAACTTCCTGCTGATTTCCAAGCTGGGGTGGTACGACAAGATTATTTCCCTGATCTTTCCTACCTTTATCAACGCTTTCGGCATCTTCTTATGCAAGCAGTTTATCGATGATCTGCCCAAGGAACTCTTTGAGAGCGCCATGCTGGACAATGCGTCGGGCTTTAAAATTTATTACCGGATTGTGCTTCCGGGAATCCGTCCGGCTCTTGGAAGCCTGACTATCTTCACGTTTTTGGGGATCTGGAATGACTATCAGACGCCGCTGATTTATTTGAACAGTGCGAAGAATATGACTCTGCCTCTGGCAATGTCCTATTTCTCCACCCAGCATCTGTCGGATTTATCGGCAACTATGGCAGCGGCTTCGCTGATTATGATTCCGGCATCTGTGGTATTTATTATATTCCAGAAGCAGTTTATCAAGGGAATTTCCATGACAGGAATGAAATAAATAGACAGAGGATATCTGGGGAACTTGAATAGGAGGATGTATGGATGGCGACGGTAAAATTAAATAATATCAATAAAATATATGAAAACGGAGTCCAGGCGGTTTTTGATTTCAACCTGGAGATTCAGGACAAGGAGTTTATTGTATTCGTAGGTCCCAGCGGCTGCGGAAAGACCACGACTCTGCGGATGATTGCCGGTCTGGAGGAGATAAGCTCCGGTGAGCTGTGGATTGACAATGAGATGGTGAACCGGGTGGAGGCGAAGAACCGGAATATTGCCATGGTATTCCAGAACTATGCCTTGTATCCCCATATGAGCGTGTATCAGAATCTTTCGTTTTCTCTGGAAAACAAGAAAGTGGATAAGGCTGTAATTGACAAGAAGGTCCGCGAGGCGGCTTCGGTTCTGGGGATTGAACAGTATCTGGACCGGAAACCGAAGGCACTCTCCGGCGGGCAGAGGCAGCGGGTA
>OFFT01000802.1_pt1 | contig 21090 bp, 17 predicted proteins | sample 1521581 | NCBI WGS metagenome assembly OFFT01 (sample SAMEA3504084, study PRJEB24116) | mouse gut metagenome | biome: mouse gut; feature: mouse-associated habitat; material: faeces | place: Denmark | collected 2011
ATGGTATTTACCCATCGTATCCCCTACGATACGCGCGCATTTACGGTGCGGCTTATCCGGCCCGTTGTTTAATTCTATCATGGAAAATAAAACCCTTCTCTGTACGGGCTTTAAGCCATCCCTTACATCCGGGAGCGCCCTGGATGCTATTACGCTCATTGCATAATCAATATAGGATGTTTCCATTGTTTTCTTTAAATCCACATCGTGAATCTGATCAAAAATTTTATCATCCATTTATATTCGACTCCTCTTATACGTCCAGGTTCTGTACATATTTTGCATTTGCCTCTATAAACTCCCGCCTGGGTTCCACTTTATCTCCCATCAGCGTCGTGAATATAACGTCAATCTCCGAAGAAGCCTCTTCGTCCATAACAACTCTGCGTAAAATACGCTTTTCGGGATCCATTGTCGTTTCCCAAAGCTGTTCCGCATCCATTTCCCCAAGACCTTTGTATCGCTGGATTTTATTGTTGTTATCACGTCCGATTTCGATCAAAAGACGACCCAGTTCATCATCATTATAAGCATACCAGATCTTTTTGTTTTTTTCGATTTTATAAAGAGGGGGCTGCGCCAGATAAACAAAACCCTGTTTAATCAACTCCGGCATAAAACGGTAAATAAAAGTCAAAAGCAGCGTACTGATATGCGCGCCGTCAACGTCTGCATCCGTCATAATAATGATTTTGTGGTACCGTAACCTGGATATATCGAAATCTTCATGGATACCTGTGCCAAATGCCGTAATCATCGCCTTAATCTCGGCATTTCCGTATATTTTATCAAGCCTTGCCTTTTCCACATTTAAAATCTTCCCCCGCAGCGGAAGAATTGCCTGCGTTATCCGGTTCCTTGCCATTTTTGCAGAGCCTCCCGCAGAATCTCCCTCTACGATATAAATCTCGCAGTTAACCGGATCCTTATCCGAACAATCCGCTAATTTACCCGGAAGGGACGTTCTGTCAAGCGCCGTTTTTCGTCTGGTCAGATCCCTGGCTTTGCGGGCGGCCTCCCTTGCGCGCTGCGCCAGAAGGGATTTCTCGCAAATTGTCTTTGCCACCGCAGGATTCTGTTCCAGAAAATACGTAAGCTGCTCGCTTACAATACTGTCAACCGCCCCCCTGGCTTCGCTGTTCCCAAGCTTTTGTTTGGTCTGTCCTTCAAACTGCGGTTCGGTTACCTTTATGCTGATAATCGCCGTTAGGCCTTCCCGGATATCCTCTCCGGTAAGCGCCGTATCCGTATCTTTTAAAATCTTATTTGTCTTTGCATACTGATTAAACGTCTTCGTAAGGGCGTTCCGAAATCCGGCCAGATGCGTGCCGCCTTCCGGCGTAATTATGTTATTTACAAAGCTAAACGTCGTGTCGTTAAACGAATCGTTATGCTGCAAAGCAACCTCGACGTATACGTCTTCCTTCTGTCCCTCACAGTAAATAATATCCTGATACAAAGGCTCCTTGCTTTTGTTCAGGTAAGAAACAAATTCTTTAATTCCGCCGGCATAATGGAATTTATCTTCCAGTTCCGGTTCGCTTCGCTCGTCGCGAAGTATGATTTTCAGATCCTTTGTCAAAAACGCCGTTTCCCGCAGTCTCTGCCTTAACGTCTGGTAATCAAAAGCAATATCTTCAAAAACCGTATCGTCCGGTAAAAAAACAACTTTTGTACCCGACTTATCAGCAGGACACTCCCCGATCACGTTCAGCGGATACATTGCCTTGCCGCGTTCATAGCGCTGCTTATAGATTTTTCCTTCGCTGTAGATTTCTACTTCCAGCCAGCTAGAAAGCGCGTTCACGACCGAAGCGCCTACGCCGTGCAGGCCCCCGGACACTTTATATCCTCCTCCGCCGAATTTTCCTCCGGCATGAAGAATGGTAAATACCACCTCTACCCCTGTCAGCCCTGACTTTTGATTGATACCTACCGGAATACCGCGTCCGTTGTCAATAACCGTGACAGAACTGTCTTTATTGACGGTTACTTCAATATCGGTACAAAATCCGGCAAGCGCCTCATCCACGGAATTGTCTACAATCTCATACACAAGATGGTGAAGCCCTCTTGCCGAAGTACTCCCGATATACATCCCGGGCCTTTTGCGGACTGCTTCTAATCCTTCTAAAATCTGTATTTGATCTGCTCCGTATTCATTACCCATAATTGCCTCCTATTCACGGATTACGTTTCCGCATACTACTTTAAAAACCCGGTTCATGGCAAAGCGGCTGCGTATTAATTCATCTAATCCGGTACATGTAATGATTGTCTGGGTTCCACTTATATTTTCCAGCAGGTAGTTTTGCCTGTTGCTGTCTAATTCGGATAATACGTCATCTAAAAGCAAAACGGGCGTTTCTTTTGTAACCGTCTTTACCAGTTCAATTTCAGACAGTTTTAAAGACAGTGCGCATGTACGCTGCTGCCCCTGAGAACCGAACTTGCGAATATCTATCCCATGGATAGAAAAGGACATGTCGTCCCTGTGCGGCCCTGTCGTTGTCTGTCCTGATTTTAAGTCTTTTGTACGGACCCGTTCTAATTCTTTTTCAAACAAATTTTCCTGGATATTGGGATCATAAGAAAGTAACATATCTTCTCTACCGCCGGAAATACTGCGGTGGATCCGGTTTACAATCTCGTTTAACCGGCCTACAAATTCCCTGCGGCTTTCAATGATTTTGCTTCCGTAACGTACCAGTTGGGCGTCCCATACGGACAGCGTATTTACAAGATCCGGTTTGAAAAAAATATCTTTTAGAAGTTTATTCCTTTGGTTTAAGATTTTATTGTACTTTGCAAGGTGATCGAGGTAGATTTTGTCTAACTGGCAAAGTTCCAAATCCATAAAATGTCTTCGTTCCGAAGGGCCATTTTTAATGATATTTAAATCCTCCGGTGAAAATGAAACGATATTTAAAATTCCAAACAGTTCGCCGGCTCTTTTGATCGGGATCCGGTTGACTGCAATTCCCTTCGTGCGGTTTTTCTTTAAATGCATGTCAATTTGAAACTGCTGTTTTCTTTTTTCGGTGAAAATGCGGATATGCGACTCGTCATATCCAAATTGGATCAGTTCCTTATCCTTACACGCTCTGTGGGATTTGGTTGTCCCTCCAAGGTAAACGGCTTCCAGAACATTTGTTTTACCTTGGGCGTTATCGCCGTAAAGAATATTTGTACCTGGATCAAAATCTACCGTAAGCGTTTCATAATTACGAAAATGCTTTAATTCCAGCGATTTGATAATCATTTGGTTATCTGAAATACTTCATTCCCAACCGATACCGTATCGTTTGGATAAAGCTTTCTTCCTCTTCGTAATTCTGTTGTGCCGTTTACCAAAACCAAGCCGTCTGTTATCATCATTTTAGCATCTGTTCCGGAACCTGCAATCCCGGCTTTTTTCAGCGCCTGGCCTAAACGTATAAAATCTTCATTTTCGCGAATTGAAATTTCCATATTTTTGCCTCGTTTTATTATAATTAATTTGTAACCGCGTTGAAGTTGACCGGAAGGATCAGATAAATGTAGCTTTCTGCTTCATCTTTGATAAAACAGGGCGCTTTGGGATTAACCATAAATAAAGAGATCTCTTCTTCGTCTATAACCCGGAGCGCGTCTATAAAAAATTTAGGGTTAAAGCCTATCATTATGTCTTTTCCTTCTTTTTGGATGTCGATTTCTTCGTTCATAGAACCGATGGTGGAATTGATTTTAAGTTCCATTGTAACGTCATTGATATTCATAATGATCGGTTTTTTTTCTCCTTCTTTAATCAGAAGCGTAGCACGGTCGATACAGCTTAGCAGTTCTTTTTTATTGATCTGTATTTTAGTTTCATAATCGGGAGAAACCATCTGATCGATCCTGAAATATTCTCCTTCGATCAGTCTTGACACAACGGTTGTCTGGCCAAACTCAAATATAATGTGATTCTCTGTTATAAATACGATTACGTCTTCTTCTGCGTCTCCTGGAAGTATTTTACTGATCTCATTGAGCGTTTTGCCAGGTACTATTACTTTTTTGTAGTTATAATTATCTTTCAGATCAATATTGCGGATAGAAATACGATGTCCGTCTAAAGATACGACTTTCAGCTTGTTTTCATTAATTTCAAAAAGTTCCCCCGTCATGATCTTGTTGTTGTCATTGTCTGCAATAGAAAAAATTGTCTGTTGGATCACTTCTTTTAGTGTAAACTGGGACAGAGCGACGGAGTCGTTTCGTTCAATGTATGGAAGAGAAGGAAAATCTTCTCCAGATTGTCCGGGAATATTGAATTTTGCTTTTTCACATGTAATGGAAGTCTGAAAATTGTCTTCTGTTTTGATAACTACTTCATTGTCAGGCAGTTTCCGTACGATTTCTAAGAGAAACTTGGCGTTTAATGCAATAATGCCGGATTCTTCAATAGAGCCTTCAATGATCGTTTCGATACCGAGTTCCATGTCGTTTGCAGTCAGTTTGATCCTGCCTGATCTGGCGTCAATCAGAATACATTCTAATATAGGCATTGTAGTTCTGACTGGAACAGCTTTGGAAACAATATTAACTCCTTTTAAGAGATTAGATTTCGAACAGATCAATTTCATATCGTATAACTCCTTCCAAAAAAGCATATATTAATTTAAGATCAGATTTCGTAGTAGTAGTATTAAGGGGTGTTAATAAGTTTAAAACCCTTAGAATCCGCTAAATTAAAGGATTTGTAGGCTGTACAAGCCTGTTCAAAAGTAAAAAAAAGCTGCGGATTGCCGTTGGATTGAATGTGGATAACCTGTTTTAATTTGGGTTAATTTTCTTTTTGATCGTGTTTATTAGTATACGTGTGTTTTCATTGGACTTATATTCTTCGGTTATTTTGCGGATACCGTGGATAATTGTGGAATGATCGCGGCCTCCTAACAAAGCTCCAATGGAATCTAACGGTATGTTCGTCATATCTTTACATAAATACATAGCTATTTGCCTGGGGCGTACAATATCGTTGCTCCTGTTTTTGGAAATCATCTGTTCTAAAGAAATCTGGCAGTGTTCGGAAACTGCTTCAATGATCAGCTGCGGAGTAATTTCTTTTGGTTTGTCCGGCGTAATAATATTTTGAAGTTCTTTTACGGCAATGTCCATGGTAATTTCTGTTTTAACAAGGTTGCCGTAGGCTAATAGTTTATTTAAAGCGCCTTCCAGTTCACGGATGTTGGATTTGATGTTGTTTGCAATGTAATTTAAAATATCGTCGCTTAGTTCCATTTCATCTGATTCTACTTTACGGCGTAAGATTGCCATACGTGTTTCATAGTCCGGAAGGCCGATATCTGCCATTAATCCCCATTCAAAACGGGATTGGATACGTTCTTCTAAAGTTTCCATTTCTTTCGGCGGTTTATCAGAAGTTAAGATAATCTGTTTTTTGGCGGAATGGAGTACGTTGAAGGTATGGAAAAATTCTTCCTGCGTGCTTTCCTTTCCTATTATAAACTGTATGTCGTCGATCATCAGTACGTCTACCGTGCGGTATTTTTCGCGGAACTTTGTCATAGCAGTAGTATTGCCATTTCGGATGGATTCAATAACCTCATTGGTAAATTCTTCCGATGTAACGTATAAAACCTGCGTTTCCGGGTTTTGATCCAGGATAAAATTGCCGATAGAATGCATAAGATGCGTCTTTCCAAGTCCCGGGCCTCCATATATATAAAGAGGATTGTAAGATTCTCCGGGCGATTCGGCTACAGCCAGGGATGCTGACTGGGCAAAACGGTTGTTGCTGCCTACGACGAAGGTATCAAACGTGTAATTGGGATTTAGGTTTGATCGCTCAGGCAACGCGGACGTTTTTTTGGGAGGGACGCGTTTTAGTTCTTTGGCTTGTTCTTCGAGCACAAATGTCAGTTCATATTCAATGCCTGTCATTTCGGAAATAGAGACTTTTAAAGGTATTTTATATCTTTTTGAGATAAAGTTAATGCCTATCTGCCCCAATTCCGATGGAACTTCAATATAAAGGATATTATCTTTGATCGTACAAATTTTGAGTGGTTTGAGCCACGAATCAAAGACAATGTTCTTAATGTCATAATCTTCTTTTACACGTTGTAAAATTTGTTCCCATTTTTCGAATATAGCTTCCATCTGATTTCTCCATTACCCTTTTTTTGAAAGGATTTGAACAGTAAAAAAATCCTACATTAGCTTATCATACCAAATTTTAATCCTTTAATCAATGAAAAATTGCAGATTCCATGTCAGAAAATGTTTGGAATAATTGTCCACAGCGAAACGGATATTTCACAAAAGTTATCGACTGACTAAAATTACGCTATACACAGAAGATGTAGATAAAAATACAGATTTTCACAGTTTATCAATAAAATATGTGTAAAAACAGGTAAAATAAACATCGTTATCCACGAGTTATCCACAAATTGTGTATGACTTGTGCAAATCCACATAAATTTTGTGGTGTGGAAAAGCAAATTGTGGATAACTTTTTTTTCCACATAGAAAATCTGGAAAATATGTTAATTCTACTTGACTTGGCCCATTTTTTTGTTATAATTATAACGGTGTTTTCTAAAACAGAGGAGGTGCGCAGATATGAAAATGACATACCAGCCAAACAGAAGGAAAAGAGCAAAAGTTCATGGCTTTCGAGCGCGGATGAGCACAAAAGGCGGAAGAAGAGTATTGGCTAGAAGAAGATTAAAAGGAAGAAAAAGAATATCAGCTTAGGCCACAGTTTGTGGTCTTTTCTTCTTTCAGGAGCCAGTTTAATAAAGGAGCCGGGCATGCCATATGAAATTTTCAGAATCGCTCAAAAAAAATACTGATTTTCGGAATGTATATAATAATGGAACTTCACATGCGAACAGGATTTTGGTTTTATATGTGCTTGCAAACCATACCGGAAGGAACCGGTTTGGAATATCAGTCAGCAAAAAAGTCGGAAACAGCGTAGTAAGGCACAGGATTACGCGCCTGATACGGGAAAGTTACAGGCTGCACGAAGAGATGTTTAAAAGCGGTTTAGATATCGTAGCCATTGCAAGGGTAAGCGCCAAACAGGCGTCTTATCAGGACATAGAGAAAGCGCTGCTTAGCCTTGCAAATCTTCATTCTATAACAATAGAAAAGCAGATGGAATTATTTTGAAAAAAATTATAATTGTAATGATTAAATTTTATAGAAAATATTTGTCGCCTTTAAAATCGACAAAGTGCCCTTATTATCCGACCTGTTCGGAATATGGGTTAGAAGCGGTGGAGAAATATGGCGCTATTAAAGGCAGTGCATTGGCTTTCTGGCGAATATTGCGATGTAATCCTTTTTCAAAAGGCGGATATGATCCCGTTCCATAAACAACCCTGATATGATAAAGGAGGTAAATTACATTGTCAGATATTGTTTTAACGGCGTATGACGGTGCATTTTTAGGGCCTATTGCAAAGGTATTGGGCCTTATCATGAACATGGTTTATATGTTTATGTCAGAAGTACTTGGGCTGTCAAATATTAGTTTAACGATCATTATATTTACGATTGTTATTTATATGTGTTTGTTCCCGATTACTTATAAGCAGCAAAAATTTTCAAAGATATCGCAGAAGATGCAGCCGGAACTTCAGAAGGTGCAGAAGAAATACCATGGGAAGAAAGATCAGGCTTCCATGATGGCAATGCAGGAAGAAACGCGTATGATTCAGGAAAAGTACGGCGTATCTCCGACCGGAAGCTGTATCAGCATGATGATAAACCTGCCGATTTTGTTCGGCCTTTTACGTGTGTTTTATAATGTGCCCGCATATATTGACAGCATCAAGAATCAGTTTTCGTCTTTGGTGGACGGCATTATGGCTACGCCAGGCTATCAGGAGATCATGGCGGATCTGGTTCAGAAGGTCAGGATGACGACGGTACGGGTTGACTTTACGGCGACGGACGAGGGAGTTCTTTCTAATTATATAGTAGATACCTTATATGCGATGAATTCATCCGGCTGGGATATGCTTAAAGAAAAGTTTACAGGGCTTTCGGACGTTATTGTTTCCACACAGAGCCATCTGAGTGAAATCAATAGTTTTCTGGGGATGAATATTTCGGATTCTCCGTCAAGTATCATTTCTTCCGGTATGAAAAGCGGGGCATATTTCCTGGTATTCTTGGCTGTATTGATTCCGGTGCTTTCTTATCTTACACAGGTATTAAATATGAAGCTGATGCCGCAGCCAAGCGCAGGCGGGGACAGCGACGCTATGGCAAAGCAAATGAATGCAATGAATAAGTTTATGCCTCTCGTTTCCTTGTTTTTCTGTTTCAGCATTCCGGTGGGACTTGGCATTTATTGGATTTTAAGCGCTTTAGTCCGAAGCGTTCAGCAGGTACTTTTAAACCGGCATTTTGAAAAGATAGGTTTGGATGATATTATCCGCCAAAGTCAGGAAAAAGCGAAAAAGAAACGGGAAAAAATGGGAATTTCCGAAAACCAGATTAACCAGGCGGCCCGATTAAATACCAAAAAGATCAAAGAACCTGCGATATCTGCGCAGGAAAAAGAACGTCTTTTGGAAAAAGCCGCGGAAGGCAGGAAGAATGCAAAACCTGGAAGTCTGTCAGCGAAAGCAAATCTTGTAAAGGAATTTAATGAAAGGAATACAAAATAGGGGGCAGGAGATATGGATTTTATTGAAGTTTCAGCAAAAACTTACGATGAAGCTGTAACAGATGCTTTGATTCAATTAGGGGCAACAAGCGATCAGGTGGAAATTGAAGTAATTGATAAAGGCAGCGCCGGTTTTTTAGGAATCGGTGCGAAGCCCTTTAAGATTAAGGTCACAAAAAAGAACAATACGCCGGAAGCATTTGTAAGAAAGTTTTTGTCCGATATATTTTCGGCAATGCAGATGGATGTAGAGCTGTTGATTCAGGTAAACGAAGAAGCCCGTACCATGGAAATTGAACTTAAGGGCGAAGAGATGGGGGTACTGATCGGCAAGAGAGGACAGACGCTTGATTCATTACAGCTTCTGACCAGCAATGCCGTCCATAAGCATTTTGAGACTTATTATAAAGTAAAAGTAGATACGGAAAATTACCGTCTCAGAAGAAAAGAAACACTGGAAAATCTGGCAAAAAATATCGCTTATAAAGTAAAGAGGACGAAACGTCCGATTTCCTTAGAACCTATGAATCCATTTGAACGGAGGATTATCCATTCTACGCTGCAAAACGACAGATATGTTATTACGCACAGCGAGGGAGAGGATCCTTACAGGCATATTGTAATTTCTATGAAAAGATAACTGAGAATCGGTACAGGGGCTGTTGCGGCACATGGCATCAGCCTTTGTTTTTATTGCGCAATAGCGAATGGGAGGGCCCTGAATTTGAATAATACGGATACGATAGCCGCGGCTGCGACTGCCGTAGCAAACGCCGGGATTGGAATTATCCGGATTAGCGGCGATCAGGCCGTTGCGGTAGCGGACCGGGTGGTCAGGCTAAAGGCCAAAGGAAAAAAATTGTCCGGCTGTGAAAGCCATACGATCCATTATGGTTTTGTTATGGATGGGGATCAGGTTGCGGACGAGGTTATGGCAGTTCTTATGAAGGCTCCAAGAAGTTATACCAGAGAAGATACGGTCGAGATTAACTGCCATGGCGGGACGCTTGTTATGAAACGCGTTCTGGAACTGATTATAAAAAACGGGGCGAGGCCGGCTGAACCGGGTGAATTTACAAAACGGGCCTTTTTAAACGGAAGAATTGATCTTGCCCAGGCGGAATCGGTTCTGGATCTTATAAAGGCCGGAAATGATTTTGCATGGAAGGCTTCTATGGAGCAGCTAAAAGGTTCGTTGTCGGATGCTGTCCGCAGAATGCGGGCGATCATTTTGCATGAAATAGCATTTATCGAGTCTGCAATTGACGATCCGGAACACTATCCGATGGAGGGATATGGAGATACGCTTCTTAAGAATATAAAACCTGTTTTGGATGAAGTGGAGCAGCTTCTTTTTCATGCGGAGGACGGCGCTGTTTTAAAAGAGGGAATCCATACGGTAATTGCAGGAAAGCCTAATTCCGGAAAATCCTCTCTTTTAAACGCCCTGTCAGGAAGACAACGGGCTATTGTAACTGATATTGCCGGAACGACAAGGGACGCCATTGAAGAGCAGGTTTTATTGCGTGGAATTGAACTTCACGTAACAGATACGGCCGGTATACGGAATACGAATGATCCGGTAGAAAAAATCGGCGTAGAGACGGCAAAAGAATATATAGAAAGATCAGATTTGATTATCTATGTGGCAGATGCTTCCGCTCCGCTGGACGAGGATGACAAAAATATTATTGAACAGATAAAAAACAGGAATGTTATCGTACTTTTAAACAAATCCGATCTGCCCGCTGCAGTTACGCAAGAGGAAATTACGGCGCTTTTGGATAAACCGGTTCTGTCGGTATCGGCCAAATTTAAAGATGGAATAGAAGATTTGGCAGATTTGATAGAAGAAATGTTTTTGCATGGAAAAATAGATCCAAATCATGAGATTTATATTACCAACATCCGGCATAAGAATGCATTGACGGAAGCAAAGAAGAGCCTTTTGCTTGTAAAACAAAGCGTCTTGGACGGGATGCCGGAGGATTTTTATTCGATTGATTTGATGAACGCATACGAAATTCTGGGTTCTATTGTGGGAGAAGCAGTGGAAGACGATTTGGTAAATGAAATTTTCAGTAAGTTTTGTATGGGGAAATAACGGTTTATGATAGGGTTTTTAAACAGAAAGAAGGATGATGTATGCCCTCTGTTGTAGAATATTACGATGTGTGCGTGGTCGGGGCCGGCCATGCCGGATGTGAAGCCGCGCTGGCAGCGGCAAGGCTTGGATTTGAAACAATGCTGTTTACGATCAGCATTGACAGTATCGCAATGATGCCCTGTAATCCGAATATCGGCGGAAGTTCCAAAGGACACCTGGTACGGGAAATTGACGCGCTTGGCGGTGAAATGGGCAAAAATATAGATAAAACGTTTATCCAGTCTAAAATGCTGAATAAATCAAAAGGCCCTGCGGTACACTCCCTGCGGGCGCAGGCGGATAAAGCCTCTTATACCATGGAAATGCGAAAAACGCTGCAAAAAACGGAACATCTGACTATAAAACAGGCGGAGGCAGCTTCGATTTTGACTGAGGGAGAAGGGGAAGACCGCCGTATCACAGGGCTAAAAACGGTTTCCGGCGGTACGTACCGCTGTAAAGCCGTAGTGCTGTGTACGGGAACTTACTTGAAGGCCAGATGCCTGACAGGGGAAATGGTTACGCAGACGGGTCCGAACGGGCTGCAGGCCGCGAATTATCTGACGGATTCCCTGAGAGAACACGGAATAGAAATCTACCGTTTTAAAACGGGGACGCCGGCCAGGATTGATAAACGGTCGATTGATTTTTCGAAAATGAAGGAGCAGTTTGGAGACGAAACGGTTGTGCCGTTTTCTTTTACAACAAATCCCAAAGATGTGCAGATCGATCAGGTTTCGTGCTGGCTGACTTACACAAATGAAAAGACGCATGAGATTATCCGCGATAATCTGGATCGTTCCCCTTTATTTGCAGGGGTTATAGAAGGAACCGGACCCAGATATTGCCCGTCGATTGAAGATAAAGTTGTAAAATTTGCAGATAAAGAGAGGCATCAGGTTTTTATTGAACCGGAAGGTCTGTCTACCAATGAGATGTATATCAGCGGTATGTCCAGTTCTCTCCCGGAAGACGTCCAGTATCAGATGTACCGCAGCGTACCGGGATTAGAGCATGCCAAAATTGTCCGAAACGCTTATGCAATAGAATACGACTGCATCAACCCCAACCAGCTTTATCCTTCACTGGAATTAAAGACGATAAAAGGGCTGTTTTGCGGCGGCCAGATAAACGGAAGTTCCGGTTATGAAGAAGCAGCCTGTCAGGGACTGATGGCTGGGATTAACGCCTGTATGTATATTCAGGGAAAGGATCCTCTGGTGTTAGATCGCTCAGAAGCGTATATCGGGGTTCTGATCGATGATCTTGTTACAAAAGAAAATCATGAACCTTACCGTATGATGACTTCAAGGGCAGAATATCGTCTGCTGCTGCGCCAGGATAATGCAGATTTGCGGCTTTCCAAAAAGGGATATGAAGTCGGATTATTGCAAAAGGAACGTTATGACTGGGTTCTGGAAAAGGAAGCATTGATTTCGGACGAGCTGCGGCGCGTTCAGAAGGTTATGATCGGTGCAAGCCGGAATGTTCAGGATTTGCTCGTATCGTTTGACAGCATTCCGCTAAATACAGGGACTTCTCTGGCAGAGCTGATTCGAAGGCCCGAATTGAATTACGATATGTTAGCGCCAATCGATCCGGATCGTCCTGATTTGCCGAAGGAAGTAACGGAGCAGGTGAATATTAACATTAAGTACGAGGGTTATATCAGCCGTCAAATAAAACAAGTGTCACAGTTTAAGAAGCTGGAGAAAAAGAAGCTGCCAAAGGAATTAGATTACCGTAAGGTACACAGCTTAAGGATAGAGGCGGTTCAGAAGCTGAATCAGATTAAGCCGGTTTCAATCGGGCAGGCTTCCCGGATATCCGGCGTTTCTCCGGCAGATATTTCTATGATTTTAGTATATCTTGAACAGCAGAAACATAAGGAGGGATTATGACACAGGATCAATTGTCCTATATGGAAGATCAGTTTGAAAAGGAAGGTTTTGTTTTTTCCGAGGATCAAAAGCGTATGTTTGTTACATTTTATGAAATGCTGATCGAAAAAAATAAAGTTATGAACCTAACGGGCATTACGGAATTTAAAGATGTGGTAACAAAGCATTTTCTGGACTCTTTGTCGCTGCGCCGCGTCGCTGATTTGTCGCGTCCTCTTTCTGTTTTGGATCTTGGCACAGGCGCCGGCTTTCCGGGGATCCCTCTTAAAATAGCTTTTCCGCACCTTAAAATTACCTTAATGGATTCCCTTCAGAAAAGAATCCGGTTTTTGGAGGAAGTGACGGATACGCTTGGCCTTAGCGGTATCAAAGCGGTTCACGGAAGGGCGGAAGAATGTGCGAGAAATCCTTCCTTCCGTGAAGCGTTTGATTTATGCGTTTCGCGCGCAGTGGCAAATTTAGCTGTTTTGGAGGAATACTGCCTGCCATTTGTAAAAACGGGAGGGCTTAGTATCGCTTATAAATCAGGCAGTATAGACGAGGAAGCGAACGAAGCCAAACGGGCTTGTTCCTTATTGGGCGGCAAATTGCAAAAGGTCTATAAGTTTGATCTTGGAGAAACCAAAAGGTCGTTTATTTTGGTTCAAAAGGTGAAAAAGACGCCGGATTTATATCCGAGGAAGGCGGGTACGCCTTCCAAGATGCCTTTGTAACAAATATGAAAAAAAAGATAATGCATCCGATCAGGCTAAATGTAATGCCGGCCGATAATCCAGGCGTTTTGTAGCGCAGTTCAATGGTATGCTCCCCTTTGGCCAGGGGAAGCGCCATATACATTCTGTTTGCTTTCAAAAGTTCCGCTTTTTTTCCGTCTACAAAAGCTGACCATCCCCTGCTGTAAGGGATAGAAAGGCAGAGGATTTTGTCTTCGGAAAGGCGGATCGAACCATATACTTTATTTGTCTCAATCGTTTCTTGTTCTAAAATATCTTCTTTCAGGGCAGCAGTCTGGCTGCTGTAGTTTTTCATAGGCTGGCAGATAATTTCCATATCTTTAAAACAATATATCCCTTTTTTAGGAAATGTAATCGTAATATTTTTCTGGGCTTTTTCGTGATATCCTAAAGAAACCAGATAGTCGGACTGTCCTTTATAATTTTTGTGGCTGTCTGTCATATGGCGCATGGTGTTGGAGGATTCGTCAGAAGATATGTTTAAAGTAATATCGTTTGTAAACAAATTTTTCATTCTAACCGAGGTTCCTTTTAAAAATAAGTAAGTTTCACAGCCGTCTAATCCGTTGAATGATAATGTGACGGACGCCCCTTCTTTTTTTACGTCAAAACTTCCGTCAGGCGCAATGGATAAGTTTTTACTATTTTGTATGGTATAATCTATGCTTTTGTGCGTAAAAACTGGTTTGGCCTGCGGTATGTGACCGAAATTGTCTTTTTCGTCTGTTTCAAGTACAATTCCCTGCATCAAAGCTTCCTGCCGTTTTTGGGGAGACATTTTATTGTAATCGTCAATCGGTATATAGGATTTATAGGTATAACCCAGCGGAAGCGCGTAAGTATTTTCATAGATTTCATATTTCTTTTGCCCGGATAAGGAAACAGAGCCAAGATACTGGTATCCGTACGGAATTACGTTTGAATTGGTGCGGATAAAATATTTTACTCCTGCCAGTGCGTCCAGGTAAGTCCTGTGATCCAGATCCCTGTAATTAAAAACAATAAATGATTTTATGGACATATCCATAAGATAATCGGAAATATGGCTGTTTTCCAGGCTCCAATAGTAGGAGAGGCCATGTTCTCCAATAACGGTAGATGCGTTTACATTTGTAAAATCATCTGTTTCGTATCGGAAAAACATCTGGTTGCTATTCTCAGAAGGAACGGAACACTGCAGCGCTTTCGCGGGACAGATGGTAATGTTTTCATAAGCCTTGTGTATATCTGCAAATTGTGACATATAATTGTTTCCATGACTTCCATATAAGAAAAATGCATTGACGCAGATATGGATTAAACTCAGGCAGAACATGCAGCAGGAAGTAAGGCGGACATTCCTTTTTATTTCGAGTAATATAAGAGAGGACAATAAAATAAGCCCAATTATTATTTTTTGCGAATTATTTTCTTTATACGCAATGAAAAGAATGAAATAACAAAAACATCCGGACCATAATATCCGCCGGAAGATTTTTTTTAATCGCATTATATCTTCCCATACTGTTGTAAGAATATAAGAAATCAAAGCCGCGTAAATGAAGCACCAGCGGTTTGCAATATAAGAAAAGCCATTTAAAGCTTTTCCAAAAAACGGGACGCAAAGCATAATGCTCATAATGCAAAATGTAATTTTTAGTGTTTTATACTTATTTTTTATTGTAAATAAAGTAAATATAGCCAAAATGGAAACAGTGGAAAATCCAAGCATTGTCCAGTTTCCGATTTTGTCTGCGGTCAGGACAGATAAAACCAGGTTGACATAATAACCCGGGCGATAGAGCATTGTATAATTTTGAGAGGATGTATTGCGGTTTGTAGAGAAAAACTGCAGCAAAACCGGTAGTAAAATTACAGACGACATACTTAAGCCTATACACGAATACCCAAAAAAACGGAATACGATTGAACAAAGTTCTTTTAGGAAACGGCTGTGCCGAAGTGAAAAAAAACGTACTGCGACATAAAAGCAAACGGCAAATACCAACATATAAAAAAAGTAAAAGTTGCTTATTGCCGAGAGGAAAACCATAAATATAAAAAGAGTTGGTTTCTTTTTTTGGAATATACGCTCAGATCCGGTTAATAATAATGGAAGATATATCATCGGGTTCATAAAAAATGGATGACGGATCCCTGCAAATAATAGAAAACCGCAAAAAACGTATTGAAATGCGCCTGCAAGCGTACCAATTCGTCCTTTTTTCATTTCACGGCAAAAATAAACGTAGCTTAGGCCGGATAAATAAAAACGGATTAGAATCAAAATCTGGTATAAATATTCAGCATATTGTTCCGGCACGAATATGCTAAGAATGTTTAACGGATCGCCTATTGTATAATAATGAAACGTTGTAATAATATCCGATCCGTATCCGACTTGAAAGTCCCACAAGGGGATCTGAAATTTGTGATCGAAGAAGATAGAACGGATTATTTGCCTTCCCCAGTTTCCAAAATGCATAAATGCTATATAATGCTGCCGCAGCCCGTCGTTGTTCCAGATAAGGCTTTTTTTCTCCAAAAAGAACGAAAAAAATATGATTGGCGTTATTATCATAAAAAGTATGGTATAAAACGCATAAGTATTTATTTTTATTTTTTTGTAGTGTATTCGCATCATTTTTGGTAATCCTTCTTTTGTATTTTATATGCTCCTATGTGTAGCATTATTATTTAAAAATGCTACACATATATTAACATAATATTGTAAAATATGCTACGCTTTGTTGCATTTTTTTTTCTTGAAGGAAATATAATTGTTACTGTTCATATGCAAATAAATGGAATGGATGGTGATATATTTGGGAAATGAATTACTTCCGCAGAAATTAAAAGAACTCAGAAAAGCAAACGGATATACGCAGGATTATGTAGCATCTTTTTTGGGCGTTGTCCGCCAGACTTATTCCCATTATGAAACGGGATTAAGGAAACCAGGATCGGAAACGCTTTATAAACTGGCAGGTTTATATAATATTTCAATTGAAGATTTTATGCAGTTAATTATTTCGTTGGATCAGACAATTTATTATGACGCTCCGGCAAGTACGCAGTCGGGAAAAGATCTTTCAGATTTTTTGGATTATGTCAACGAGCCGTGTAATGTGCGAAAGCTTCGGTTTTTAACATATTCGGAAAAAGAGCTGCTTTTTTATTTTGAACAAATTTCGGAAGAAGATAAGAGAGATATAATTGAATTTATAAAGATTAAAACAAGAAAATACAGAGAGGCTTTAGAGACTGCAACCGAATATAAATAAAAGAACTGCCGTTTGTTAGACAGTTCTTTTTTTCTTATTCGTAATATCTGCTGATTATGCGGTATAATTGTTCTGGTTCTTCTAATTGTGGAAGTTTGCCGCAATCAGAGATACTGGCTGTTTCGATTAATTCATCATATTCTGTATAGGAAGTTATAATTTTGTCAGAATCTTCATGGTTGTCTGAAACAATTAGGAATATTGGGTTTTCTACTTTTTTTAGAGCAGGGATGATATTGATATTTGTGTAATTACCCAGAATACTTCCAAAAAGATATTTTCCTCTGCTGTGGCCTGCATGTGCGGATTCGTAATAGGTATCTTTTATCTTGCCGGAAATGCATGATTTTTTGCTGTGATATTTTGTTTCAAATAGGTTTGCAATGTTTTGTTCTGTCATTTGAATATGATAAAAGAAAGTGCCTAATACCGGAAATTCCAATATTTTTTTTAGTATGTTGGTGTCGCTGCATGGGGTTTGCTGCAGAGATTCCAAAGATGGTGGGTTGATGAAAAAAAGCTTATCAAAAATAGCGTTGTTCATATGCGCTGCCATTAGGGTGAAAGAACAGGAAGTTCCGGTCGCAATGACGTCCGTTTTCTGTTCTATAACGTTTTTTACAAAATCGGTAATTAGCTGTACGAACATATAATTGGTATAGGTGAGATTTGGTTTATCTGATCGGCCGCAGCCTAATAGATCGATTGTGTACACAGTGTGATCTTTTTCCAATTTTTTTATCAGAAGATTCCATTCGGCGGAAGAACTTGCGGGATGAAGATCGTGAATGAGAAGGAGTGGAGAACCGCTTCCTTGTTTGGTGTAAAAGATAGTTCCATAACGCCATGTGAAAAAGTATCCTTTATGGTCTGATAGCAGATTTTTGATTCCTGAGGTGGTATTTATAAATTTATTGATGCCGTAAATACATCCGGCTGACAGACCTGAAAGAAAAAAGAAATGTTTGATGTTTTTGTTCATTTGGATCCTCCTTTTAAGCTGTTGGTTTGATATTTATTATATACGAGTCGTTGTTTGATCGCAAGTGAAGAATTTGGAGGTGGGGTGGGGTGTTGGAAAAGATCCGTCATCCAGAGGGCAGGGGGTGAGGCTTTTGCGTGTGACAGGATGAAGCGGCTCTAAAGTATTCCATATGGGTTTTTCGCTCGGACGCAACCGCCGGAAACGCGCCATCCATGGCGCAATTCCGGCTTGCCCTGCCTTCCGTGGCAGGGCATTGCTGGGAAGCGGGTGGATACTTAAGAGCCGCTAAATCCGGTTACAAGGCGCAGCCGTATCCCCTGCCCTCTGGCTGACTACGATTTTGGGAAGCTGCAGGGTGCTGGTGGAGGAAGCGGCGGCGCGATAGCAGGATTGTCTGGAAGTATAATTTTTCGTTTCGGAAAAATCCATTGTAGATAAGGCGGTTTCTGCGTGGCAGGCAGGGAATGCCTTCCTGTCTGGTCTGATAAAAATGAATTGAATAAGGAGGAAATTAATTATGGCTAATAAAGGGAAATTTTACATGACAACAGCGATTGCTTATACATCCGGTAAGCCGCATATTGGAAATACGTATGAGATTGTTTTGGCGGACGCGATTGCGCGTTACCGTCGTAAACAGGGATACGATGTTTATTTCCAGACCGGGACGGATGAGCACGGACAGAAAATTCAGGAAAAGGCGGAATCTGCAGGTATTACGCCTAAGGAGCATGTGGACCGGATTGCGGGCGAGGTGAAGCGTATCTGGGATTTGATGGATACTTCTTATGACAGCTTTGTGCGTACCACGGATGCGGATCATGAAAAGCAGGTGCAGAAGATTTTTAAAAAATTATATGATAAAGGCGATATTTATAAAGGCGCTTATGAGGGGCTTTACTGTACGCCCTGCGAATCGTTCTGGACGGAATCGCAGCTTGTGGACGGTAAATGCCCGGACTGCGGGCGCGAAGTGAAGCCCGCGAAGGAAGAAGCGTATTTCTTTAAGATGAGTAAATATGCGGATCGCCTGATTGCGCATATTAATGAGCATCCGGAATTTATTCAGCCGGTTTCCCGCAAGAATGAGATGATGAATAATTTCTTGCTGCCGGGTCTGCAGGATTTGTGCGTGTCCAGGACGTCGTTTCAGTGGGGAATCCCGGTTGATTTTGATCCGAAGCATGTTGTGTATGTCTGGCTGGACGCTTTGACTAACTATATTACTAAAATCGGGTACGACGCGGAAGGCGGTTCCGGTGAGCTGTTTTTGAGAAACTGGCCTGCGGAGCTGCATCTGATTGGAAAGGATATTATCCGGTTCCATACGATTTACTGGCCGATCTTTTTGATGGCGCTTGAGCTTCCGCTTCCAAAGCAGGTATTCGGGCACCCCTGGCTTTTACAGGGAAACGGAAAAATGAGCAAATCAAAGGGGAATGTGCTGTATGCGGATGAACTGGCGGAGTTTTTCGGCGTGGACGCCGTGCGTTATTTTGTACTGCATGAAATGCCGTTTGACAACGACGGTGTTATTACCTGGGAACTGATGGTGGAACGTATTAATTCTGATCTGGCTAATACGCTTGGGAACCTGGTTAACCGCACTATTTCTATGAGTAATAAATATTTCGGCGGCGTTGTGACGGACGGCGGCGTGGCGGAAGAAGTGGATAGGGATTTAAAAGCCGTTGTTACGGGGACCGTGCAAAAGGTGGACGCCAAAATGGAAGGCCTTCGCGTTGCGGACGCCATAACGGAGGTGTTTAACCTGTTCAAACGCTGCAACAAATATATTGACGAGACGACGCCCTGGATTCTAGCAAAAGAAGAAGCCGCCCGTCCGCGCCTTCAGACGGTTCTTTATAATCTGACGGAGGGTATTGCAATCGGGGCGACGCTGTTAAAGAGTTTTATGCCCAAAACAGCGGAGCGGATTTTAGAACAGTTAAATGCGGAGGAAATTCCATATGAGGGGCTTTCGGCGTTTGGCAATTTTAAGAGCGGAACTAAGGTTACCGATCATCCGGAGATTTTGTTTGCAAGGCTGGATTTGGATGAGGTTTTGAAAAAAGTGGAAGAGCGTTATCCGTCTGAACCGGAAGAACAGGCAAAAGAAGAGCAGGCGGAGGAACCTGTGATGGATATAGAACCGAAAGAGGAAATTACGTTTGACGATTTTATGAAAATGCAATTTCAGGTCGGTGAAATTATTGCGTGCAAGGCGGTGGAAAAATCCAAAAAGCTGCTGTGTTCTCAGGTGAAAATCGGCAGCCAGGTCAAACAAATTGTATCTGGTATCCGAAAATACTATACGCCGGAGGAGATGGTCGGCAAAAAAGTAATGGTGCTTGTAAACTTAAAACCCGCAAAGCTGGCGGGCGTGCTTTCCGAAGGGATGCTTTTGTGCGCGGAGGAGGCAAACGGGGAACTGGCGCTGATGAAGCCGGAGAAAGATATGATGCCCGGGTCTGAGATTTGTTAGAACGTGTATAAAAAGTGCTTTCCGGCAGATTGCAACAGGAGAAAACGATTTTGGAAGAACAATTAATTGCGTTGTATAAAGATATTAAGGAAATTTCGGACAGACTGAATCGTTCCACGTATCCGACGGACATGAAGCGGATGAAAAAACGCTATGCGGATTTATTTGAATCCCTGCGCGATTATTTGGAAGATTCTGAGGCGCCGCTTCGTTCCCTGGCTTACTGTGTTGCGGAATACACGGCGCGGGAAATGGAGCGGATTACGTCGAAAAGGAAAAAGGAAATGGCGCGCGTGGATAATAATATGGCGATGGTTTCTTATTTCCTGCCCCTGATCCGCGACATAGAAAGCCCGCGGGCAAAAGAACTTGCGCAGGCGATGGCGGACGCATGGAACGAAACGCTTCCCGGCAACCATATCAGCGATATGTCGATGGATGAGGTGAAGGGCGGCTTCCGCAGCAGCCCCTGTTATATTACAACGGCTGTCTGCAAAAGCCTGGGAAGGCCGGATAACTGTTATGAACTTACGCTGCTTCGCAAGTACCGGGATACGTATATGATGGGCAGTCCAAAACGGGCTGCCGCGGTAGAGGAATATTACCGGACTGCCCCGGAACTGGTGAGGCGGATTGATAGGCGTGCGGATGCGGACAAGATCTATGCTTCGATTTGGGAGCAGTATTTAAAACCTTGTGTTTGTTTGATTGAGGAGAACCGGCTTTTGGAGTGTGAAGAGGTTTATACGGATATGGTGCGGAATTTGGAGCGGCAGTATTTATAGAAAATTGTGAAAACAGAAGGCAAAAAGGGGCCGTCAGTCAGAGGGAAGGGTGTGCGGCTGGATCTGTGTTCAGGGGCTAAGGGGCTCTAAAGCATCCCATTTTGGTATTCTCATGCT
>OFFT01000804.1_pt1 | contig 21037 bp, 24 predicted proteins | sample 1521581 | NCBI WGS metagenome assembly OFFT01 (sample SAMEA3504084, study PRJEB24116) | mouse gut metagenome | biome: mouse gut; feature: mouse-associated habitat; material: faeces | place: Denmark | collected 2011
ACGCAATGGTGCGAAGCAGATGGTTCCAGACTTCAATTTCTGTCCGGATGCAGTAGTATGCGATGATACAGAAGGAATAAAAAAAGATGAATGGCGAATGGGTTTGCAGATACCACAGTCAGTCACATCCCCTGCTCTTTGGGTGGGGGAATTATGCCGGCATCGTTTGCTGTAGTGAAATTCTAAGGCAGTAAAGCTTATCGTTTTAAATCCCAAATTATAATATAAAATTATATTTGCAATAAAATTTATTCTTATACCAAATGTTAATTAAAAATATAGTTGCCTATTATAGAAGGGGCTGTTGCATTAAGAAGTAAATATACATTTTGTAGTTGTATTTCTTAATGCGACAGCCCCATGTAACGTTACCCTTTGTTCCATTTTTTATCATATACTGCATCCAGACTTCAATTCCTGTCCGGATGGAGTATATAGCAGCCCGAACATGCGGATATGGTTTGATAAGCAAATTATTCTGCCGGAAACCAGGGATCATTTTGGGAAACATTGTGGAAAAATTCACGTATCGCAGCCCGTTTGGCGTCGCTTAACTGCAGGTACGAATATATTAGGTTCAGATCGTAGTCAGTCAGGTTAAATTCTTTTCTGAGACGTTCTATCGTGGTACGGGACGGCTTTTCAAAAGGCTCTCCGGTACCTTTTTTCAAATATTCTTCATTTACCTTCAATTCAGAGCAAATTAGCTTGATGTGGCGGTTTGTAACGTTTCTTGTACCGTTTTCAATATTTGAAACACCGGATTTGGATAATCCAATTACTTTGCCAAATTGTTCCTGACTCATATTTTTCATAATACGGATTTCTTTGATCCGATTGTTGATAGACAAAACAGCACCTCTTTTCCTGCCTTAAAATTCTGTTTTTCAATATAGCATAGCATGTTCTGTTTGTAAACATTTATTCATGGATTCTTAAAAGATTAAAGAGGTTGTTCTTTGGCTGTTTTTATTGGATTTTTACTGCTGCACCCCGGATCTTAATACTTGACAATGTTCTGTTTGTGAATTAGAATTATACAAATAGAACAAAAAAGAAAGGGTGGCGCGTATGGAAAACGGGAATTGTGTAAAAGGGATTGAACGGCAGGACTTGGAATTTATACAGGAAATCGCGGCAATGGCGGTACATAGCAAAATATTATTAAAGGGTATGCTGATAGGTTTGACCATTGCTGAACAGAAAACGGAGAAGGAGTTCAATGGAACAGAACATTGTTGTTGACGGGAAAAAAATCGGCAGAAACAGCCCTGTTTATATTGTAGCCGAAATGTCCGCCAACCATTTACAGGATAAAAAAAGGGCGAAGGAAATTATAAAAGCCGCAAAAGAATCCGGGGCAGACGCAGTAAAACTGCAGACTTACCGTCCCGATACGCTGACGATTGACTGCCCCAAAAAGGAGTTTTTAGCGTCTGCCGGCGGCCCATGGAGCGGCATGTATTTATATGAACTGTACGCGCAGGCATATCTGCCGTGGGAGTGGCACGGGGAATTATTTGATTATGCAAAAGAAATCGGAATTACCTGTTTTTCCGCGCCGTTTGATTTGACGGCAGTGGATTTTCTGCGCCGTTACCATCCGGCAGCGTATAAAATCGCTTCCTATGAAATAACCGATATCCCGTTAATCCGTAAAACGGCAAGAGAGGGTATGCCTGTGTTAATTTCTACGGGCATTGCAAAACTGCCGGATATTGCCCTGGCTGTGGAAGCGTGCAGACAGGAAGGCAATGAGAAGATTGTTCTGTTAAAATGCGTTTCGGCATATCCGGCGCCGTATGAGGAATTTCATCTGCGTACCATACGTTCGATGGGAGAATTGTTTGGCTGCGTGACGGGACTGTCGGATCATTCTCCGGGCGATTGCATTGCCATTGCTGCGGCTGCGCTTGGGGCAAAACTGATAGAGAAACATTTTACACTGAGCCGGAAAGACGGCGGGCCGGACGCTGCTTTTTCAATGGAACCAAAAGAATTTGAAAAAATGGCCGTTAGTATCAGAAATGTGGAAAAGGCAGTCGGCTGCGCCGCGTATTCTCTGACAAAACGGCAGTCCGAAGAACGGAAAGGAGCCCGTTCTTTATACGCTGCGGAGGATATAAAAAAGGGGGAGCGCCTGTCGGAAACCAATGTCCGTTCCGTCCGTCCGGGATACGGCATTTCGCCAAAAGATTACGACGCTGTGCTTTTGAAAAGGGCAAACCGCGATTTAAAGAAAGGAACTGCCCTGAAATGGGAATATTTGGATTAAAGGAGAGGAACAAAGGATGAATATTTTGATTTTAAGCGCCGGGACAAGGTGCAAGCTGGTTACATATTTCAAACGGGAGGAAAACGGGTTTGGCCGTGTAATTACAACGGACTGCAGCAAATATGCGCCTGCCCTGTATCTTTCGGATCGTTATTATATTGTGCCGAGGATGACGGATCCGGGTTATCTGCCTTTATTGGAAGAGATTTGCGCAAAAGAAGAAATCCGGGTGATTTTGCCGTTAAATGAAGATGAGCTGCAGCTTATGGCGGACAACCGGCAGCGTTTTGAACGCATGGGGATTTTAGTTGCGGTTTCAGATGCAAAGGCGGTGGCGCTTTGCAGGGATAAATACGCCTTTTACAAAGCGCTTTCCGATGCGCAGATTCCCTGTATAAAAACTTACGAATGCAAAAAAGATTCCCTGGATTACTTAAAATCTATGCTGGAATTTCCGGTTTTTGTAAAACCCAGATATGGAGCCGGCAGCGTTGGGAACATAAAGGCGCCCTCTTTTTCATTTTTGCAGGAACTTGTGGCAAACAGTGAAGAAGAATTGATTGTGCAGCCTTTTGTTGGGGAAAAACAGTATGATGCGGATGCTTACGTGGATTTTATAAGCCGGGAAGTCATTGCCATATTTGCAAAGGAAAAACTGCGTATGAGGGCGGGCGAGGCCGATAAGTCCCAAACCGTAATCGAAGAAGAAATTTTTGGTGTAATGAAACGTGCTTTAAGCCTGTTGCATCTGCAGGGGCCGGTTGACGCGGATTTGTTCCGGTATGATGGGAAATATCATATTTTAGAGATTAACCCCAGGTTCGGCGGCGTATATCCCCATGCATATGAGTGCGGTGTAAATTTTGTACGCTTTCTTGCACGCAATGCAGGAGGATTTAGCAACGAGCCGCAGATCGGCGCGTATAAAAACCATGCCGTTATGTTAAAGTACACGGATGTTATGCTGGTGCAGCCTGCGGGGGAAGTATGATTGGATTTCGCTTGGACGTAAACGAACGGACGGCGACCGGCCATATGAGACGCTGCCTTACAATAGCGGAACAGCTGAAAAAACGAAATGAAGCATGCGTTTTTCTTCTGGCGGACGCCGTTTCACTGCATCACATGAAAAAATACGGATTTCGCTGCGTGCTGTTTGGCGGGACATGGGACGATTGGGAAGCGGATATACCAGCTGTATCTGCATGTGTCAGGCGTCTTGGGATTTCCTGCCTTTTTGTGGATTCCTATCAGGCGACGGCGCGTTTTCTGTCAGAATTAAACCGTATTGTTCCGGTTGTATATCTGGACGATTTTATCCGCCAGGCGTATGATGTTTCCATGCTGGTATGCCCGACGCAGTCAAAGCGCGCCGGCCGTATTCCAAATCTGTATCAAAATTCCAATACCAGAATTTTATCCGGAAGCAGGTACCTGATTCTTCGGGAAGAGTTTTATCCTGCGGCAGAAGCGGTTTTGCCCAAAAGCAAAAAGATTCTTGTTACGGCGGGCGGGACAGATCCATATCATATTACACTGGAGATCCTGCGGGCATTTCCAGAGGATTTGTACAGGGAAGGATATCGTCTGGTTGCCGTACTTGGCGTTTTGAACCGGGACCGGGAAATGATAACCGCCTATTTGGATGAAAGCGGGAGAACAGGCGTAACGGTACTGCAGGATATAGGCAACATGGGCGAGGTAATGAGAAGCTGCTGTGCGGCGATATCGGCAGGGGGCGGTACAATTTATGAACTGTGCGCCTGCCGGATCCCTTCGGTATGCATTTCTTTTTCAGACGATCAGGCGGGCTTTGGGGCGGATATGCAGCAAATGGGAATTTTAAAATATGCCGGCGATGTCAGGGAAAACCGCTTTGCCGTTATACAAAACACAATGGAACAGCTGAAAAAGATTCTCAGGGACGATTCCTGGCGCGCCGCGTGCATCCGGCAGATGGGGGATCTGCCGGATGGAGCAGGCGCGAAGCGTATTGCAGCGGAACTGATATGGTTAAAACAAAAAAGGAGCATGGACACAATGAAAACATTTTTTGAGGAAACGAGAGCATTCTGGGGTCAGGAAATTCTGCGGGGCGCCTTAAAATGGCCTAATACGGAGATTATCCGTTTTGTAAAACACCATGTTTCTTCCGGCGGCACGGTACTTGATTTTGGCTGCGGCGCCGGCCGCAATACCATTGCCCTTGCGGTGGAAGGATATGCGTGTATCGCCATGGATTATACAAAAGAAGCGGTGGAACTTGTACGCCAAAAGGCAGAGCGGCAGAGCCTGAACATAACTGTCGTCCAAAATGAAGGGTTGAAAGTACCGCTTCCTCCGGAAAGCGTGGACGCAGTTGTTGCGGACGGCTCTTTATTTTATAATAAGAAAGAAGAAATCGGGGAATTGTTGTCCGGTTTACAGGCTTGTATGAGAAAAGGCGGGCTGATATGGGCAAGTTTCCGTTCCAAAAAAGATTCCCTGTACGGGTGCGGGGAACAGATCGGGGAAGGGCTGTACCGTATGGGAGCAGGCACCGGCCGCAGCGGATGCGCGTATTTTTTTGCGGATAAAACGCAGCTTATGGAAATATACCGAAATGCAGGATTTTCAAAAATACTGGCGGATAAGTTTGAATATACGGAAAACGGAGGCGCAAAACGAAATTCCTGGTACCATATTACTGCAAAAAAGGAATAAGCAGGCTGCGTTCCCCACGGGAGGGATATTTTCAATCCAACGTACCGATAAATACCTGTTCTTTTGTATTCTTTGCCGAAGAAAACCATTCCAATAATTTCGCAAAGTTTTAAAATTAAATGCGAAAAGAGTTAAATAAACTCTATCGCATTTATTTTTTTATCCATGAAAAATATAGATAAAACGCGGTGGAGCCGTAAACTCTACCGCATTTTTTATTTTACCCAAAAGACGAAAAAGGAGGCGTTGGGCGTGAGAAAACCGTACAAAAAATTAACCTATGCAGACCGGCAGACAATAGAACGCATGAGCGGGCAGGGGATAGCGGCAAAGGCGATAGCATTAGAAACCGGCGTACACATTGCAACCATTTACAGAGAGATGCAGCGGGGAGCCGATGAAGAAGGACATTACAAAGCAGAATTAGCGCAGCAGGCATTATTCAGTTAGGGGGGCAGGCATGGCAGTACATACAAAAACAGACTTGTTACAGATGCAGAGCCTGCCACTTGACGCAAAGATCAGAATGACCGCAAGGCGTATAAGTGTATTTTGCGATAGTGAAGATGCTTATTTAAGCATATCGGGCGGAAAAGATAGCAGGGTATTAGATGATTTGGAACGGCGGTTTGTAAAATCTGGCATACCAAGAGTTTTCATAAATACCGGATTAGAGTATAGGAGCGTCAGAGAGTGCGGCACAAAATACGCAGATGTGGTATTAAGACCGGAAAAGAATTTTAGAGAAGTGCTAACAGAGTATGGCTATCCGGTTATATCAAAAGAAGTAGCACAGACAATAACAGAGGCGAGGATCGGACTAAAAAACGGAAAAAATCAAAAAAGAATAGAAATGCTAAACGGCACATTAAAGAAAAAGGACGGCACAAAGAGCATATTTAACATACCGCATTACAAATTTTTATTAGATGCGCCGTTTCGTATCTCACATAAATGTTGCGATGTGATGAAAAAGAAACCGGCAAAAAAGTATGAGAAGGAAACTGGCAGGTTGCCAATTTTGGCAACAATGGCAGAGGAAAGCCGGTTAAGGCTGCAAAAGTGGTTATTGCATGGCTGTAATGCTTTTGATATGAAACGCCCGCAGTCAACGCCTATGGCTTTTTGGACGGAAAACGATGTTTTGGAATACATATTCAAATACAAGATTGATTATGCGGAATGTTACGGCGACATAGTACCGCAGGTTGATGAAAGCCAAATAGAAGGACAGATGAACTTATACGACATAACACATAACTATGAGGGTTGCAGATTTTGTACTACTGGCTGCAAAAGAACCGGTTGCATTTTCTGTTTATTCGGAATAAGGCAGACACCAAACAAAATATTGCAGCTTGAAAAACAAGATAAAAAACTTGCGGATTATGTTTTAAATGGCGGCAAATATGACAGCACAGGAATGTGGATCCCGACAAATGAGGGGTTGGGATATACCAAAATTTTAGACTATCTGAAAGAGAACGGTATAGAAATACCATACTAACCCCGCGCCCTATTCGTGGGAAAACCGCAAAGCGGCGGGGCAGGTTCGGCACCTGCAGGGTGTATTTGTAGCGAGGTTGGCAACCTTGCGGCAGATGCAGCAGGCAAATAGCTGTTATCTGTATACTGTGAAAAAATTGCAGCGGTCACGCCTGCTAGAAAGCGTGTAGACGGTCAACAAGTTTTCAGTTGCTTTTTAATGTGAAAAGTAGCCCACACAGTAAATTATAAGCCGATGCGGGATTATATGAAGAAAGCGAGGGATCCGCCCTAAAAAGGGCAGCAGGAGCGTTACATAGAACCTAAAAAAGAATAGAAAAATAGCCGTTGCGTTGGTAGCGCAGCGACTAAAGAATTGGTGCAAATGCAATAACTCAATCTAAGAGAATTATACCACTTATTGCGTTTGCCGTCAAGCCAAAACACCGGCAAACAAGCCGGTTTCGGGCTTGTTCAAGCTATTAACTTTAGGATATACAGAGAAGATAATAAGACGCAAAAAGAAGGTGTAATAAAGTTGGGATATTTTAAAACATCAGTAGAGGCAGGGGCAACGATCGAGGTAACGAAAAGTTATACAAAGCGGGTAGGGGTAAAGGTAAGAGGCAGGAAGGAGAAACCGACAGCAGAGGAAATAGAAAAGGTTAATCAGATGAACGCAGAGAGAACCCTCCGGCTAAAGATAAATAATAATTTTGGAGTAGATGATCCGTTTATTACGCTGACATACCGGAAGGACGAAAGACCGGATCCGGAGCAGGCAAAGAAAAATATTAAAAAGCTGATAGACAGATTGCGGGTAGAGTTTAGGAAGGTGGGGGTGGATCTGAAATGGGTATGTGTGACAGAGTACCGAAACAAAGCAATACATCATCATTTATTGATTAACCATATCGAAGGGCAAGATGTTTGTAAATGGGTACGCAGGTTGTGGAAGTATGGCAGACCGGACTTTAAATATTTGGACGATACCGGACAGTATAAGGATCTTGCGGCGTATCTGATAAAAGAAACATCAAAGACATACAAGGCAAAGGACGGAGCGAAAAAGCAAAGGTACAGTTGCAGCCGTAATTTGGTAATGCCAACACCGAAAACCGAGATTATCAAAAAGGCGAAAAAGTGGTTGCCGGATCCAAAACCGATAAAAGGCTACTACATAGACAAAGACACAGTATATAACGGCGTAGATCCCTTTACTGGCAGGGCGTACCAAAAGTATACAATGGTTCGTATTTCCGGTAGTGGCGGTTAGCTTGTGGATATGTGGATAACTCATAAAGAAAATGCCGCGCCGTCAAGTAATTACTGGACAAAAAGGCAGATTGGAGGAAGGTGGATAAGTTGGAGGTGGGAATATACGTTAAATGTCATTTCAGAGGAAACCCAAGAGGCGCGGGAGAGGCGGCAGCGGTCATAGAGTACATAGACGGCACCGGAAAAAGTCACACAAGAAAACAGCAGATCCGGATCGAGCATGACACGAAAAACGCCCTAAATCTGAAAATCTGTATAGCGGCAATGCGGATATTATTAAAGCCTTGCCACATTACAATTTACACAGCTTGCGACTACATGGGGAACGCCTGCCGGTTGGGGTGGGTGGAGAAGTGGCAGCAGGACGGTTGGAAGAAAGCAAACGGAAAGCCGCCCGCCAACGTGGAGGACTGGAAACAATTCTTTATGCTGACACAGATCCACACCGTAGCATTTGCAGAGTATGACAGCCGACACGATGAAGAATTAGAAAAAGATTTAAAGGAGAAATAGCGGCATGGTTTACATGGGATCGAAAGCCAAAATAACAGATTACATAGTGCCGGTTATCCAAAGTCATATAGCCGTAAGCGGCAGCAGGACATATATAGAACCGTTTTGCGGCGGCTGCAATGTGATAGACAAGATAAAGGCAAACAACCGGATCGCGGCAGATAAAAACGAATATTTGATTGCACTCTTTAAATACCTGCAAAGCGGCGGCAAGCTGCCCGATGCAGTGACAAAGGAAGAATACGACAGAGTAAGGGCAGACAAAGAACGTTTTCCGGCATGGTATGTTGGGGCGGTTGGTTTCCTTGCATCATTCAAAGGCAGATTTTTTGATGGCGGTTATGCGGGAATCAGATATAACAGAGGTAAAAAAAGGGATTATTTCAGAGAGAACAGAAACAATATTTTAAAGCAGATGCAGCGTGGCGGCATTGCGGGTATAGATTTCATGGTAAAGGATTATCGGGAGTTTTGCCCGAAAGGTTGTGTTGTATATTGCGATCCGCCGTATGACGAAACGAAAGAGTATGGCATTGCAAAAACATTTAACCGGTTGGAGTTTTGGCAGATTATGAGGGATTGGAGCCGATGCAATACGGTTTTAATTTCAGAGCAAAAGGCACCGGAGGATTTTATAACAGTTTGGGAAAAAGAAATAGATCGCACGATGAAAGCCAAAGAACATTTCAGAGCGATAGAAAAATTATTTGTATGGGGGGATAGCGGTAAAAATGATTAAGTGCAGTGAAATAAAGATGCTTGAATTATTTGGCGGCATTGGATCGCCACGATGCGCCCTGCGAAACATCGGAATACCGGTTAAAGCCATTGATTATGTGGAGATAGACGAAAAAGCCGTAAAATCATACAATGCAATGTTTGAAAGCGAATTGCCGTATACAATACAATCCGTTGTAGGTTGGAATTTAAAGCCGGATATTCTGATACATGGATCGCCCTGCCAGGATTTCAGCATTGCGGGGCATCAAGGAAAAGCAACGGCAGCAGGTGGCAGAATAAACCGAGGAAAAGGCGCAGATAAGGGATCCGGAACGCGGTCAAGTCTTATGTGGGAAACCATAAACATAATTAAGCAGATGGGGGAATGGAAACCGCGTTTTGTCATTTGGGAAAATGTAAAGAATGTTACATCAAAACACATGATCCATAATTTTAACCGGTATCTATCAGAAATGCAGAGATTGGGGTACATAAACAGTTTTCAAACATTAGATGCGCGGGAGTTTGGATTGCCGCAGGCGCGGGAAAGAGTTTTTACAATATCTGTTTTGGGCGGGGATCCGTTTAATTTCGATGATCTGATAAAAACGCCGATGCGGAATATTGCGGAATTTTTAGAAAATGATGTGCCGGAAGTATACACCGTAACACAACCAAGCATATATAACGCAATAGGGAAAAAAGGAATACGAAGGGCAACAGTCATAAAAGATTATGCATATACCATAACGGAGCGGCAGGATAGGACACCGGCGCAGGTTATAGATTTAGGCGGCGGGAAATACCGCTATTTGACAGAGCGTGAATGTTGGAGGCTGCAAGGTTATAGCGATGCAGATTTTGAGGCGGCAGCAGCAGTACAAGAGAAAAACGGACGGTATGCAATGGCACTTTACAAGCAGGCGGGCAACAGCATACCGGTAACGATATTTGAAAGCATATTCAGAAAAATTATTTTAGGACAGACGAACGAAAGCGGGGCGATTAAATGGTATTGAATTACAACAAAATGCCGGAACCGGCAGTAAGATTGACAGATGAAAAGCTGATAAACCAAATTTACGATACGATGATAGACTTTTTCACATTCTGCATTTTAGAACATGAGAGCAGACAAGTATTTTACGAAAAGGACAACATTTATAGCGGCACATTTAAAATTCGTATCTTTTGGATCAATAAAGAAAAGGGATTAGGGTACGGCATCGCGGAGGACTGGAAAGCCGGAAAGATACAAGTATACAGGTTTGGAACCGCCGAGAACTGGCAGACCTTTAAAAACGGTTTTGCGGCACAGACGCGCGGCGACATTTCATAGAGGAGCAAATAATGAGGGTAGAACTTGTAGACGTAGACGGTCACAATTTCCCTAATTTGCCACTTATGAAAATATCAGCATACCACAAAGCGAAGGGAGATAGTGTAAGATGGCACAATCCACTGACCGCATGGAAGGATCCTCCGGATCAGGTATACATGAGTAAGGTTTTTACATTTACGCCGGAATATGAACACCCAGTAAATGCAGCAGAAATCATAAAAGGAGGAACCGGCTACAATTACCCAGACGGCGGCGATCCATTGCCGGAGGAAATAGAACATATTTATCCCGATTATGGATTATGCGGAATTACAAACACTGCATACGGCTTTTTAACAAGAGGCTGTCCGCGAAATTGCGATTTCTGTATCGTGGGGAAGAAAGAGGGGCTATGCAGTAGGAAAGTGGCAGATTTATCGGAGTTTTGGAAAGGACAAAAAGAAATTAAGCTATTAGATCCCAATATTTTAGCGGCGAGGGAACACAAGGAACTATTAGAACAGCTTACATCATCGGGCGCGTGGGTAGATTTTACGCAGGGTTTAGATGCAAGGCTTTTGACAGAGGAAAACATAGAGATCATAAAGCGGATCAAGCTGAAAATGGTACATTTCGCATGGGATAACATAACAGATGAAAAATTGATTGTACCAAAGCTGCAATTATTTAAAGAGAAAACCGGAATAGACAAGCGGAAATGTACGGTTTATGTGCTGACAAATTTTAATAGTACACTGCAGGAAGATTTGCACCGGATTTATAAAATACGCGATTTAGGAATGGCACCGTTTGTAATGGTTTATGAGAAACAGACGGCACCAAAGGAAATAAAGGAGCTGCAAAGGTGGGTAAACAACCGCGTTATTTGGTATAGCGATGAAACCGCACTATTTGAGGATTACAGAGGCGACACAATAACAAGGAGGCAAGGAAATAATGGATAAAGTACACTTTAGTACCGGAAAGGACGATCGGGCGGTTGGGAATTGTTACGATTACAATATAGCAGATTTTGGGGTCGAGGGCGATCCGGAGGTTTGATATGGAAAAGAAAAGGCTTGAATACAACGAAATACGGTACAGAATGGCGTTGCCGTATGAGATCAAACTTGCAATGACAAGAAATAGGGTGCGCGACTACATCAATTATTACGGAGAAGATAAAGCGGTACTATGCTTTTCCGGTGGTTTAGATAGCACCGTAGCCCTGCACTTTATAAGGAATTATTGCGGGTATAAAAACGTAAAGGCAGTTTCAGTAATTGGGATTGAGTGCAAGCAAAACATTGAATTGATTACGAAAACCGAAAATGTGGAAATTGCAAAAGTGCGGTATTCGCAGCAGGAAATTATAGAAAAATTTGGAACGCCGATCATAAGCAAGCAAGTATCTAAAATGATTGCTGCATTGCAAAATCCATCAGAAAAAAACGCCAAGATGCGCGGACTTGCATTAACCGGTATTACATCAACTGGACGAGAGGCAAAAACATTTAAACTTGCGGAAAAGTGGAAATTTCTAATAGATTGTCCGGTTTCCATTTCAAACAAATGTTGTTACTACATGAAAGAAACGCCGGTACAGAATTTGGCAAAAGAAAAAGGCTATGCGGTTATTGTGGCGACTATGGCAGAGGAAAGCAAAAGCAGAATGGATGCATACGCAAAGCAGGGTGGTTGCAACGTGTTTAATGAGTTGGGATATTCAACACCGTTTGCGTTTTGGGTACATCAAGACATATTAAGATATGCCGTTGAAAACAATGTTGAGATAAGTGCAGCTTATGGGGAGATTGTGCAGGACGAAAACGGAGAGTACAGAACGACAAAAGCACAAAGAACAGGTTGCCCTGTCTGTCTATTCGGTATGCAGTTTGACAAAACGCCTAATAGACTGCAAAGAATGTATTACGAAGATAACAGAACATGGCAAAGAGTGATCTGTAATTTTGGATATAAAAAAATATTAGATTTTATGATTTCAAACGGTCATACAGAATTTAGGTATTATCCCGATGAAGTGGAAAAGGCGGATCGGGCGATGCAATACGATATTCAAAAAAGCGTAGCAGAAAAGAAAAAGCGGAATATCGAAAGAGAAATTGTGGCAATAAAACAAGGAAAAGCGGATCCGGAAAAATTGGAAAGTCTTTTAAAACAGGCACGGGCACAAATACAAACGGGACCATGACGCAGGAAGCCATTACAGATGAATTAGGGAAATGCCTGAAAACGGAAAATATTGATTGGATAACGGAAGCAGAGATTGACGCAATGTATGAATTGGTGTAAAGGAGGATGGAAAGGTTGGGCAAATTATTAGGAGAGATTGGGGCAAAGGCGATTCTAAAGCTGTTAAAGAACTGTGCGAAAAAGAGTATTTACGGTGACAGCGTGGTAAGCATGGGCAGGAAAACAGGTACCACAGTAGGCGAAAATAGTTTTGCGTTTGGAAGTAATGTTGAGGCAAGCGGGATTACTTCCCATGCTGAAGGGGCTTCTACAATAGCAGGTACGCATTATTGTCATGCAGAAGGAAACAGTACAGAGGCATATGGGCTTTGGTCACATGCAGAAGGGAACCGTACAGCGTCAGACGGGGAAGGTTCACATGCAGAAGGCGCTTATACTAGAGCCAATAACTATGCTTCACACGCTGGGGGGAAATACAATAAAGATATGGGTAGTTTAGGTGGACTTGGGAATCAATTAGGTGATGCATTTGTAATAGGAAATGGGACAGGAAAATATGAAAAATCAAATGCACTCCGCGTGACCTATTCGGGTGATGTTTATGGAACAAAAGCGTTCCAGTCCAGCGGGGCGGATTACGCAGAGTTTATCAAGCCTTGGTATGACGGGAATGAAGACAATGAGGATAGGATTGGTTATTTTGTAACGGTTAAAGATGGGCTGCTTTACAAAGCGGATGATGGAGATTATATTGTTGGGATTACATCAGGAAACCCATCTATAGTAGGTAATGCGGATGAAGATTATTACTGGCGTTATGAACGGGATGAATTTAACAGAATCGTTATGGAAGATGTTCCGGAAACCATCCAAAAGACAGATGATGAAGGGAATCCTGTATTTGACGAGGAAACCCATATGCCAGTAATGGTTGAAACTGGGAATATCATTCCAAAAGCCAGGATGAAGCTTGCACCGGGATATGATCCGTCCTTGCAGAATACATACATAGAACGCAAGGACAGGAAGGAGTGGGATTATGTTGGGATGCTGGGCGTTTTACCCGTTAGGGACGACGGGACATGCATCCCCGGACAGTTCTGCAAATGCGGCCAGGGAGGAATTGCGACATTTGCCGCAGAAAGAGGTTTTGATACCTACATGGTGCTGCAACGGGTTGCAGATAATATCGTCAGTATAATTTTAAAATAGAACTGTCTGGAAAAACATGGATGGAAATGACAGGAATAGCCAAAGGGATTTCAAAGCGTTTTGAGGGAAGAGGGGAGGGCAGGCATTTGCAGGTTCCATAAATAGTAATAGGCTGCGTTGAACCAACACGGCGAGGGATAAAGAACAGGGAAGCCGATGGACTTTATTTTTTTGAAAAGGAGGCAGACAATGAAAGGATTTTTTGCAACAGCAAGGACACCGGATGCGGCAGGTTTGTGTGTATCCGCAATTTTTACGGCAGCAGCGGCGGCATTAGGGAAGATACCAGCCATTTTGATCTTATTCATGGCGGCGGTTGTGATTGATTATGTGACTGGCTGGATCAAGGCAAAGTGTTTTCTGCGGGATTGGAACTCCAAAACCGGACTGCAAGGCATCATTAAAAAAGTTATGTATTTCGTGATGATCGGAACCGCCTTTTTGATTGGGTGGGGCATTAAGGAAATGGGGGAGGGCGCAGGACTGAATTTGGAATTTGCCCTGCTGATCGGTTGGTACGTTACCGCCGTCATGCTTGTGAATGAGTTTACAAGCATTTTAGAAAACCTTTATGTAATCATGCCGGAGAAGGTTCCGGTTTGGTTGATAAAAACATTAAAGATTGCAGATGAAAAGATCGGGGGCAAAATCAATGATTTGGTTTGCAAAAATCAGAATTGCGGTACCTGCGAATTGAAAGACCGCTGCAATCTGAAAAAAGAGGAAGGAATAGATGAACATTAACGAGTTGGCAGTAACAACAGCGGCAGAGGCGTTAAAAGACGCGGGTAATGTATGAGGCAATCATAAAACACACAAATAAATATCTGACACGCCGAAAAAAGATATATGAAAAGGTGGCGGCGGTGCAGGAAAAGGAGGACACCATGACAGAAAAACAGTTGAGAGAAAAAGCCGTAAATACTGCGAAAGTATGGGTGGGCTGCAAAGAGAGCAACGGAACGCATAAAAAGATCATTGACCTTTACAATTCAGTAAAGCCACTGCCGCGCGGGTATGTGGTAAAGTATAATGATGCGTGGTGCGCGGTATTCGTTAGCGCGGTAGGCATCGCAGCGGGATTATCAAAAATAATCCTGCGTGAATGTGGGTGCGGCGCAATGATCGATCTCTACAAGGCGGCGGGGCGTTGGCAGGAAAACGATGCTTATGTACCGAGTGCGGGCGATGTGGTATTTTATGACTGGCAGGACACCGGCAAGGGCGATAATACCGGATATCCGGATCACGTTGGTTTGGTGTGCGGCGTTTCCGGCAGCACTATTAAAGTGATAGAGGGAAATAAAAATGATGCGGTGGAATACCGTGATTTGCCGGTAAACGGCAGATACATCAGGGGGTACGGTTTACCGGAATATAAAAGCATGGAAATGGAAGCAGAACCGGAAAAAAATAGCATTGCAGAAGTGGCGCGGGAGGTAAAAGCCGGTAAATGGGGCGATAATCCAGAAAGAAAGAAACGGTTAGAGGCGGCGGGCTACAATTACTCCGAAGTGCAGGAGGCGGTTAATGCCCTTATAAACGGATCCGGATCGGCACCGGAAACATATACCATAAAGCGGGGCGATACGTTGAGCGCGATCGCAAGGAAACATAATACAACGGTTGCCGCCCTTGCAAAGCTGAATAACATTAAAAATGTGAATGTTATCAATGTGGGGCAGGTTTTAAAGTTGAGATAAGGAGGCACATATGGCAGAAAACAAGGCAAGTAAGGCGGCAGGAGAGGCGCAGGAACCGCACAAAAAGGAAAAGACATATAAAGTTACCTGCGGTATATTTAAAGCTCGAAATGAGGCGTTACAGAGGGCGGCAGAGGCAAAAAGGGCGGGCGTTCATGTATCGCTGAAAATCTGCAAGACAGAGTATAGCCTGCTTTACGCCGAGGGCATGACGAAAGCAGAGGCAGAGGCAACAAGAAAGGCAATCGAGGCGAAAAAGGTAAATGCCGAGGTTTCCGAGCAGTGAAGAAATTGTAAATGCAATGTTGGGGTATGGCGCAGGCTATACCCCTTTATTTTTGTGTATAAAATCTGGAAAAAAGTATTGACAATATACCCATGTGGGTATATAATGTGAACATAGAAAGGAGGAAAAAGAAAAATAAGTGTAAAGCACTGGAAAGGAGTTAAGGCGGTGGGGAAGAAAAAGAAACATAAGAAAAAGCCTATCAAATGGAAAGATTTGGCGATCAGTGCATTGATAGACTTAATCATAGGAACAATCTTGATCTTAATAGATAAGTTGTTAGGCTAAAAGCCGAGGCGGGCGAAAGCCCGCCGCCTAAATAAAATATATCATAAACCCAAAGCCAAGTAAAGCATATGATTTTAAAATTAGGCATTTTTTTAATAGTGGTTGGCGTGGTAAAATTATGTGTTGCTCTTGCAATAAGAATACACCAATGGAAGAAAGGCGCAAAATGAATATTAACGAGAATATCAAAAAAGCGAGGAAGGCGGCAGGTATTACACAAAAGGAGTTAGCGGAAATGATCGGAGTGCAGCAAAAAGACATTAGCCGATGGGAAAATGGAGAACGGACACCAGGCATAGAAACGTTTTCCAATATCTGTAAAGCCTTAAAGGCATCGGCTGATACGTTGTTAGAGATGGAAGAAAATTAAGCACACACGAAAGGGGCAGCAGGTTCAATTTGACTTGCAAAGAAAAGGGCAGCGGCAACGGGAAAGAGTATAAACAGTTTAATTGATGATGATATGAAATAAAAGGTTTGGCGTGTGTAAAGGGCGGCAGGTAGACTATAACCTGCCGCCCTTCGGCGTGTGTAGAAAGGAAGATGAAACAATTTTATGAAATCATTTAAACAATTTACGTATAATGACCGGTTGCGGTTGGAGGTATTGGTTAAAGCAAAGCATACACCAAAGGAGATTGCGGAAATTCTACATTTTCATATTAGCACAATTTATAGGGACTGAACCGAGGGCAGTTTGAGGCGTTAAATCCAGATCTTGCAAAAGAAATGAGATATAGCCCCGATATAGCACAGCAGCATAAAGAGGAGGTTTTAGCTGCAAAGGGAGCGGATCTGAAAATTGGGAATGAGCGGGCATTTGCAGACCGGATAGAGGAAATCATAATAAAAGAGGGGTACAGCCCTGCGGCGGCACTGGCGAAAGTGAAAGATGAAGGATATGATTTTTCTATATGCGTAACTACTCTATACAGCTACATTGATAAGGGCGTTTTTCTGAATTTGACAATGAAACACCTGCCGGAAAAGAGAAAAGGGGAAAAGAAACATAAACGGAAAACTACACAAAAGCGGGCTACAAAGGGCGAGAGCATCGAAAACAGACCGGACGAAATAGACGCGCGGGAGGAATTTGGTCATTGGGAAATGGACACGGTTGTGGGGGCAAGGGGAATTTCTAAAAAATCTTTATTGGTACTGACAGAGCGGAAAACACGAAAGGAAATCATATTTTTACTGAAAGAGCATACATCGGCAGCAGTTGTAAAGGTATTAGACCGGTTGGAAAGGAAGTTAGGAAAGAAATTTAGAGAAATCTTTAAAAGTATAACCGTAGACAATGGATCGGAATTTGCAGATTGGGAAGGAATGGAGCGATCCAGGCGCAGCAAGAAGAAAAGGACGAAAATATATTACTGTCACCCATATAGCAGTTGGGAGCGTGGCAGCAACGAGAACCAAAACAAATTAGTACGCCGCCATATTCCAAAGGGTGTATATTTTGATGATAAGACGCAGGGGGACATTGATAATATAGCGGAATGGATCAACAACTACCCGCGCCGCCTGCATGAATACAAGACGGCAGAGGAATTATATAATAAGGAATTGGAAAAGATTGCGGCATAGAACGAATGTTAGATATGCGAGTAGCTTTTATTTCGTGCGCCCATTTTTTGGAATCGCGTCAACCGATCCAAATCTGGATCGACACCATACCAACACATAAAATTCCAAAATGTGAAAGTTGCACAATAAAACGGATCTATTTATTGTGCATATCGCCGAAAGCGAAAAAATCAAAAAAACTTTCGCATTTAATGTTGACATTTTCACATTCCAATAATTTCATAAAAAGTACTTGTCACTGAAAATTTCATGTGGTATAATCAAAAAGATTGAGTAAACACATATGCGGATGATGAAGCAGGTGCCGAAAGGTGCTTCAGGATAGGAAGCATATGGAAGAAAAACCACATGGAGGTAAAAAAATGAGCGTTATTACAATGAAACAGTTACTGGAAGCAGGTGTTCATTTTGGGCATCAGACAAGAAGATGGAACCCGAAAATGGCGCCGTACATTTACACAGAGAGGAACGGCATCTACATTATTGACTTACAGAAGTCAGTAGGGAAAGTAGACGAAGCTTATTCCGCAGTAGCGGATATCGTGGCCGAAGGCGGTACGATTCTTTTTGTCGGTACAAAAAAGCAGGCTCAGGATGCAATCAAAGTAGAATCAGAGCGTTGCGGCATGTACTATGTAAATGAGAGATGGTTAGGCGGTATGCTGACGAATTTCAAGACGATCCAGAGCCGTGTTGCACGTTTAAAAGAAATCGAAGTAATGGCTGAAGACGGGACATTTGACGTGCTGCCGAAGAAAGAAGTTATTGCGCTGAAAAAAGAATGGGAAAAATTAGAGCGCAACCTTGGCGGCATTAAAGATATGAAAAAACTTCCGGATGCAATCTTTGTAGTGGATCCGAAAAAAGAAAGGATTTGTGTCCAGGAAGCCCACACGCTTGGTATTCCGTTGATCGGTATTGCAGATACAAACTGTGATCCGGAAGAACTTGATTATGTTATTCCCGGAAATGACGATGCGATCCGCGCAGTGAAGCTGATTGTTTCCAAAATGGCGGACGCAGTTGTGGAAGCAAACCAGGGAATGGTTAATGTAGATACGGCGGAAACAGAAGAGGCGGAGACAGAAGAAGTATAAACATAGATAAATTGGAGGACGAATAAGATGGCTATTACAGCAGCAATGGTAAAAGAACTGCGTGAGTTATCAGGCGCAGGCATGATGGATTGTAAAAAAGCATTAAATGAAACAAACGGAAATATAGATGAAGCAATGGAATTTTTACGTAAGAACGGACAGGCAAAAGCCGAGAAGAAAGCGTCCCGTATAGCAGCGGAAGGTATTGTAAAAGTTGCGGTAAAAGACAATGCGGCGGCAATTGTAGAAGTAAATTCCGAAACGGATTTCGTAGCGAAAAATGAGAAATTCCAGACTTATGTAGCTAAAGTAGCAGATCAGGCGCTGGCAACAAACGCAGCGGACATTGACGCGTTTTTAGAGGAAGCATGGGTGGAAGATCCGTCTAAAGCCGTAAAAGACGTATTGGTTGAGCAGGTTGCAGTAATTGGCGAAAACCTGAAAATCAGAAGATTTGAGAAAGTTACGGCAGAAAACGGATGTGTTGTGGATTATATCCATGGCGGCGGCCGTATCGGCGTTGTGGTCGTTGCCGAATCGGCAGTTGTAAATGACGCAGTAAAAGAAGCGATGAAGAATATTGCAATGCAGATTGCAGCGCTGAATCCGAAATATATCGACAGAAGCGAAGTAAGCGAAGAGTATATCGCACACGAAAAAGAAATTCTGCGCGCACAGATCCAGAATGACCCGAAAGAGTCGCAGAAGCCGGAAAAAGTGATTAACGGTATGATCGAAGGCCGTGTAAATAAAGAACTGAAGGAAATCTGCCTGGTGGATCAGGTTTATGTAAAGGCAGAGGACGGAAAACAGACCGTTGCAAAATATTTGGAGGAAGTTTCCAAAGCGGTTGGAGCAGATGTGTCAGTGAAGAAGTTTATCCGGTTTGAGACGGGCGAAGGATTAGAGAAAAAGAATGAAGATTTTGCGGCGGAGGTTGCGGCGCAGATGAATCAGTAAACTTCTGAGAAGAATTGATTTACGAACCCCTGAAAATCCCATAGAATGGGCATTTTCAGGGGTTTTTTGCGTTCTTGGGAGAGGTTCATAACTTATCGTAAATTACCGTATTTTGAGTGCCAATTTGGGGGATTTTTGGGGGAAGAGTTGGGGGAAAGGGTATCCCCCAAATGGTGTGTGAAAGTTTGCCTCGTTCTTTTGGGAAAAGGGGAGAAGTTTGCTTGGTGTTTCTGGACGTAGATTTACATGGATTTTCTCTAAATGGTATTAGGGTGCGTAAGCTGTTATATCTTATCATATAGGAATTACGGTGATGATAGAGATTATTGGTTGATAGAGGCGTGAAATTGGCCTATAATGAGTAAAGAAGAAAACGATGTTATCAGAAATTATGTATCTTTATAGATAGGGGGTGTTGTCATTGAAAAATAGATGGGAATTATTATGCACAGACAAGATCATCCGTATATTAATCGGAGATAATGCTGATTGTCAATCAGAAGGGTATAGATTAGGTTTGCCTTATTTAAGAGGTCAAGATATTTGTTCATTAGCGACAAGGTTCGGATTTCCAATTGTTTATAAGGAAGATGAGTTAGGTTGTAGTTCCAGATGTGAAATGTTTAAAGCATTTCTGTTAAATATCATTAAACGTGAAATGGTGTCTAATGTTTTAGCATATATGTTTTCAATGACGCAATTTGATTATTTGACAGAATTGGGTGATAGGAATACTATTCAGGAGGCATATGACAAAGCAAAGAAATGGGCATTGGACGCTATAAATGCAAATCTGTTTTTAGGAAAACATGAATTGAAGGTAGTCAATGAGAAATTTTATCTTGTTGAGTTTCAGAAAGATATACAAATAGAAGCTCCGGTTTTTAATATTGTGAATATGGAATATATACACAGTTTAAGGACAAGATGTACTGAGGATTTATCCAATGGAAATTCTGATAGTGTAATAACAAAGTCGAGAACGTTGATGGAAGAAGTATTTTTATATGTTTTGGAAAATGAAAAAGTTGACGTTAAGATGAATGGTGATTTAACGCAGTATTATGGAAAGATAAAAGAGAAGTACGGATTGAATCAAAGTAGCGATATTGACCACAGAATCAATAGCTTATTTAGTGGTTTGGAAAGAATAGTAAGGGCAATTGCTGAGTTAAGGAATAAAACCAGTGATAGTCATGGAGCAGGACAAAAGCGGTATGCAATCAGAGAGCATGAAGCAAGGCTTGTTATGAATTCTTCTATTACCATATGTGAATATATTTTGTCAATTTATAAAAATAATCAATAAATTTTACATAGCCGATTGATTTTCAAAATGAACCGCTCCCTGTCAAGTAGACAGTTAAAAAAATAAAAATTTTTACCTGCCAG
>OFFT01000806.1_pt1 | contig 20981 bp, 16 predicted proteins | sample 1521581 | NCBI WGS metagenome assembly OFFT01 (sample SAMEA3504084, study PRJEB24116) | mouse gut metagenome | biome: mouse gut; feature: mouse-associated habitat; material: faeces | place: Denmark | collected 2011
TCCCGCCATTGATCTGTATCAGCCCCTGCTCAGCCTCTGTAATTTTCTGCACAAGATAAGATAACAGCTTTTCTTCTGACGCGCCTTCCTTTAAAACGCTTCCATCCTGAGCTGCCAGCTCTGCAATGATTTTGACAAGGGCTGTCTCTACCTCTGCAAGCTGCTCCTCTAGTTCGGAAGCATCCTGCCCCAGTTCTAGCATGGCTGCGATTCCCTGGGTCAGCTTTGCCTTAGAATCCATCAAAGCTTCCACCTGGCTCTTTAGGTCTGTGAGCGTGGCGATTCCCTGTTCTGCTTGAGTCCTCGCCTCTCTTAGTTGCGCAAGTTTATTGTTAAGATCCGTTTCTGTCTGGAATAACTCGATCTTTTTATCATTCAATTGGTTCTGGGCGTCGCTGATTTGTCCTGCCATTTGGCGCTGTCCGTTTGACAATTCATCCTTTCCGCTGCTGATCTTGCTCTTTGCAGATTCCAGCTCCTGCTCTGCCTCTGAAAATTTTCGATCTAAGGAAGCGGTAATCTGCGCGTTCACTGCATCTATTTTCTGTTGGCTGAGCGTGACATGGACAGATTCTTCAATCAATCCCGTTCCTGACACAGAGGCAACCCCTTCCACGCTTTTGATTTCCGGAATCAGGTCTTTTTCCGTATAATCACTTATCTCAAGATCATCCATCCCTTCCACTTCCACGGCGGCAATCATGATTGGCATCATATCAGGATTGAGCTTCATGATAATGGGATTTCCCACTTCTTTTGGCCAGTAGCCGCTGATCTGGTCTAAGCTCTCACGCATTTCTACCGTGACAGAATCCATATTGGCAGACTGCTCAAATTCCAGCACCACCATAGACATATTGTTGGAAGAGGTGGAACTGATATTTTTAATATTTGAAGTGCTCGCCATTACTCCCTCAATCGGCTGCGTGACCACTCGCTCTACCTGTTCTGGACTGGCGCCGGAATAAGTAGTCATTACAATGGCATAAGGCAGATTCATGCTGGGGAGCAGATCGGTACTCATCTTGCTCAAGGAGACCGTGCCCAGAATAATAATCAGTACAATTCCCACAATTACAGTGTATGCCTTCTTGACACTGAATTTCGACAACATCTTTTTTCCTCCTTTGCATGTTCATTTCCGACCCGCTGGTCGGTTTTTAGCTACATTATAGAAAGACTTGTAAAAAAACACAAGAAAAAAATTATGAAATTTTTATAAATACAAAATTTTCCACTCTGTATCTATTTTTATACATGCAAATCTGTTGAAAAAAAATTCAAAAGTGATACATTTATAAATAGAGATTATCACAGAATATGAAACAAGATGATGACAAGGCAGATATTAATTTTTAAGGAGGATTTTACTATGAGCAGACACATGTATGGCTTTGGAGCAATGATCAGCAAACTGAAAAAGAACCCCAAAAAAATCGTATTTACCGAAGGCAGCGATCCCCGTATTTTGGAAGCGGCATCCCGTCTTTTGGCTTCCAATTTCCTGACACCTCTTTTGGTAGGCAAAAAAGAAGACGTAGAAAACGCCGCCGAAGAATATGGCTACAACATCCGGGGCGCGCAAATCATAGATCCTGAAAATTTTGAAAAAATAGACGAGATGGTGGACGCCCTTTGCGAGCTTCGAAAAAGCAAGAACATGCAGCCAGAAGAGGCACGCAAAATTTTAAAGCAAGGCAACTACTTTGGAACGATGCTTGTAAAAATGGGCTTTGCCGATTCCCTTCTAGGCGGTGCGACTTACACCACTGCCGACACGATCCGTCCTGCGCTGCAGCTAATTAAAACCAAGCCCGGATACAAAATCGTATCTTCCTGCTTTATCCTGGTACGCCCCTCCGCTACTGGTGAAAATGAAGTCTTGGCAATGGCAGACTGCGCCATTAATATCAAGCCCACCGAGGACGAGCTGGCAGAAATTGCCGTCGAAGCTGCGGATTGCGGTCAAATCTTCGGCATTGATCCTAAAATAGCTTTTTTAAGCTATTCCACTTTGGGCTCAGGCGCTGGAGAAGATGTTGACAAAATGCGCAATGCTGCTGCAAAAGCAAAAGCTATGAGGCCAGATCTCCCGATCTCTGGCGAAATGCAGTTTGACGCTGCCGTTTCTCCCCGAGTAGCTCGCACAAAATGCCCAGACGATCCCGTAGCCGGTCATGCCAACGTATTTGTATTCCCTGATATCAATGCCGGGAATATTGGTTACAAGATCGCACAACGCATGGGAAATTTTGAAGCATATGGTCCTATTTTACTGGGACTCAATTCTCCCATCAATGACTTATCCCGGGGCTGCAATGCTGACGAGGTATATTCGATGGCAATCATCACGGCAGCGCTGGTAGATATGGAAGAGGGCGAATAACGACAAAATATGACACTCTAATCTCATATGATAAAACAGGGGGCTATGAATCGATTGCGATTCAGCCCCCTGACACTTAATACAACTTTTTAACTTATGTCTCTACTACTTGATTCATTTTGTCTGACATCTGATTTACCACTTCGTCCACGACCTCAGACTGCGCGGAAATCTCCTCACTGCTGGCGGCAAGCATAGAAATTCCTTCGCTAATCCGCTCAATACTATTTAAAAATTCCATCGTCTCCTGGTTTAATTTCTCAATCGCAGGCATCAAAATCTCATTCTGCTTCTTGCCTGCCGCAACCGCTTCTTTGGTTTGCTCTGCCAATTCCCGCACACGGTTGGCTATCACTGCGAACCCCTTGCCAGCCTCGCCGCTCCTTGCCGCCTCGATTCCTGCGTTCAAAGCCAGCATGCCTGTCTGATTGGAAATCTTTATAATGTCCTCATTCATGATATCATATCCCTGCACTGCCTGGGAAACCTGATGCATGGAACGTTGCAGCATTTCCGTGAAAGAGGACATTCCGCTTACTGCCTGGGCAATCTTAGTAGCGTCCTCGGCAGAACTCTGGTTTCCAGACGCCAAGTCACCCATGGAGCTCTTAATTTTCTGGAAATCTTCCATAATCTCTCGATAAAGCCTCTCCTTGGATTCCTGCTCCTCTTTGAGCTGCATGTTGAGGTTTTGCATTCTCTCCTGTTCCTCTTGCACCGCGGCTTTCTCATAATGCATGCAATTCTCTTTGCGGTTCATTCCCAAAGCAACTGCCGCAGCCATTTCCCTGCAGCTTTCATAACCGCAGGCGCCACAGTCAATATTCTGTTTTTCCAAAGTATCTTTGCACATGGCTGCAAAGCCAGAATTCGTCAACTGACTGTTGATCTCAATTGATTTCGACATATCCCGATAGGTACACAGGAAATCCTCCAACCGTAAGCCGGCAAACTGCGCATTGAAATTCTCGAAACGTTTCTCATAGCTTAGGTTCTTTGCCCAAGGATTCTTTTTATCTTTCTTTTTATGATTCAAATAGCGCTTCGCCTTGTCCCTTTGTCCCTGAATCTCAAACAAAACATCATCGTCACCCGACAATTCCGGCTCCACCCCTGTGCCATGGAGGCATCCTTCTGCACAGTTGAGCGCATCCACCATAAAAGGCAGCGGCTTGTTCATTTTGACCCGCTGCGCATAGCTTTTTAAAAATCGATACGCATGACTCTCTCCCTCTATCTGCCGGATCATAACATCCTTCCCCAGGAAATGTTCCACATTTTCCCTTAATCCGCCTGGCTGGGGGTAGACGCTTCCTAATCCGTATTCCAGTTCATCTACCGCCTCGTAGGAAGAAAGATTCTGTCCCTTTAACTTTGCCATCAGATGATCAAACGTCACATTGTAAGACACATATGGCCGATTCTCCGGCCTGCTGATTTCTGCTTTCTTGGCAATGCAAGGTCCGAGAAATGCCAGCTTATCCTGGATTTTCAGATATTTTTTCACGTAGACCGCTGCGCACATCATAGGGCTATGGACTGGAATCAGCTTTGGAATCAGTTCGGGTATGTATTTTTCAATGTACTGCACAATTGCTGGGCAGGGCTGGGAAATCCCGCCCTTGAGCTGATGTTTTGCCAGGTAGTTCAAATATCCCCACGTCGTAATATCCGCGCCAAAACTTACGCTGATAATGTGGTTTACCCCGAGATGTTTTAAATATCCCAGGATCTTTCCATAGGTCCTGGGATAATTTGCAATAAACGCCGGGGCTACCAAAAGGCTGATTGACTCCCCTTTAGATAAATCTGCCAAAAATTGTTCCGCATCATCCTGATAGCTTCTCGCATGATGATGGCAGGCGTCAATGCAAGCGCCACAATGAACACATGCCTCCCCATCAACGTAAATAACATCCTGCCCGTTATAGCTCGAGGAATAGTTTGCCTCAAAAACCGGACAGGCTGAGATACAGTGATTACAGCCGATACATTTATCATTTGTGTAAACAAGCCCTGTGTTTAATTTGTTATTTTCCATGACGTTTGTATCCTCCCGTACTTGATTCAGCGCTGTTTTCAAACTACAACAGCATCCTCTTTTTCTTGCTACAATTTTAACACTCATGCCATGAAAAATCTACTATTTTTTTGCTATTTCTATGCGTATTGTTCTATTTTTATCTTAATTGCACAAAGAACTTATACATATTGCATAAAAAATAACGTGGGAGGTTGACTTTTCGTCAGCTAATTCTTACAACTTTTGCACAAAAGAATCATTATGCATGGGGAATATTGGTAAAATCAGAAATTTCTCTATTCAGCGTCGCCAGATCATCGACGCATAAATCATGTATGGAACTATGCCCCGTAATCCGGGCAAACGTCTTTAACTCTTCTAAGGTCACGTTCAGATAATTGGCAACTCTCTGGGCTGCCTGATCCACTTTTAAGCGCTCCCTAAGTTTTGGATCCTGCGTGGCAATCCCAACTGGACAGTTGCCAGAACCACAGATCCGATACTGCTGGCAAGCTGCCGCAATCAGAGCCGCGCTCGCTACCGCCACTGCGTCCGCTCCCATGGCAAGCGCTTTCGCCACATCCGCAGAAATGCGCAGCCCTCCAGTGATCACAAGGGAAATGTCTGAGCTTATAGAATCTAAGTACTTCCTTGCCCGGTACAGCGCATAGACGGTAGGCACGGTGGTTGCTTCCCGTAAAAACAAGGGACTGGACCCTGTGGCTCCTCCTCTTCCGTCAATCGTAATAAAATCCGGTTCTGCATAGACGCAATACTCCAAATCACGCTCGATCCGGCCTGCAGCGATTTTAATGCCGATCGGCCTGCCATCCGAACGGTTCCGGAGCATGTCAACCATGTCTTTTAAATCCTCTTTGGAATTCAATTCTGGAAATTTGCTGGGGCTCTGAACATCCTCTCCCTGTTTTTTTCCGCGGAGCCTGGCAATTTCTGCCGTAACTTTTTCACCTGGCAAATGCCCTCCCATGCCTGGTTTCGTTCCCTGTCCGATTTTAATTTCGATAGCGTCCGCCTTTCGCAGATTCTCATCTGTCACACTGTATTTATTGGGAATATACTCAAAAATGTATTTGTATGAGGCGTCCCGTTCCTCTGGCAGTATGCCGCCTTCCCCGCTGCACATCGCAGTCTCTGCCATCGCTGATCCCTTTGCCAACGCTATTTTGATTTCCCTTGACAATGCGCCGAACGACATATGGGAAATATAAACAGGGCTTTTCAAGATCATGGGCCTCTTCGCATGTCTGCCTATCACCGTCATCGTCGTCACTGGATCATCCTCGTCTAGAGGAGGCGGATTCAGCTGGGCGCCCAACAGCAGGATATCCTCCCAGCCTGGCATCGGCATTTTCGTCCCCATGGCTCCGCTAATGGTCTTTCCTGTCACTGCCATCTGATGAATTTCTTCCATATAGCGGCATGATTGATCCACCCGGTAAAAATTCTTATCATAGCTTAGTTCCATAGAAAAGACGTCCTCTTTCTGCTCCGTTTTGCCACTGCTTAATTCTATAGTGCTGACCTCGCCCCCCTCCAAAGCCTCCTCACGGAATTTTTCTCTGGGCTGACGGCAGACTGGGCAGTTCTCTGGAGGCTGCTCCCCTTGACACACATAACCACAGACAGTACATACAAATTTCTTCATATATTTCTCCTTTCCATTTCACATTAATAGTTAATTGCGAAACTACCAAATGATCGAAATTTCATATACAATTATTACAATTCTGGTAAAAAATTCTCAATTTTTTCCTACGAAATTCATAAAACTAATAAGTTTCGCAAATCCCTATCACATTAATCTAACTTTTACACACGGCAAGCCGCATTATGTCTCCATGCATTTCTATTCTGCCTCTAAGGAAACGGCTGCATTAGGATGTTCGATGCCAAACTCCTCAATTTCCTTTAAAAACCGTTGCCCATATTTAGAAAATTTATTTTCTCCAACGCCAGATACCGTCAGCATTTCCCGTCTGTTTTTCGGCGTCTTGGCACACATGTCAAGCAACGTCTTGTCGCTGAAAATGATATATGGCGGCAGAGCTTCCTCCTTGGCAATTGCCAACCGCAGCTTCCGCAGCTTTTCAAACAATTTATATCCTGCGCTGGTAAGAGAATCCGTACTTTTTCCCGCATTCTTTTTACCCGCTGGCTTCTCTTTTTTCGCTTCAAGCATCCTGACCATCACAGATGCATCTTCCTTTTTTAGATTCGTAATGTCCCCGATCTTCAGAAGGCTGTATGCTCCGTCTGTCTTAACAATATATCCTTGCAACAGCATCTGCTCTATCAGTAGCTGAATTTCCTTTTCACTTAAGTGTTTTAAAACGCCAAAAGACTTATAATTTTCTGCGCCGATCTCCGTAAGCCTGGCACGCTTTGCGCCAAGAAGAATTCCCGTCACGATATTGCCCCCATATCTGCCCTTTGTTTCTACGACGCAATTGACGACCCATTTTGCATCCGCCGTGCGGTCAACTTTCACATATTCTCTGTGACAATTACCGCAATTGTCACAGGGGACGCTTGCCTTTTCCCCAAAGTACCCTAAGATATAGTTTCTCAGGCAAAAAGTTGTCTTACAATACCCTTCCATTGCCCGCAGCCTTTGAATGTCTCTTTGCTTTACCAGCTCTATATCCGCCGGATCCATTGCTTCAAATTCTTTTTTGTCCAGAAGAAACTTATTGATGATCACATCCTGACCTGAAAACAACAACATGCATTGGGCGTTTCCTCCGTCACGCCCGGCCCTGCCAGCCTCCTGATAATAATTTTCCATGCTCTGAGGCATATTATAATGGATCACAAACCTTACATTTGATTTATCAATCCCCATGCCAAATGCATTGGTAGCCACCATCACTTGCACCCTGTCATAAATAAAATCTTCCTGCTGCCTTTTGCGTATCTCGTTTTCTATTCCGGCATGGTAACAAGCCGCAGCAATTCCTCGTTCTCGTAGTTTTTGATACAGTGAATCCACGTTCTTCCTTGTGGCGCAGTACACGATCCCGCTTTCCTGCGGATGTTTCTCAATATAATCTATCACGAATTCATCCTTTTTCTTTCCTGCGGCATATTCTACGCTGTAATACAGGTTTTCCCTGTCAAATCCTGTGACAATTATCTTGGGACGATCTAATTTTAAGATACACTCTATATCGTTCTTCACTTCCCCAGTCGCTGTCGCTGTAAATGCGCTGACAATCGGCCGCTTGGGCAGACGGTCAATAAAATCCACAATCTTTAAATAACTAGGTCTGAAATCCTGCCCCCATTGTGAAATACAGTGCGCCTCGTCAACGGTGACCATGGAAATATCGCCACGGATTGCAAATTCCATAAATCCCCGGCTCTCTAAGCGTTCTGGCGCTACATAAATGATCTTGTATACCCCTTTCAAAGCCAGACTGAGTGCTTTGGATATCTGGGTTTCCGTTAAAGAAGAATTGATAAAGGCAGCATGGATCCCCGCTTCATTCAAGGATTTCACCTGATCCTGCATCAGGGAGATCAACGGCGATATTACAAGCGTAATGCCCTCAAGCAGTAATGCCGGGACCTGATAGCAGATAGATTTTCCCGCACCCGTAGGCATGACTGCCAACGCGTCCCTGCCTGACAAAACTGACTGAATGATATCCTCCTGCCCATTGCGAAACGAATCATATCCAAAGTAAGTCTTTAGTGCTTCTGTGGCATTCATAAGTTGCATACTCCCTTCTCTAGACAAATTTTGCCATGCTCTAACGTCATTATACCAACGGACGACAAGGAAGTAAATCCTATTTGACGAATTCTAAGGATTCCTAAAGTCCTGGGCAAAATCACCGCAAGCAATGCTTGTCTTGAACATGAGTGCATGGCAGCAATAAAATAAAAAGCACCCGCGTTTACTTAGATGAAAACTTCCATCTTGCATAAAAATGGGTGCTTAATATGTATTTATACCCTCTGGGGCATCCCATTATGGCCATTCGGCCGTATCATAAGGTATAACCTCTGGGGCATCCCATTATGGCCATTCGGTCACATCATAAGGTATATGTTTTGGCAGTTTTTATGCCGCACTTTTCCGTTACTTCACAGCTCCAATTAATTCATTGACGTCCTTTACGCCATACTGCTCCATGTATTCCCGGATACCGTCTACAATCTCTGCCGTCACAGCCAGATTACGGAAATTCGCCGTTCCTATCGAGATAGCTGTCGCACCAGCAAGCATCATCTCAACAGCATCCTCAGCGGTCATGATTCCTCCCATTCCAATAATGGGGATTTTTACCGCCTGCGCCGCCTGATAAACCATCCGCACCGCCACGGGATGAATCGCTGGTCCCGACAGTCCTCCCGTCTTATTGGCAAGTGCAAAGGTCCTGCGGTGAATATCGATTTTCATTCCGGTAATAGTATTGATTAAAGACAACGCATCAGCCCCGCCTGCTTCCGCAGCCTTTGCCATCTCGGCAATATCCGTGACATTGGGGCTTAGCTTCATAATAATTGGCTGCTTGGCATGTCGTTTCACTTCCCTGGTGATATCTTCCACGGACTTGGGATTCTGCCCAAAGGCAATGCCACCCTGCTCGACATTGGGGCATGAAATATTGATCTCAAGCATATCCACAGGCTGACTGGCAAGGCGCCTGACAACTTCACAATAATCCTCTGCAGTCCTGCCACATACATTTACGATGATCCTAGTGTCATATTTCGTAAGAAATGGAATGTCCCGCTCCACAAATACATCAATTCCCGGATTCTGAAGGCCCACGGCATTGAGCATTCCGCCATACGTCTCAGCAATCCTGGGCGTGGGGTTCCCCTCCCAAGGCACATTGGAAACGCCCTTTGTCACCACGGCCCCCAACTTATTTAAGTCCACGAATCTGCGCCGGAGCCAAAAGTTCCTGATGCTGTCATCACCGGGTTTTTCAATGTCAGCCCTGCCAGCTTTACCTTCGTGTTCATCAGAATTCCACCTCCTCCGCACGAAATACCGGACCTTCTTTGCAGATCCGCTTATTATTTACATTGGTATGGCTGTCCCGCTCTTTGGAATTACAGACACATCCCAGGCAGGCGCCGATCCCACATGCCATCCGTTCCTCCAAAGACACCCAGCATTCGATCTGCCTCTCTCTTGCAAAAGCTTTCACGGCGCAAAGCATAGGCATGGGACCACATGCATAAATAATCTCTGCCTCCAGCCCGTTCTCACGAATCACATCCAGCACATTTCCTTCTGTGCCATAGCTTCCATCCTCTGTTGCCACATACAGCTTTCCGAGTTTTTTAAACTCTTCCTGCAAAAACAGAGAATCCCGATATCCCAAAATCAACTGTTTCTCACAGTTCAGTTCCTTGGCAAGCTCCAGCATCGGCGGAATCCCGATGCCTCCCCCGATAAGGAACGCTTTCTTTTCCTTGAGAGGAAATCCATTCCCCAAGGGACCCACGATGTCAAGGCTCCTGCCTGTGCGCATCTGGGATAATTCCTCTGTCCCCTTTCCAACAACGCGGTAAACAATTCTGACTGAACAGTCTTCCCTGTCAATTTCACAAATACTGATAGGCCTGGGTAAAAGCCTGCTGCCTTCCTGGCAATATACTGATACAAACTGCCCAGGCTTTGCCAATGCCGTAATGCGGTCTGTCCGCATCCACATACTGTATATTCCATAGGAAATTTCTTCCTGCCGGATGATTACCGCCTGCTCCTTAAACTTCTCTGCCATATTCTTCTCCTACCTGCCCGTGCTATTTTGCTGTCTGAAGGGCATGATCAATATCTTTCGCCATTGCCTCTACCGCCGCTCTGGAAGCTTCTGCGAAGCATTCTGCTCCAAACTTCGCATAAGCTTCCTGCTTATATGCCGCTATAATCCCACGGGAGGAATTGACGATAGCGCCCAAGCCATCCTCATTAAAGAAATGAACCAAATCTGCGCCCGTACCGCCCTGGGCGCCATAACCAGGCACTAATATAAAGCTCTTGGGCATAATTTTACGCAATATTCTACCCATTTCCGGATAAGTGGCCCCGACCACCGCCCCGATGTAGCTGTAACGTTCTCCCATGCAATCCGCCCCCCACTGAGCTACTTTCTCACCGACGAGCTCATACAGAGGTCTGCCATCGATCAGCTTGTCCTGAAATTCTCCACTGGATGGATTTGAAGTCTTGACTAAAATGAACAACCCTTTCTTTTCTTTCTTACAGACATCTACAAAGGGCTTGATCCCATCCGTCCCAAGGTAAGGATTGACGGTTGCAAAATCTTCTCCAAACGGATGATAGGATCTGCTTCCGATCTTGACAGTCCCAAGATGCCCTGTGGCATAAGCCGCAGATGTAGAGCCTATATCTCCCCGCTTGATATCGCCGATGACGATCAAGTCTTTCTTATGGCAATATTCTACCGTCTTCTGAAATGCCTGCAGGCCTGGAACGCCAAACTGTTCGTACATGGCAATCTGAGGCTTGACTGCAGGTATCAAATCAAAGGTACAATCTACAATCTCTTTATTAAACTGCCAGATTGCTTCTGCCGCTCCTTCCAGGGTTTCCCCATATTCCTGGAATGCCGCTTTGAGAATATGCTCTGGAACATAGTCCATCATGGGATCTAATCCAACCACGATAGGGGCATGAGTATTTCGAATTTTCTCTGTCAGCTTGTCAATCATACTGATATCCTCTCTTTGATTTATTTCTCATAGACCACTTTGCCATCGACGATCGTCGCCATAACCACTCCTTTGACCTTTCTTCCTGCAAAAGGCGTATTTTTTCCCTTGGAGTAAAATTCCGACGGATCAATCACATACTGCTTCTTGGGATCAAATACCACAAGATCCGCTGGCTTTCCTTCTTCTACTACGCCTTTGTCAAGCCCCAGGATTTTTGCTGGATTATAACTCATTTTCCCCGCCATCTGCATCACCGTAAGATACCCCTGATTCACCAATTCCGTCATGACAAGGGCTGCTGCCGTCTCAAGCCCTACAATGCCAAAGGGCGCACGTTTTATGCCAACCCCTTTCTCAATAGCCGTATGGGGAGCGTGATCCGTCGCAATCACATCGATAATGCCTGCTTTCAACCCTTCTTTTAGAGCTTGCACGTCTTCCTTTGTTCTAAGAGGCGGATTCATTTTATAGTTCGCATCATCTCCTGGAATGTCCTCGCTAGTCAGCGTGAAATGATGGGGACATGCTTCTGCAGTGACACGAATGCCTTCCTGTTTCGCTAATTCCACAAGACGCACGCTGTCCTTAGTGGAACAATGACACAAGTGCAGCGCTGCGCCAGTATCTTTCGCAAGCATAATGTCTCTTGCTATAATCACATCCTCCACAGCATTGCTAATTCCTGCAAACTTCATTTTCTTCATAGCCTTGTCGGCATTGACAACGCCAGCTCCAGCCATGTTGACGTCCTCGCAGTGTGACAGCACCGGAATATCATATTTCACAGCCAGGGTCATTGCCTCCCTATAGAGCTGTGCATTCATCACGGTCTTCCCGTCCTCGCTGATTGCCGGGATTCCAGCTTCTACCATCGCCTCTATGTCGGCGAGTTCCTCTCCTCTCTGCCCCCTGGTTACTGCGCCTGTCTGCAACACATGGACACGCCTCACATCCTTAGCCTTATTGTGGACATAATTGACCACGTCGGCATTGTCGACCACCGGTTTCGTGTTAGGCATTGCCACAATCGTCGTAAATCCGCCCCGCGCCGCCGCTTGCGAGCCTGTCTCCACGGTCTCTTTATGCTCCTGCCCCGGATCACGCAGATGCACGTGCATATCGATAAACCCTGGCATCACATAACATCCCGCCGCATCCACTACCCGGTCTGCTTTCATTTTCTGCTTCGGTCCAATTTTTTTGATTTTACCATCTTCCACCAGCACATCCGCCTTTAACTCTGTGCCGTCTCCCGGATTGATTACCGTACCATTTTCAATGAGTAACAACATATCCAAAAATCCTTTCTGATTCATATTCCTTGTTGCTGCTGCGCCAGCGTTCTTGAGACCAAAAACAGCCAGCTTCAATCTATCCATTTTGCCACAAATTTCTATTCTTTCTACTTGCGCTCATTATATCACAGAAAAAAAGGAGGGGCAACCTCCTTTTCCTCAAATTCCCTCTCTTACGCAGGCTCCCCCAAGCTTTACCGTAACCTGCCGCACTCGTATTTTTGAAAGGTTCTAAGACACGTTTTCAATTCCTCATAGCGCTGTTCCACAGGACCCTCTTCGATCACCACGTCAAGAACCACTGCCATATTGTTTATCATCCGGTCATTGATTTCCCCTCGCATGTCCAATAAAATCTGATACTTCTCTTCCATGGTCTCAGCGTCAAAAAACGCCATCAGCTTATCCTGGATGTCTCTTTTCTCTTCCTGACCTGGAACTTCTGTTGCATCCTCGTGTCTTTGCACAAGCTGAAACCTGTATTCCTGGCGGGCATCAGGATATTTATCCTGATCCACACGGCTGACAAACATGGCGTATGGCCTTGCATAAATTTGAAAATCTCCATACAACGCCTGATAAACCACCAGTTGCTCCCCTGTCTCCGAATGCTCTGCAATCGCTATAACCTGATATAATTTTTCTTTAAAATGTATATACTTTTCTCCTGGCCTTGGATTTCCTTGGGACATCTTTCTTCCTCTTTTCTTTTCAATCTCATCTAACTATGCGCTATAACCTTTTCACAATACGGTCAATATCCATTTTCTTGCCAATCACCATTAAATGCTCATCTGCCTGAAACACATGATCCGCATCTGGCAGAAGGGTGCTTTGCCCTTCCCGCTTAATGCCCAAAATATTTGCATTATATTTGACTCGGAAATTCATTTGCTTGATCGATTTCCCCACCCACTCTTCCAAAGGCTGGATTTCATAGATAGAATAATCGCCCATTTCCATATAGTCATAAACATGATTTGCACTGACCTTGATGGCAAGGCGCTTTGCGATATCACGATCTGGATAAACTACCTCGTCGGCGCCGTTGCGCAGCAAGAATTTTGCCTGGATGTCCCTGGTCGCCTTGCTGATGACATAGGGGGCTCCCAGCTCCTTTAACTGGCTGGTAATCTCCAGGCTGCTTTGAAAATTAGTCCCGATACACACAAAGCATATATCGAAATTCCTGACGCCGAAGCTGCGCAGCACTTCCTCTCTGGTACAGTCCGCAATCTTGGCACTGGTGACAAGCGAGAGAATATCTTCCAAATTCTCCTCCTTTTCATCCACTGCCATTACATCATTACCATTCTCGACAAGATCCATGCACAAATGCTTGCCGAATCTTCCAATTCCAATTACCAATATTGACTTCATATCTTTGTCTCTCCTAACCAATCGTGATTCGTTCTATGGGCAGCTTTACTGGAGCGCTGTGCCTTTTTTCTGTAAAGAACAAGGCAAACGACATGCTTCCGATTCTGCCACAGTACATCAGCAAAATCAGCATATACTTTGACGCTACTGTGATATCTCTTGTGATTCCCGTAGAAATTCCAACTGTGCCAATGGCAGAAAATATCTCCATAAGGATATCCGATAACGGAAGCGTCTCTAATCCTGCCATGATCAGCGTACAAACTGCAGCCAGTATCAAATTTATAAAAAATACCGTGGAAGCTTTTTTGATGGAGTCCTCATCCATCCGCCTGCCAAATATATTCAGTCCGCTCTTATTGCGCAACGTAGCCCAAATATAAAGAAGGATCACCATCATGGTGGTAGTCTTGATCCCTCCCGCCGTAGAACCTGGGCTTCCTCCAATAAACATCAGCATTACCGTCAGCATCCTAGTGCCTTCGGTGTAAGCTCCGGTATCAATCGTATTAAATCCTGCCGTACGAGGAGTCACTGCGCCAAAAACAGAAGCCAGAATCTGACCCTTTGCATCCAATGCTGCAAGGTTTTCCCGTTCAAAGAAATAAAAACACAAGCTTCCTGCCACAATAAGGATCAATGTCATAAACAATACGATCTTTGTATGAAGCAGATACTTTTTAACGTTCCATTTGTGAATAGAGATATCGTCCCATACGATAAATCCAATTCCCCCAATCACTATCAAAGCCATAACTACCAGGTTTACCAGCATGTCGTCCTCATAAAGCACCAGGGAACTATAAGGCTGGAACTTCCCCATCAAGTCAAACCCCGCGTTACAGAAAGCAGAAATAGAATGGAAGACGCTATACCAGGCACCCTCTGCCACACCAAACTGTGGAATAAAGCGTATCATCAAAAGCAGCGCTCCCAAGCCTTCAAATACCGCCGCATAGCAAACAATCTTGCGCACCAGACGCACTGTCCCGCCAATCTGCAAAGTATTGACGCTTTCTTGGATCAAATTCCGCTCTTTGAGCCCAATACGCCGTTTCATAAAAATAGAAAAAAATACCCCGATCGCAATAAAGCCAAGACCGCCGATTTGAATTAGTAATAAGATCACCGACTGTCCAAACAAGGTCCAGTTGGTATAGGTGTCCACAACCACCAGGCCCGTCACGCAGGTACTGCTGGTCGCAGTAAAAAGCGCATTCAGAAACCCTGCGCTTTCCCCGTTTTTTGACGCTATGGGAAGCATCAGAAGAACGGTCCCAACCGCTATAATTAGTATAAATCCAAGGGCGATGGTCTGCACCCTGCTCAATCTCTGCATCATGATATCTCCTCTTTTAAGTTCCTGTGCGGCATTTTTTCCTCTGCCGTTTCAGATTCTATAAGGGAAAAGGAGTATTTTGGCGCCCCACAGACGTCAAAACACTCCTGACACTTATCTCTTAGTATTTTCCAAATTCACCATCTAGGGAAATGATGCGCTCATTCTCCTCTGATTTATCACTCATGCTGATTTCCTGAACTGCCGGACTGTAGTTTTCTGCTCCTTTTAGCTTATACTGTCCGATCATCGTTCGTAGAGACATCGCCTGGTTGGATAATTCCTCACTGGCTGCTGCACATTGCTCGCTGGTAGCCGAATTGGTCTGCACTACCTGGGAAACCTGGATAATCGCCTGATCAATCTGACTGACAGCCGTAGCCTGGTCATTAGACGCCACGGCAATATTATTGATTAAGGCAACAATGTTATCCACTTCCCCAATAATCTGCGTCAATGACGCCGCTGTCTGTTCTGCTAATTTTGATCCCTGTTCTACTTTCTTAATAGAATCTTCAATCATGTCTGCTGTCTCGCTGGCTGCAGAAGCGCTCTTTCCAGCCAGGTTCCTCACTTCCTCGGCAACAACTGCAAATCCTTTTCCATGGACGCCGGCTCTTGCCGCCTCCACTGCTGCGTTTAATGCAAGGATATTGGTCTGGAATGCGATATCGTCAATGACCTTGATGATCTTTGAAATGTTCTCGGAAGCCTCATTAATCTCTGTCATAGCGCCTATCATTTCTTTCATATGGCTGTCGCTTACCATAGCCTCTTCTTTCATGCTATGTACGGATGCATTCGCCTGATTTGCCTCTTCTGCGTTGCGCTTAGTACGCTCAGCTATCTCAGTAATAGAAGCTGTCACCTGCTGTATCGCGCTAGCCTGCTGGGTGGATCCCTGTGCAAGAGACTGGCTGGCGTCTGACACTTGTTCCGCTCCCATCGATAACTGAATCGAAGATTCCCGAATGCCGGAAAGCATATGGTTATTCTCATCTATCATGCTCTGAAATGCATTTCCCAAAACGTCCCCATTGCCTTTGACTTTGACATCAAGGTCAAGATTTCCCGTGGTAATGTTTCCTGCAATTTCAGCCTGATATTTTACATTATTCACAATTTTCTGAAAATCATCCACCAGATCGCCAAATTCATCGTTATGGAGCTTTTTAAGCACAATATCTGTCCTGCCTGATGCAAACTGCTTAGCCGCTTCGCTCAGCATGGTCATAGACACGCGGATATCCTTTAAAATCCGAAATGCCAAAAATAAAGTGATGGCAATTGCAATGCCTGCTATAATTCCAACTGAGATCTCCGCTTTCTGGAGATAGTCTTCTGAAAGATGCCCTTTCCGGCTGGACATCAAGGTGCCCATGCCCGCATATGCAACAAAAAGCGTCATCAAAACAGTAATTCCAAAACAAATCAATAACCGCGTTCTTATTTTTAAATCTTTCATTTCTTTTTCTTCTCCTTCACCTTTAAGCTTCTGCAGCTGCCTCTCCGCCAGAAACAACTTCTTCCAGCGCTGTCATATCCTCATCCTGAATCAACTTTTCGGGATCCAAAAGTAATTTCACTTCATCTTCTACCTTAGTCAGCCCAAAAACATATTTGCTGTTTCCGGCTCCAGACTGTGATAAGGACGGCGGCAGGATAATTTCTCTTTCGTCTACCGTGATAACTCCGGCAATCTTATCTACAATCAGACCTACGATGGTTGATTTTACATTAATAACTATGATGCAAGTGCGGTCTGTATACTCAAAAGGCTCTTGTTTGAATCTCACCCTGACATCAATAACCGGAATGATTTTTCCCCGGATATTGATCAGTCCCTTAATGTAGTCCTCTATCTCCGGAACTGCTGTGATCGGTTGAATTCCGACAATTTCCTGCACGAACGTGATAGCGATTCCATAACATTCCTCTCCCATCTGGAAAGTCATAAACATGCCTTTCTGGGCATCTTGTTCGTCTTCAAATTCTTCCAACAACTCTTCCGCCATGTTCTACTTTCTCTCCTCTCCGGCAATCAGGCCTGCAATATCAAGAATCAACGCAATGCTTCCGTCTCCAAGCTGTGTGCATCCAGATAATCCCTGAACCTTTCGGATATAAGATGGAATAGGCTTTACAACGATCTCCTGTTCTGCAATTAACTCGTCTATAAAGACGCAGATAAACTTGCTTTCATGCTCCAGGACTACCACAATGCCATCCTCAATCTCCGTCTTAGATCCTTCCAGATGGTAACGCTGATTCAAACGGATAAACGGATAACATTCGTTGCGGAGCATAATGTACTCTTCTCCATTAGGTTCTTTCACCAGCATATCTCTGCGAATCCTTACAAATTCCTTGACCGCATTCGTCTCAATCACAAAGGTAGAATTTCCAACCTGCATAACGATTCCATTGATGATCGCCAGCGTAAGCGGAATCTTCAGCGTCATCTCGCTTCCGACGCCTTCTGTACTGTCAATCTCCAAATTTCCGCCTACTGACTGTATATTCTTGACTACTACGTCCATTCCAACGCCTCTTCCAGAATATTCTGTCACCTGCTCTTTTGTGGAAAATCCTGCATAAGTGATAAACTGATATATTTCCTTTTCTGTAAACTCGGACATTGCCCGGTTGCCGATCAGGCCGTTATTTTTCGCCTTGTCATATAAAGCCTGCTTATTGAGGCCTTTGCCATCATCCCGGACAATAATATATACTTTCCCGCCTTCATTCTTAGCTTCCAGCGTGATCTTCCCTTTTGGATCTTTTCCTGCCGCAATACGGTCTTCCTTTGATTCAATTCCATGATCTACGGAATTGCGGATCAGATGCATCAAAGGATCAGAAATATGTTCAATAATGTTCTTATCTACCTCAGTATTCTCGCCGATTACTTCTAGTTCAATGTCCTTGCCAAGCTTTCTGGAAACGTCAAATACGATACGATTCATCTTCTGGAACGTATTTGTCAGCGACATCATACGCATCGACATGATCACATCCTGAAGCTCTGTCGTAATCTTGGAAAGCTGCCCTGCCGCTTTCTGAAAGTTGGTAAGGTCAAGCCCTGGCACCTTAAGATCAGGATTCTGAAGCACTACCGCCTCGGAAATTACCAATTCTCCAATCATGTCCATCAAAGCATCCAGCTTTTCCACATTGACGCTGATATACGTCTGTTTCGGCTGCGGTTTCGGCTGGTTCTTCGCCAGCTTTTTGCCCTTGCCGGCCTCTTTGCTCTTGATTACATAATCACCAGGCGCAGGTTCTTTCTTTTCTTTCTGTTCCGGCTCCTTTGCCTTATCCTCCAGCTCGATGATAATGGGTTCATCGCCATGATCATGGAAGCCCATCTCATATTCCTGCTTTGAACAATCGTGGATCTCCACCCGGTCCATGCCCGAGGTTTCCCCGATGGCGCTCATGATTTCCTCTTCCAAGCACTGGCATTTCAGCATCATATGGAAGCCGTCTGCTAAAATAACTTCACCGCTTGCCTCATTGGTAATAATGTCGTCTGGGATATACTGCATATCCTCCACGATTTCTTTTAAAGAATATACTGCCGTATAAGCGCGGATATTGCACATCTCCGTATCTGCACGCCAGTAAATAGATACTTTATAATATTTGCTGCTCTCGCTTCCTGTGGGCGCAATATAGAATTGCGCTGGCTCCACATAAGTATTTTCCGGCGGAAGTTCTTCGCCTTTCTTCTCTATTCCAGTTTTTATCCTTGTTAAAAATTTGTCTATTTCATCAACAATCTTACTCTCATCACCATCTGGCGCCTCGCCTTCTTTGATCTTATCCAACTCTCCATTGATAAAATCAGAAACCTCAAGCACATGGTCTACCAATTCTAAATGCGGAACATTTTCTGGATGAGATTCTCTCAAATAATAAAATACATCTTCCAGTTTATGGGATACCTTCGTGATATTCTCATACATCATAATACCCGAAGAGCCTTTGATCGTATGCATTGCACGGAAAATCTCATTGATGGAAGCCTCGTCAAAACAGTCCTCATCCTTCTTTTCCAGTACCACGTTTTCCAGTGTTTCCAAAAGCTGCTCGCTCTCGTAAAGGAACATATCAAGCATACTATCTGTATTAAAGTCTTCTCCCATTTTCCCGCCCCCTTTCTTTTTCCATTGTAGTCTTATTTCAATCTATCAATTCCAGCTTTTTTAAAATAAGCTCAAATTTTTCCAAGTCAATGGGTTTCCCAGAATAAACCGTGCATCCCATCTCAAACGCTTTTTTAACATTGCGCTCTTCATTCAAAGCGGTAGTCATAATAATTTTTACTCCGTCCTTGCCCTGAATGCCACGCTCTCTTTCGATGTCACGGATGGCTTTAAGCGCTTGGTAACCGTCTAACACCGGCATCATCACGTCGAGACAGATCAAATCATACGGCTCGTCGTCTTCCAACGCCATCATAAATGCATCCACTGCTTCTTCCCCATCCACGGTTATATCACAGTCTCCATACTTCCCCAGGTAATTCGACATGAACTTGCGGCTCGCAAAATCATCCTCCGCCAATAAAATCTTCATAAATTCTGTCTCCTTTCTAATTGGTCTTCAACACACTGTAAACTTTATTTGCTATATTAGAAAGCTCCATTTGATGCTGGACCGCTCCAATATCATATGCCACCTTGGGCATTCCATATACCACGCAGCTCGCTTCATTTTGCCCAATGGTAATTGCCCCTGCTTGCCGCATTTCCAAAAGCCCCTTGGCTCCGTCTCCTCCCATGCCGGTAAGAATCACGCCGACTGCGTCTTTCTTTGCCGTCTTTGCCACCGAGGAAAAGAGCACATCTACAGACGGACAGTGACCGCTTACCTTCTCTCCTGCCTTGCATTCCACCTGGTAAGCGCCGTTCACTTTTACCAGGCGTAAATGCTTGTCGCCAGGCGCAATAAGCACCCGGCCTGGCAGAACCCGGTCTCCCGTGGCAGCTTCTTTGACCGCCACCTGGCATTGGTTATTTAGTCGGTTCGCATACATTTCCGTAAAGCCTGGCGGCATATGCTGCACCACCACGATTCCCGGAATATCCGTGCCGTACCCCTTCACCACCTCAAGAATTGCTTCCGTGCCGCCTGTTGACGCGCCGATTGCAACGATATGGTTGTTGTTCTGAACGGAAAGACGGTGTTCCGGCTGGGTCAGCGATTTCATTCTGACATTGCCAAGCTGCGCCGCAGCAGCAATCTTAATTTTTACCAGAAACTCGTTCTTTACCCAGTCCTCATACTGACGCGGACTTGTAATTGCCGGCTTCGCCACGAAATCCACGGCTCCCGCCTGCATGGCGTCGAATACCTTATCGCTCAGGGAGCTGATTACCACTACCCGCAGCGGATACTGTGGCATCAGTTTGCGGAGGAACTCGATTCCGTTCATCCGCGGAAGTTCCACATCAAGCGTCATTACATCCGGCTTGCATTCGATAATTTTATCTCTCGCCTCAAAAGCGTCCTTCGCCTCCCCCACTATCTGTATGGAGGGGTCCTTGCGCAAATTCTGGATAAGCAGCCCTCTGAAAACAGCCGAATCATCCACTACCAAAACCCTGATTGGATTCATACCTCCCCTACCTTTCATTCTTTCTGAATATTGACGGCTGGATAATCTGGAACGGCGTATTGCTCCTGTCCAACGTCTCCGTTGTTCCTATAAACAGATACCCGCCCGGCTCCAGTGCGTCATATACCTTCTGAACCAGCCCCGCTTTAGTCTTCTCATCAAAATATATCATAACATTGCGCAAAAATATAGTATGCATTTTTTTCCTGAAAGGG
>OFFT01000808.1_pt1 | contig 20932 bp, 16 predicted proteins | sample 1521581 | NCBI WGS metagenome assembly OFFT01 (sample SAMEA3504084, study PRJEB24116) | mouse gut metagenome | biome: mouse gut; feature: mouse-associated habitat; material: faeces | place: Denmark | collected 2011
TGCCTGTATTGATAACAAACCCGCAATGCTTTGCAGATACCTGCGCTCCGCCGACAGAGGCTCCCGCAAGACCGGCTTCCATAATCAGTTTTCCGGCGAAATACCCTTCCGGCCTTTTAAAGGTACTGCCTGCACTGGCAAACTCAAGGGGCTGCTTTTCTTTTCTTTTCGCGGCAAGCTCCTCCATTTTTGCCCGAATATCTTCCCGATTTCCCGCCGGCAGCTCCATCTCCGCTTCCAGCACCACAAGATTTTTCTTCCTGACAATGCTGGTCCGGTAGCCAAATTCCATATCGCTCCCGCTGAGGGTATGGATTTTTCCGTTTTCGTCAAGAACCGTGACGCTCTTTATCACCCGCTTCATCTCGCCGCCGTAGGCGCCGGCGTTCATCATCACGCCGCCTCCTATGGTGCCGGGAATCCCCGAGGCAAATTCAAGCCCGGTCAGCCCCCGTTCCATCGCGTATTTCGCCGCCGCGCAAAGCAAAGCTCCCGCTCCGGCCCTGATACATCCGTCTTCCCCGGACAGGGCGCTCATTTTGCTCCCTATCTGAAGAATAACGCCCCGGAAGCCTTTATCCCCCACAAGAAGGTTGCTTCCGTTCCCAACGATAAAATACGGAACTTTCTCCCTCAAAAACCGGGGAATCAGCCCCGCAAGCTGAGCCGGACCGCTGATTCTCACAAAGCAGTCCGCCTCGCCTCCCACACGAAAAGTCGTGTGCTTACACATAGGTTCATTTAATAGAATATCTTCCTCCGGCACGTAAGTTCTGATGAAATCATAAATAGCCAAACCGAAATTTTCCACTTTAATTCCCCGTGTCATATTTTATAAAACAGCGTCTAAAACCAGTTTTGCGGAGCCGAAAATACCTGCGTCATTTCCCAGTGTGGCAAGGGCAAACTTTACTTCCCTGCTGCCGTGGAAGACGTTCTTCTCATAGTAGGGCCTGATATAATCCATCAGTATCTCTCCCGCTTTGGAAACGCCGCCTCCGATTACAATCGTATCGGGATTAATCACGCTGGAAATCACCGCCAGTCCGTTTCCTAAATATTTTCCAAATTCCTCCGCAACCTCCATCGCAAGAGTATCTTTTGCCTTTACCGCGTCAAAAACAGTCTTTGCGGAAACCTCTCCGCCCCTTAAGACGCTTTCCCTGTCGCTTTTAGCCAGTTTACGGTTTGCCAGCCTTGTAACGCCCGTTGCGGAAGTATACTGCTCCAGACAGCCTTTATTTCCGCAGTTGCAGCTTTCCTCCTCGTTATCCTCCACGTGCACATGGCCGATTTCACCACCGGCGCCGCACACGCCCGTCAAAACTCTTCCCCCGGTGATAATGCCGCCGCCCACGCCGGTTCCAAGCGTTACCATAATCAGGTCGCTGCTGCCTTTGCCGCCGCCTTTCCACATTTCGCCTAAGGCCGCCACGTTGGCGTCGTTTCCGGCCATAACCGGCAGATGGAGAATATCCTCCAGCGTCTTTTTGATGCTGAAAACGCCCCATCCCAGATTCACCGCTCTGTGTACCACGCCTTCGTTGTCAATAGGCCCCGGCGCGCCAACGCCAACGCCGGCCACATCCTCCGTCCCGATTCCTTTTTCGTCTATTTTTTTTGTGATGCTGTCCGCAATGTCCGGAAGAATTTTGCTTCCGCCGTCCTCTGTCCTCGTGGGAATTTCCCATTTGTCAAGGAGCGTTCCCTCCCGGTCAAAAAATCCCAGCTTTACCGTTGTTCCCCCGATGTCCACGCCAAAAATATACTTACCTGAATTGCCCATAAGTTTCCCTCCCTTTATTTTTATTATAGTTTCTTTATTTTATGCATTTAAAAACGTATGCCTTCCGGATATCAATAATCGTCGTCCTCCGCCTCAAGACGCCTCTTGGCAAGAGACTCCTGCACCCTGCGGTACAGCTCCTGAGCCGCGTTGTATCCCATCCGTTTCTGACGGTGGTTAATCGCCGCGGACTCGCAGATAATCGCCAGATTTCTTCCCGGACGGATGGGAATATTGTGGCACACCACCTTAATCCCCAGAAATTCCGTATATTCCTCCTCAAGCCCCAGCCTGTCGTATTCCTTTTCCTTGTCCCAGTCCTCAAGCCGAATAACCAAATCAATGTTCTGGGTATCCTTGACGCTGGACACACCGAAAAGAGTCTTCACGTCAACGATGCCGATTCCGCGAAGCTCGATAAAGTGCTTGGTGATATCGGGGGCGGAACCTACGAGGGTTTCCTCGCTGACCCGGCGGATTTCAACCGCGTCGTCCGTCACCAGACGGTGCCCTCTCTTAATCAGCTCCAGAGCCGCCTCGGATTTCCCGATGCCGCTCTCGCCCGTGATTAACACGCCCTCGCCGTAAATATCCACCAGCACGCCGTGAACGGAAATACAGGGCGCCAGCCGTACGTTCAGCCACTTGATAATTTCCGCCGTAAAAGCGGAGGTGGCCTTCTGTGTCTTTAAAAGAGGAATTTCATTTTCCATTGCTATCTGTTTAAAAAGGTCGTCCGGTTCAAGGTCCCGGCAGAACACCACCGCCGGAATGTCAAAGGACAGGAACTTTGTATATATCTCCCGCTGTCTCTCCTCCGGAAGCCCCTGCATATATGTGTATTCCACAAATCCTATAATCTGTATTCTGATTGCCTCAAAATGCTCAAAATAACCCGCCAACTGCAATGCCGGCCGGTTGATATCCGGCTGGGTAATCTTGATTCTGGAAATATCCAGCTCCGGCGTCACATTTTCCAGCTTCATTTTTTCAATAATCTGTTGCAACTTTACGCTTGCCATAGCCGCTCCTTTTCTCTGTGCAGAATGCTTTCTTTCTAAGTGTAAGTGTACCACACAAACGCAACAATCTCAATAGTTCGTGTGCGCCGCGCCGAAAAGCAGATTTTCATAAATCCGCTTCGTTCGTCTCTCCATGGAAAAACTCATAGATTCCCCTTGCCACCGATTCCGGAATTTCATCCACGCCCGCAAGAGCCTCCACCTCCGCGTTTTTGATTTCCTCAATGGACTTGAACCTGCGCATCAGCGCTTTCCGCCGCGACGGCCCCACGCCGGGAATGCCTTCCAGCATCGACTTCACCTGCGCCTTGGAACGCAGGGAACGGTGGTACTCAATGGCAAATCTATGGGCCTCGTCCTGTATTCTGGTAATCAGCTTGAAGCCCTCGCTATACCTGTCAATCTGTATTTCTTCATTATTATAGTAAAGACCTCTTGTATTGTGATTGTCGTCCTTCACCATACCGCACACCGGAATGTCCAGATGAAGTTCCCCTAAAACCTGAAGGGCGATATTCACCTGCCCTTTGCCGCCGTCCATGAGAAGCAAATCGGGGAATTTCGTAAAGCTGCCGAATTCTTTTTCCAGCTCCTTGTCCTCCAGAACTTTCTGTTCCTCCATGCCGTGGACAAATCTTCTGGTGAGAACCTCCTTCATGCACGCGTAATCGTCGGGCCCGGAGACGGTCTTAATCCGGAATTTCCGGTAATCGCTGCGCTTGGGCTTTCCCTTTTCATAGACAATCATGGAACCCACATTGGCAAATCCGCTGATATTGGAAATATCATACGCCTCCATCCGATGAATTCCCTCCACGCCGATCAGGGCCGCGATCTCCTTTACCGCGCCGATTGTACGCCCCTCTTCCCTTTTTATCTTCTCCCTATCCTGGCTCAGCACAAGCGCCGCATTTTTGGCCGCCAGTTCCACCAGTTTTTCCTTAGAACCCTTTTTCGGCACGCGGATATAGACCCGGCTCCCTTTCCTTGCCGACAGCCATTTCTCCAGCACTTCGGTATCTTCGATCTCTTCCTGGATCATCAGCTCCCTTGGAATAAACGGAGTACCCGCGTAAAACTGCTTCACAAAGTCGAGAAGCACCTGCTTCCTCTTATTCCCTGACACATGTGTCATATAAAAATGCTCCCGGCCGATCAGTTTTCCGTCCCTGATAAAAAATACTTGCACCACCGCATCATTTTCATCCAGTGCCAACGCGATAATGTCCTTGTCCTCCCCGTCGCTGTCCGTGATCTTCTGCTTTTGCGCTATCTTCTTCACACTATTGAACATATCCCGGTATTTGATCGCCTCTTCAAACTCCATGTTTTCGGAAGCCTCTTTCATTTTCCTCTCCAGTTCCTTCAAAACAGGGCTGAAATTTCCACTCAAAAAATCCAGGGCATGCCCCACCTCTTCCCTGTATTCCTCCTGGGAAATGGAACCCTGGCAAGGCGCCATGCACTGTTTGATATGATAGTTCAAACAGGGCCTGTCCTTCCCGGCCTCCTTCGGGAGATTCTTGTTGCATGTCCTGAGCATATAAAGCTTATTTATTAAATCGATCGTATCCTTCACCGCCGCCGCGCTCGTAAACGGGCCGAAATACCGTGACTTATCCTTTTTCATCTCTCTGGAAAGCATCACCCTCGGATACGCGTCCCCCAGCGTCACCTTGATATAAGGATAGGTCTTATCGTCCTTAAGCATTGTATTATACCGGGGACTGTACTCCTTAATCAGATTGTTCTCCAGAACAAGGGCCTCCAGCTCGGAATCCGTAATGATATATTCGAACCGGGCAATCTGCGTCACCATCTTATCGATCTGGGGTCCTCTTCCGATATTTTTTCGAAAATAAGATCTGACGCGGTTATGCAAGTTGATCGCTTTACCGACATAAATAATCGCATCGTTTCCATCATGCATAATATACACGCCCGGCTTTGCGGGCAGTTTTTTCAATTCCTCGTTAAAATCAAACATATCCGCGTTACTCCGTTATATTCAAAAGCTTCCCGGCGTGTTGGAAAAGCGTCCGACTGTCCCGGGATCCTTTTCTTCAGCGGTTTCCACGCTTTCTTCCGCCCCAGCCTCCGCGCCGTCGTCCTCTTTCTTCTCCGGCACATCTTCCTCTTTCTGGCCGGGAAGCGCTGCATCAGCTTTCTCCTCTATCTCTTTCCTTTCTTTCTCATCCTCTTCCGGCTCGGGAATTCCCTTCTCTTCACGGTATATTTTCATGAATTCCTTTCCGGTGATCGTTTCTTTCTCAATCAGATGGGCTGCCAGCTTATCCATCAGCTCCCTGTTTTCGGATAAAAGCTGCTTTGCTTCCTCATAACAGCCCTTCAGAAGATTCATGACTTCCGTATCCACATCCGCCGCCGTCACATCGCTGCAATTCAGCCTAGATCCCCCGCCCAGATATTCATTCTCTATCGTAGCCAGCCCCATCAGTCCGAACCTGTCGCTCATCCCGAAGCGGGTCACCATATTCTTAGCAATATTCGTCGCCTTCTCGATATCGTTAGCCGCGCCGGTCGTTACCGTGTCGAACACGATCTCTTCCGCCGCCCGGCCTCCCAGATAGCCTACCAGCATATCGTGGAGTTCTGCCTTTGTGTTCAGATATTTTTCCTCCTCCGGCACCTGCATAACATAGCCCAAAGCGCCCATCGTCCTTGGAACAATCGTAATTTTCTGCACCGGTTCGGAATTTTTCTGCAACGCGCTGAGCAGGGCGTGCCCCACTTCATGGTAGGATACGATTTTTCGTTCTTCCTTGCTCATAATGCGGTCTTTCTTCTCCTTGCCCACCAATACCTGTTCCACCGCTTCAAACAAATCCTGCTGGCAGACATAATTCCTTCCTTTCTGCACCGCATTGATCGCCGCTTCGTTGATCATATTGGCAAGATCCGAGCCGACCGCTCCGCTGGTCGCCAAAGCTATCGCTTCCAGATCCACGCTTTCATCCATCAGCACATCCTTCGCATGTACCTTAAGAATCTCCGAACGCCCTTTCAAATCCGGTTTATCCACGATGATCCTGCGGTCAAAACGGCCCGGGCGCAGCAGCGCTTTATCCAGTATTTCCGGCCGGTTCGTAGCCCCCAGAATCAGAACTCCCTTGGAAGTATCGAAACCATCCATTTCGGACAGAAGCTGGTTCAAAGTCTGTTCCCTTTCCTCGTTTCCTCCCCCGTATTTGCTGTCCCTGCTTCGTCCGATCGCATCGATCTCATCGATAAATACAATACAAGGCGCATTTTTTGTAGCTTCCTTAAACAGATCCCTTACCCTGGAGGCGCCCACGCCCACGTACATCTCGATAAAATCCGAACCTGTCAAAGAAAAAAACGGCACGTGTGCCTCTCCTGCCACCGCTTTTGCCAGCAATGTCTTTCCTGTTCCCGGAGGTCCCACCAGGAGGGCTCCTTTGGGCAGTTTTGCCCCGATTTTTGCATATCTGCCCGGATTATGAAGAAAGTCAACCACTTCCTGCAGGGATTCTTTCGCTTCATCCTCCCCTGCCACGTCTTTAAAACTTACCCCTGTTTCCTTTTCCACGTACACTTTCGCATTGCTCTTCCCAATGCCCATGACTCCGCCGCCGTTCTTTGCCATCCGTCGGAATAAAAGGCTTAAAATAAGCCACAAAAGAAGCACCGGCGCGATATAAGTCAAAATGATCGAAAGAATCATCCCCGAACTATCAGGAACCACTCCCTTGACATCCACGTCATTTTCCAGAAGGCGCTGGGTCAAGCCTTCATCCTGAATCTTTCCTGTGTAATAAGTAACCGTCACCCCGTACCCATAAATGCCAAGGGCATTTTCCTGTTTCTTCGGTTTGATGGAAATGCGGTCAGACTCAATTTGCACGCTTTCCACTTCGCCGTTTTCCACCATCTCAATAAATTCGTTATACGTGATCTCTTTCTCCGTATTGCCGGTCATCGCCTTCATAAAATAACTCATGCAAAAAAGAGTGATAAGAGAAGCGACCAGCAGCAGGAGAATGCTCTGCTTCTTCGGATTTTCCCCATTGCCTCCCGGCCCCTTATTCCCATTATTATTCTGATTTCCTCCACGATTGCCGTTATTGTAGCCGCCCCCATCGTATTGGCTTAAATTGTTATTATCCATAATGACTCCTACGTATCCTTATTTTTCAGCTTTTCAGCCGCTTATTTCATTATAGGGATTGGGTTTTGATAAATCAATAAGATATTTATGAAAATATTTTACCATGTATAAAAGATTTCTAAATTTTTTTCATGGAAACTCTGGATTTTTATCCCTCATTCATTGTATAATACAAAAGTTGTTTTATTTTTCGGCATCTGAATACCATGAACCGAAACCAAGACCAAACAGGCCGCACCTGCTATTCAGGGGCTTTATTGTAGCGGCCAAAAAGAAATACGAGGACTGACATCATATGAACTTAGGATTTGACAACCATACTTATTTAAAATTGCAATCAGAACATATCAGGAAAAGGATCGCCCAGTTCGGGAACAAATTATATCTGGAATTCGGCGGCAAGTTATTTGACGATTACCATGCATCACGCGTCCTTCCCGGTTTTCAACCTGATAGCAAACTGAAAATGCTCCTGCAGCTCAAGGAACAGGCGGAGATCATCATCGCCATCAGCGCCGACGCGATTGAAAAAAATAAGATACGCGGCGATCTCGGTATTACTTACGATATGGACGTCCTGCGCCTGATCGACGCATTCCGCTCCATGGATCTATACGTGGGAAGCGTAGTAATCACCCAGTACTCCGGCCAGCCGGCCGCCGACCATTTCCGCAAACGCCTGTCGCTTCTCGGAATCCGGTCTTATCTGCATTATATTATTGAAGGCTATCCAAGCAATATCGCTCATATTGTCAGCGATGAAGGCTATGGAAAAAACGACTATATTGAAACGAGCAGACCGCTGGCCGTCATCACCGCCCCCGGTCCCGGAAGCGGGAAAATGGCAACCTGCCTTTCCCAGTTATACCACGAACATAAGAGAGGCATTGCGGCTGGCTATGCCAAGTTTGAGACTTTCCCTATCTGGAACCTGCCATTGCGCCACCCGGTCAATATCGCCTACGAGGCCGCTACTGCCGATTTGAACGATGTCAATATGATAGACCCCTTCCATCTGGAAGCCTATGGGGAAACTACCATAAACTATAACCGCGATGTTGAGGTCTTTCCTGTCCTGAGCGCTATGTTTGAGCAGATTTTGGGCAACAGCCCTTATAAATCTCCTACGGATATGGGAGTGAACATGGCGGGCAAATGCATTATTGACGATGAAATATGCCGGGAAGCATCCAGGCAGGAAATCATACGCCGCTACTACCAGGCATTGTACGACCAGAAAAAAGATACGATGGGTTCCAAAGAAACCGTGTACAAACTGGAACTTCTGATGCAGCAGGCTTCCATTACGGCCGAAGACCGGAAAGTCATCCCTGCAGCCATGATGCGTCAGGAGAATACAGGCCACCCGGCTGCCGCCATCCAACTGCCGAACGGGCAGATCATCACAGGGAAAACCTCCGACCTTCTCGGAGCTTCCGCTGCCGTCCTGCTCAATGCCCTGAAAACGTTAGGAGGCATTGACCACGACCGCCATCTCGTATCGCGGGCAGCTATTGAGCCTATACAGGCATTAAAAACCGGCTATCTTGGCAGCCGCAACCCAAGGCTCCATACGGACGAAATACTGATCGCCCTGTCCATCAGCGCAGCCACCGATGAGGCCGCAAAACTGGCGCTCAGCCAGCTTCCGAAGCTCAAAGGCTGTGAAGTACATTCCACGGTCATCCTTTCCTCCGTGGACGAAAAAACGTTCCGCCGGCTTGGCATGCACCTGACAAGCGAACCGGCTTATGAGACAAATTCGATGTTTCATTGAAGCAGTGCGCATTGTCCGCAGGGTTAAAAAATTGAGGGGAGCAGAACCTATTCCGCTCCTCTCAATTCACTGTGTGATCCGCTGTTATTCATCGCTGATATCATCGACTGCAAATACCAGATCAGAATTCCCACATAAGGAGTCCTGGGATTGGTCTCTGCTTGAAAATCTTTTAAAACACCGGAACAATAAACAACCAAATCATCATCCGATACCTGCCCCATCTCATCGATCAAGCTCTCCAACGCCGCTTTTCGTTCTGCTATTAACGGTGATGAAGGACAATTCAAATTCAATGTATGTATTAAGTCAAACCGAACGTCCGGATCCGCAGCATCAATCTTCCCATCTATTGTATATGTAATCGATGTTAAAGTTTCCGGTCTGCACGGATTTACTTTCCTGAATTCATCATTTCCTTTATGCCCATCGCATGTCAGATCTGACATTGTCCGGCTTCCATGCGCCCCTCTGTTCCCATGGCATACAGCAACAAAATTATGATAATCAAGCCCCTGCCCTATATTTCTCCCATCACCAGGGCTGCGCGGCACCATATGTTCCAAAATAATTGGTGTTATTACAGGATCCGCATCCTGGCGCGGGATCCGGCACATGCAATATGCACATATCTGCCCCTGTTCTTCCACAAGTCTGTCTCTGACCTGCTCTTTTAACGGATTTTTTAATAAAGCATACGCTTCTTTCGGTGAAAGTTCTTCATCTATTGCCTTCCGGCGCAGCTGTGCCAGTCCTTCCGGCTCGCTTTTCTTCTGAATTGCTATCATTTTTGACCTCCGCGTATACGTTCCAGCTTTAGTTTTACACGGCATCCAGCCACCTCTGGGTCATGGTAATCCCGCAATTTATCAATTTTATCCAATATCTGTTCTGCCAATCTGAATTCTTTCTTTTCAAGCAAGCTATAAAAACTCTTGAACAATTTTGAAACTTCCGGCGGCCGCTCAGTTACCCCCATTATTTCATTTAAAACTGCATTAACCCCCTTGCCATAAACCTGACTGCCCGCATTCATAATCTGATAGTCTTTTAAAATCATCAAATTCTCGCTCTTCACCGACTGGATCACCGCCGGTGCATGTGTGGTGACAATAAACTGTACTTTCGGAAAAATATTTATTAAATCATAGATGACACGCTGCTGCCAAGCCGGATGCAGATGCAGATCCACTTCATCAAGCAAAACAATTCCATCCGTCTCCGATAATACACGCTCCGACAGCTGCGGATTCAACACAGCCATCCGATAAGCAATATCCGCAATGAGGCTGATCGTTCCTTTATATCCGTCGCTTAACTGATTCAGCGGAATTTTTACCTTGCCTTCTTTTTCGTCTTGATAAATAATCACAATCTCAGACGTATCCAAATCCAACTTCACTTTTACATCTGTAATTCCGGTCATGAGCGCAAAGCAACGTTCCATGGCGCCCCTGACGGCGGAAAATTCAGGACTGGGGATTTTTTCATCCAGATCACGTCTCGCCATTTTCCTAAACCAATTCATCATCAGTTTTACGTTTGCCGTTCCGTCTAAACAATCAATGTACCCATTCGTTCGCGTATTTTTCTTAAAAGTATCACTTTTCTTTTCCCGGTGGTAATCCCACATACGACCAGTTCCATAATATGCTATCATCGGAAGAATAAGAGATGCGTCCCCATTCATCAATTTTTTCCGATAGGCTCCTGAAATGTCAGTCATTTCTCTTGCATCCACTACTGTCGTTTTTCCGTTTTCACCGTTTAATGCCCTCATCCATGGAGTCATTTTCCCGTCAATATTTCCATATGCAAACACCTCTACCGGATATTGCGGCTGTACGTCAATCACGCTTCCCATGGAATAATATTTATTATGTGCATCGTTTTTATCTATTGTTCTCAATCGAATCCCATCGAAAGAATACAACAAAGTCCCTGCGGCAACAGCCGCCGCTTCTAAAACCGTCGTTTTACCAGCTCCATTTGCCCCAACAATTACCGTCAGCCTATCGTGAAATTCCACTTCTAACTTCTCAAAACACCTGAAATTATGCAATACCAATTGTTTCAGATTCACCCCATGCACCTCCGATCGCTTTCCGTTTTCCTACAGCTTCTTCAAAAAATGCCCGTCTACATTCACGCCTTCGTTCACGACAATAAACGCTTTCGGATCATACTTCCGGATAATATGCTTCAGTCTGCCTACCTCATATTTGGACACTACCATATAAAGCACTTCCGTATTCTCATCGGTATATGCACCAAGCCCCTTCCATGTAGTAATACCCCGTTCCAGCTTCTGGAAAATCTCCTGCTCCATCTCCGTACAAGCATTCTTGGTAATAATATTTACCTCCACATTAATATTCTGGGAATGCACCTTGTCCACCGCGAAAGCGCTGACCGATGCATAGATCAGGGAATAAATCACCGTCTGTACATCAAACAGGAAAAGACATACCGAATACAATGCAATATTCACAATCAGATTGACCTTCCCTACGCTGAAATCCTTCTTCCAACGGATCAGCAATATGCCCAGCACATCCGTACCGCCGTCAGAACTTCCCATTTTCAGGGAAATGCCGATCCCCGATCCACATAAAATACCGCCAATCAGGCACGACGCCAGAATATCCTCCATCACCGGCGTCCTTGGAACCGTTATGATAAACAGAAAAAAAGACATTGCTGTTACACATACCAGAGTTTTTGTAAAAAATATCTTTCCCAGTTTTTTCATCGCTATAATAAACAACGGGATATTGAAAATATAATAAATCAGGCCCGCGATATCAAAACTTTCCAGCGGCAGCCCCGCATATTGGATCAACAAAGTACGGATGACCTGACAGATCCCCATCATCCCGCCAGTATACAGCCCGTGCGGAACCACAAATAAATTCATTCCGACGGCGTAAAGAGCCGTTCCGGCTACCGCGCCTAGCAATCTTCTCGTTTCATAAATAACAAGCTTCCGCTCCAGCTTTGGAATTCTGTTCATCAAATCTCCTCCCTGACAATACGCTTCCAGCAGCGTCTATTATGCTCCCAATACATCTGCGCATATATTTTCTCCATTTGCGCAAACTAGAATTTGTTTAAACTGTGGTTTGAACAAACTGTAGTTTGGCCAAACGGCCAGCGCCATTCACAATAAAACTCTAACCAATATTATACCAAAAAAGGAGACAATGCAATATGAAAAATATCGATAAAGATTCTCTCAACGACGCGCTTGCCAGAAATACGCTGGATGATATTCCCACGCCCAAAAGCGACGCCAAGGAAATCATCGGCCTGGTAAAAAGCGGCGGACGGGTCACCGGCTACCAGCTTTCGGACGGTGCCACCGTTTCCAAGCAGGAAGGAGTAGATCTTGCCAAAGAAGGGGGCATCAAAGGAGTCGGCATGCCCACCGAAAAGATACGGAATATTTAAAATCCCTGCCGGACGGCACGGAAAACAACAATCTGAATAACCTCCTTTCCATATCCGGTTGATTTTCGGCAGCAGCTGCTTCCTTTCCCATAAACTCCCATCCATGCATATATTATAGAAACATTGCCATATAAAGGATAGCGACTATGTACCAATTTACGCCACGACTGACCTTTGTACGCATATTAGATAAAAACTGCCCGGCCGCCATGGCATGGGTTACCGGCAAAGGCGCTTATTCCGAACTAAGCGGACTCGTCAAGTTTTACCGCACCCCCTACGAAGGAGTCCTCGTAGAAGCGGAAATATTCGGACTTCCCAATATTTCCACGCAGGATTCTTCCGATTTCTACGCTATGCATATCCACCAAAACGGAGACTGCTCCGGCTCTTTCGAAAAAACCGGCGGTCATTTCAATCCTTCCAACACCGTCCATCCGGAACATGCCGGCGACATGGTTCCCTTGCTCGGAAACCAGGGCTATGCCTGGACGGCCTTTTACGACAAACGCTTTACAATCGAGGATATTATAGGAAAATCCGTCATCATTCATTCCCGGCGGGATGACTTCACCACTCAGCCCGCCGGCGACCCCGGCGAAAAGATCGGCTGCGGGGTCATACGCCGGGAAGAATAATTCCCCACAGTTTTCAAGCAAACAGGTGCGGCGGTCAATCCCTCTGCACCTGTTTCCATTACAATAAACCTCTCCTCCGGTCAATCCATATGAAAATGCACCGGTTCCACCTCTTCGGTCAATGCCTTCATTTCATATTCCGGCAGTTCATCCAGCAATTCATCCAGACATATCCCCGTGGCGTAAACCACGTCATGGGCCAGCATCACCACATTCTGCCTGCCAAGAGCAGATTCCCTGGCATTGGTGATCAGCTGTTTGGGATCGGGGTTTTGAACCGCATCCTCCAGGCTGGCATTCCAGTCGTAATAAATAAATCCCATTTCTGTCATTTTTTCCGCAATATCCTTGCACACACGCTTATTATATGCATTAACGCTCCCTCCCGGAAAACGGAAAAGTTTTGCCTCCACTCCCGTCGTTTCTTTAATTACCTCATAAGCCTTTTCAAAGTCCCGGACATAACTGTCCACGCTCTCATATATTTTCTCATAATCATGGCTATAGCAATGGATCCCTATCGTATGCCCCTCCTCTGCTATCCTTCTTGCCATATCAGGATTCCTCTCCACATTTTCTCCAACCAGGAAAAAAGTAGCCTTTATATTCCTCTCTTTTAATATTGTTAAGACTCTATCTGTATTTTCCACATATGAGCCGTCATCAAAAGTAAGATACATCGTTTTCGGATGAAAATAAAGATCGATGCCGCTCACAATGCCATCCGCTATTTTTTGCTGGTACTCCGATGTTATCAGCTTTCCCCCTTCTTCCGAATTGGACAAAAAACCGGTCTCAACCAGACAGGACGGCATAACCGTTTCCCGGGTCACATGAAGTTCGGAATCCCCCCTCAGCTCCCTTGCTTTCGCTCCCGTACTTTTTAATGTTTCCTGATGGATCAGCCGGGCCAGCCTTTCGTTATCCGCTCCCTTTCCTGCGTCATACCATGTCTCAATGCCTTCCACGCTTTCATCCTCAAAAGTATTCTGATGGATGCTCACGTAAATATCCGCTTCCCAGGCATTGGCATTTTTAACACGCTCTTCTTTTGCCGTATAAGTATCATCCTCCCGCGCCAGGACTGCCTGATACCCCATTCCCTCCAGCCGGTCTCTTACCATTTCCGCAATCGCCAGGTTGATATCTTTTTCCTGTATGCCATTTTTTTCGCATCCTTCGTCTTCCCCTCCGTGCCCAGGATCGATTACCACAACCGGCACGCCCGGTTCCCTTTCCATTGCTTCCGGCAAGGCCAGATTGCCGGATATGGTTTCCGCCGTCGTTTTTAATTCCGCCTTCCGGTTTTCTTCCGCTTCTATTTCCGGGTTTTCAGGAGCCGCCAGCGTATTCAATGCCAGTGCCATTGACGTTCCTGCCGCTGCAGCCGCCACCAGCAGCGCACAAGCGACCCGCACTCTCCTCTTTCTGCGCGTCTCACGCTTTTTCATTTGTTCATATGATATTCTTTTGTACATATTTTGACGCTCCCTTCTTCCCGAAAAAACACCCTTGCATCATCCGCCTTTGACTGTTGTCAATAAGTAGATTACACAAGGGCTGCATCAAAATATCATCATACTTGTATCATACTTGCATCATTTTGCAATTTTTAAAAATAACTCGTTAATCCCTTCATAAAACCCGACCGTTACCACCGTATTGCCTTCGCCGATGCCGGGAAAAGTATACTTTTTAAAATAAGGCGTTGTCTCCAGCAGCGGATTGACCGATTCATAAGGGACAGGCTCGCTGATCCCCATATAGCCGCTCCATTTTTCCACGATCCCGTCCGGGTCGATGTCCTCCCATGCAAGAGGCGTCCTCACATAAAACTCATAAATTTTACCGCTGTCGGCATCGATATACGCATCGATCAGACGGTTATCCTTATCGGCATTTTTTTGGCTGTTTGACAGACTCAGCTTCCAGACCGCCACATTATTTCTCGGTTCCAGCACGTCGATCGCCGAATACAGAACCGCATCATAATATCCCTTTTCTATTTTTTTCACGCCCTCCGGCAAAATCCCGAGGCCGGCCAGCATTTCCAGGCTGCTGTTGCATGTTCCGTATATTTCCTCATCCGTAATCTCTTCCCCGGAAGGTCCTTTGTGATTGACGACAAACGCATAAGTACCCCCCAATCCCTGATACCCCGTCTCCGACGTTTCATTCCTCGTCCATGCATTTTGCTCGCTTTCCGGCAGAGCCTGGCTGTTAAGGCATTGGGAAAGAATATATAACTTCTCGTTGCCGTTCAACGAATACCGGTATCCTTCCCCGGCCTCCTCGATTTCCTTCCAATGCGTCTCGTTCAATATCTCTTTATCCTTATATCCCGTCAACGCTTCCGGCCCCCAGACGGACGCCGCAATAACCAAAGCGGTAAAGGCAAGAAAGAAAATGGCAACTCTGTCCTTCGGCAGCGCTTCTCCGATCCGGTCGGATATTTTATCCCTTATTCGCTTCATATGCCCCTCCTCTCTCCGGGTTCGGCAATACAAAGCCGACGCACGTTCCTTTGCCGGGTTCACTCTCTATCTCCAACCGGCTGTTATGCAGCCTCAATATTTCCGCGCAAAGAGCAAGCCCCAGTCCTGCCCCGTTTTTGCTCCTTGCTCTGGATTTATCCACCATATAGAACGCCTTGACCACATTCTTCTGCTCTTCCTCAGGAATACCCACTCCATGATCCCTGATTTCAAACCGGTATCCCTCTTCCGTCCGGCATCCTCCGATCTCTATCCGCCCCTCCGCTTCCGAAGCTTTGCAGGCATTATCGATCAGGTTGATCAAAACCGTTTTGATCAGATCCGTCTCCGCCCATACCGTACCCTTTTCGAACTGATATACCAACTGCTGCCCGCCGCTCCTGAACATATCCTGCAAATACAGGAATATGGATTCTGCGGATACTTTTTGGAACTGCGCCTCATCCCGTTTCGTAACGATAATATCCAGCAGCCGGAACGCCATCGTTTCCAGCCGCTTTCCTTCCGTATAAATATAGTTGGCGGACATAAAACTCTTTTCTTCATCCAGCTTATGGGAACGCAGCATATCCGCGTAACCTATGATCGCTGTCAACGGAGTCTTTAATTCATGGGCAAAAGCAGCTACAAAATTTTCCCTGTCCTGGATTTCTTCCTCCAGTCTGGCAATATTCTCCTCCAAAGCATTTGCCATATAATTAAAATCCTTCGTCAACTGCCCGAGTTCGTCGCCGCTTACCTGTCTGGCCCGGTAATAATAATCTCCGGCGGCCATCCTTTTTGTCGCTTTCGTCAGCAGACGGATCGGCTTTGTCAGCCATGAGGAAATCAGATGCATGATCGCCGTACCTGCGACCAGCATGGCAATCGTCACCCTGCGGTAGACGGAAAAGCCCGTTTCCCTCTCCCTGAACACATCCGAAATATCCCGCATCGTCTCCAGGTACAGAAGCCGGTCCAGCGTATTCAACACCACTCCTGTCTGCACATAATATCCCCCCGCCATTTCAATGATCCGGTAGGCCTTCGTACTTTCATTCGTCTGTCCGAGCAGAGTATCATCCGCATCAAAGCCATCGCTGGCATACAAAATATTTTTCTGTTCATCGGAGATCCGCAGAAGCCGGCTCGTGCTGTTTCCTCCCTTTTCCAGATTGGAAGCGATCTCCTCTATCGTATTATCCTGCAGAATATCATATTTTACCGGCACATTGAGGGCTGCCGTTTCAAAGGCAAAACTCAGGATGCTATTATCATCCAACGCCTGTCCCACTTCCCTTGCAAGGGAAGTTTCAAATACATAATTCACAAAATAAAATCCGCTGAATCCCAATGCAATCGCCAAGACAATAATGGTCCACAGCAGCAGTTTTAATGAAAACTTCATTACTGCACCTCTAAACGGTATCCCACTTTATATACCGCTACCAGATTATGTTCCCACCCCAGTTTTTTCCTGAGGCGCTGTACATGAAGGTCCAGCGTCCGGCTGTCCGCCAGGTACTCGCCCTCCCAGACCTTTTCATATAAATTTTCCCTGAACAGGGCAACATTTTTGTTTTGTATGAATAACAGCAGCAGCCCGAATTCTTTGTTCGTTAAAACAACAGGCTTCCCCCCCTTCATCACCCTGCGTGCTTCCACATCCACAACCACATCCCCCGCCGTCAGAATCTGTTCCGTCTTATTATACCTGCGCAGCACGGCTTCCACCCGGGCAACCAGTTCCACCACATCAAAAGGTTTTACCAGATAATCATCCGCCCCCAGTTTCAGCCCCTTTACTCTGTCCTTTACCTCATGCTTTGCGGTTATAAAGATAACAGGGATCTTCAATGGCCGTATATATTCCATAATGTCATAGCCATCCGCTCCCGGAAGCATGATATCCAGAAGAACCAAATCAAAATCCTCCTCTTCAATCCGATTGATCGCCTTCAGCCCGTCCTGCACGGAAATGCAGTGATAGCCCGCCGAAGAAAGATTCAGGTCAATCAAATCGCAAATCGGTTTTTCATCATCTACAATAAGTATTTTTATCATTTTTCTGATTTCCACCCCCAATATGCTCGTGCCTTTTTCACAACTTCTTCCATCGTATCTTCATCGCCGCAGCGATAACTGCCCTTAATCTCCGTATCCGCCGAAAAGCCGCCTGTTCTTTGGTAATAAACGGCATAATCGCTTTTCACGATCAGCTCATGCCCGCTCCCTTCATAGCTGTATCTCGCCAGCACCACGATATCTTTCAGGCCGTCCCCGTCGATATCCCTGCAGCTTATCCCTTTCAGCGCATAAAGATTGTCGTATTCCCCCATAGGCTGCAAACTCGACACAATGTATCCCTGTTCGTTTACAAGATAGATCATAAAAACTCCATAATCCGCAATGCTATAAACTCCCGGCACCACCTGCAGCCTTCCCAGTTTCTCAAAATTCCTGAAATAGCATTGTTCCGAAATAATCCGCAGTCCGGCCTTTTCCAGCTCGTCCAGCGTCACAGCCGTATATAAAAATTCCGTAGAATTACCGTCCCTTACAAAAGAAGCGATCAAATCTATGCTCTTGTTCATGCTAAAACGATTGATCTTGTCCGATATCCGATAATCCCTGTAAAATTTCGTGCCTTCCTCGTTCTGGAAAAGAACGTCTCCCACCTTATACGTTTTTCCGGCATAGTTCCCTTCCTCATTAACGCAGGATGTGATTAACACGATATCCATCAGGCCGTCCCGGTTCACATCCTGGAAGGAAACCGCGGAAATCCCCCTGTTCGGCTGCTCCATCCTGCCCCTGTTCCGCCCGTTTGTTTCCAGCTGATCCGTTTTATAAAGAATCTCTCCATCCGCGGCCACAAAAAACAACAGCAGACGGTCATAACCCTCATCCATTGCGGGAACAAAAAAAGCGTCGCCATAGCCTCCCATCTCAATAGGAAATATTTGGTCTTCTATCACACGGAAGCCGCTGTTCCCGATATCGTCCTGATATTTGACCTCATCAAAACGCCGTTTATATTCATTATACTTTTCCGCTTCCTCCACACCGGGAGACATTGCCTCTGCCGCCTCCGCCGCATAAACAACGTTCGGGCCGGCTAAAAATGCCAGCGCCAGAAGCGCCGCTGTCATCATACATTTCAACAAATGCATGGTTTTAAAAAAACGCATATAAATTTTCCCTCGTTTTGCATTTCCTGTGCGTATCCATTTTATCATAAGCTATTGGTTATTTAAAGTCAATCACACGTCCAAATCACGACCTAAGTTTCAATGCTTTTCTGGAGTGATGTTTTCGTTTCCCGGTGCCGTGAACAAAAACTACATTTTTACTTTGTTTTAAAGCATACAACTCTTTGGCATAAAGAAGGAGCTGCGCGCTAATTATTTAGTGCGACAGCCCCTTTTATTACTTCACGCCCTGAAAATCCTTAAAATCTTTTCCTTACTATCTACCAGCATGTGAAAAATTCTCAATATGTACACAATCCGCTCTCTTTCAACAATCAGAAAATAGATTTTATAGTTTTTGTAATAAGTCTTTCTAATGCCATATTCTGCCAGTTCTTCATCTTCATCCAATTCATGGCTTTGAGGAAACGGGAGTTTGACAGTTGAATATCAGAAAAAATACCTGCAGGTCTTGTAAAACCTGCTTTTTTTGTGTCAATTTTTTCGTTTTTATCTATGTTATTTTATGTTATTGTATGATATAATAAGCATCAGGAGGGATGTTTATGAATCTTCACATAACGAAATCAAAAAATGCCGAATCATTTTATATTGCAAAATCTTATGTGAAAGCCAACGGCAGCACATCATCTGCTATTGTCCGAAAGCTCGGTACTTTAAACCAGCTTATCGTTGAACACGGACCAACCAGGGATGATGTTCTCGCATGGGCAAAGAACGAAGTAAAACTTGAAACCGAAAGATATAAAAAAGAAAAAGAAGCAAAAACTGTATTGATTCCTTTTCATGCTGACAAACAGCTGGATTATAATAAGCAGACCTTTTATCGTGGCGGATATCTTTTTCTGCAGTCCATTTATTACGGCTTTCAGATGAATAAAACCTGTCGGAAATTAAAGGCAAAATATAAATTCAAATATGATATCAATGCCATTTTATCTGATCTCATTTATGCCAGGGTGCTGGAACCGGCAAGCAAACGTTCTTCCTTTAAAACAGCATCCGAATTTATGGAGAAACCTGCTTATAAACTCCATGATGTGTACCGTGCTCTGGACGTTCTTGGAAACGAATGTGATTTTATCCAGTCCGAAGCATACAAAAACAGTCATTTCATCGGCAAAAGAAATGACCAGATACTTTACTATGACTGTACCAACTATTACTTTGAAATCGAGCAGGAAGATGGGGATAAAAAATACGGAAAGTCAAAAGAACACAGACCCAATCCAATCATTCAGATGGGATTATTTATGGACAGCGATGGAATCCCCCTTGCATTCTCTCTTTTCCCAGGGAATACAAATGAGCAGAAATCCCTGAAACCTTTAGAGCAGAAATTGATCAGGGATTTTGCCTGCCGGAAGTTTATCTATTGCAGCGATGCCGGTCTGGCTTCTGAAGACATCCGTACATACAACCACTTAGGTGAAAGGGCTTTTATTGTAACCCAGTCTATTAAAAAACTCCCTGCCGAAGACAAAACATGGGCCTTAAACAAAAGCGGTTTCAAAAGAGTTGCCGATGACATGTCGGCAGATATCACGGCACTTCCCGATGATGATACCTGCCTGTACTATAAGGAGGAACCCTATACCACTAAAAAACTTCACCAACGGCTGATAATCACTTATTCACCAAAGTATGCCCGCTATCAGAAAACAATACGTGAAAAACAGGTGGAACGTGCCGAAAAAATGATCGCATCCGGAAATACAAAAAAACAGCGTAAAAATCCAAACGATCCGGGGAGATTTATTGGTACAATCGCTGTCACGGAAGATGGAGAAGCGGCCAAAGTCCATGCCTTTCTTGACGAAAACAAGATCGCAGGCGAAGCAATGTACGATGGTCTGTATGCTGTATGTACAGACCTGCTGGATGATGATGTAAACGGCATTCTTAAAGTCAGTGAAGGAAGATGGCAGATTGAGGAATGTTTTCGCATCATGAAAACAGATTTTTCAGCAAGACCTGTCTACCTGCAGGATGAAAACAGAATCAAAGCCCACTTTCTCATTTGCTTTCTGGCGCTGTTATCCTATCGTGTTTTAGAAAAAAAGCTGGATTATCAGTATACCTGTGAAGAGATACTGGATACCTTAAGGGGAATGAATTTTGCGGGGATACAGGAGCAGGGCTTTGTCCCATTGTATAAACGACTAAAAATCACCGATGATCTGCACGAAGCCTGTGGTTTTCGTACCGACTATCAGTTCATAACTAAAAGTCAGATGAAAACCATTCAGAAAAAAAGCAAAGGCAAAGAATAAAATACCATAGTCCGTAACAGAGAAAAAAATCGCTGTAGTGTCCATGTTTGCTGGACTTACAGCGATTTCATCTTCGTCAAACTGTCAAAAACAGGAATATACTATGAGGGGAAAGAATGTCAAATACTTGTGTTTCCTGGCAAAACGTAG
>OFFT01000809.1_pt1 | contig 20917 bp, 25 predicted proteins | sample 1521581 | NCBI WGS metagenome assembly OFFT01 (sample SAMEA3504084, study PRJEB24116) | mouse gut metagenome | biome: mouse gut; feature: mouse-associated habitat; material: faeces | place: Denmark | collected 2011
TACGGCTGCCGGTTATTTTGTGGCCTGTGTGAGTTCAGCTCTATTTGACGCTTACTGCTATTTTCGAGGCGGTTTCCCAAACCGACAGGAGTCGAACCCACACGCCCAGTCCGTCCCAATCGTGCCACACAAAGTAATCCCACGTTTTAGTGCCGTTCTTCTTCTGAGGAACGGCACTTTTTTTGTTCCCCGCGCCTTTGTTGATAGTGCCCAGGTTTCGCGGCTCCTGATTGGGTGGTGTGGTGAATAGACTTCCACCTCCGAATCTGGTATCGTTGCTGCCGGAGACTATTCTGAGAAAAGAGGGAGACATAGATGAAGCCAAACTATTCCCATACCTATCAATCGTGCGTTTACAGTCTGAAACGCGAAAACGCCCCCTGGCGGGTTTCCGGCGGCTGTGGCAGCCCTGCCCGCCTGTTCAATGGCAAGCACTATCAACTGCCAAACAAAACCGTGTGCCTCACCTGCCCGGCCTATGTTTCGGAGACGGATCGTTGACGGGACGTGATAAAAATTTGAGATTGCCAGCCTTGCCGCCCCTCCAATTTCACGTATGGAGGGGCGGCGTCATTTGTCCGCCACACCATCGCACAAAAATTTTGGAAGGAGTTTTTCAGAATGATTTTCAAAGCAATCCTCAGCGGCCAGGCCAGCCCAGGATACGGGCAGGTCACGATCCCCTTCCCCATCCCGAACAGCGATTATGACCTCGTCATCCGTATGCTGGAGGACATTGGCATTGGCTCCCCTACCGCCCAGGACTGCCGGGTGGTGGGGCTGGAGGGGTTATACCCTACCCTCAAACGGCTGAACGGCCAGGCCATCAACGTGGACGAGCTGGATTATCTGGCCAAGCGGCTGGACAGCTTTTCCGATGGTGAGGACGCCCAATTTGAAGCCATGGCCTTCAAATTGAACCTGTCCAGCATCAAGGACTTCATCAACCTGACATTCTGCTGCCAGCAGGCCACGGTGATCACCAACTTCTCTGATCTGGAACGGGTTGGGAAAAGCCATGTCCTGACCATAAACGGCGGTGCTATGCCTGCGGCAGAGTACGACCAGGTTGATGGCCGGATGGCGGCCCTGGATCTGATCCAAAACAAAGCAGGAACGATCACCCCCTACGGCGTGGTCTATGACAACGGCCTGGAACTGGAGCCGCTCTACGATGGGCGGCATTTCCCGGCATACCTCTATAAACCTCCTCAGATGGTGATCGAGATCAAATCCGAATCGAACGGCGAAGCTGCTGGGTATCTCTACCTGCCCTGCACGGACACGCAGCTCCAACGGACGCTGGAGCGGGCGGTAGCGGGTCAGGATGGCTTCAGGATGGAGATCACCACGGACGATCTGCCCCCGCAGGTGTCCGCTGTGGTCAGTCTCACCCGCGACAGCCTTGACGAGATCAACGGCCTGTGCCGTACCATTGAGCCGCTGAACGCGGATCAGAGGAAAAAGCTCGGGGCTGTGGTGCTGCTGGCCCGGCCCCAATATGCCAGCGAGGTGCGCAAGCTGGCGGAGAACCTGGACCAATTTGATTTCATGGCCAGGCCGCTCACCCAGGAAACAGACATCGCGCTCACCGAGCTGGGCTGTGTGGCCTACCACGGCAGCGTGACGCTGGAGGAATTGATGCGGGACAATCCCGCGGAACAGCACCAGCAGGAGATGGGAGGGCTGGCATAATGGTGCTTTACGTTGCAAAGAGTTCGTTCAGCCAGGATGTGGCACACATCAGCTTCCCCGCGGAAGCGGATCAGGTCAGAAACGAGGTGATCGCTGTGGAGGAGTTCAGCGGCTGGGCCCCCGCGCAGATCATCGGCGGCGAAGGGGCTGCGCAAGCCCTTGCCGGACACCTTGAGCGCGACGCCCTGTTCAGCGAAGAAGGCGTCCAGAAGCTGAACCAGCTGGCGGGGCTGGTGGATGCCATGGATCTGGAGGCCCAGAAGGTTTTTGCCGGTGCTCTGACGGCGGAACACGCCAGATGCCTGGATGATGCGCTGCGCGTGGCGGGCAGCCTGGACAGCTATGAGCTGTTCCCCGGCATCAAAACGGACGAGGATCTGGGCCGTTTCCTGGTGGATACCGCCCCCATCACCGGCAAGTTCATTTTTGCCGAGGAGGCCAAACCCTATCTGGACTACGCCAAGATCGGCGCGGAACAGCGGAAGCTGCTGGGCGGGGCCCACACGGAACAGGGGTTTGTGAAGCACCGGGAGGCAGTGCAGACGCAGAAAGAGGCCGACCGCCCAGCCTTCGCCCTCACGCTGGCCTCCCCCGCTGGTGCCGTCCGGCTGGATCTGCCCGCCCCGGAGGATGAGCTGGAACAGGCAAAAGCGGCTCTGCGGCTGGACGATCTGAGCGGTGCCGTCATCCGGGAAGTGGAGATCGGCTACCCGTGGGGGCACCTTCTGTCCACGGACAGCGTCACCCTGGAGGACGCCAACACCCTGGCCCAATGCGTCCGGGCAATGACCAGCCAGGAGCTGAGGGTGTTCGGCGCGGTTCTGGAGGTGGAGGGGCCAAGCTCGTTCCATGAGGCTGGCACTATTGCCATGGACATCGACGACTACGAGTTGGTGACCGACAGCGAAAGGGAGTATGGCATGGAAGCCCTGCGTTACGCGGGAGCGGGGGATGAACTCCTGGACATACTGGACGGCTTCACCGATTTTGACGCCTTGGGCCGCTGTGAGATGGAGACGGACGGCGTGCGGGAAACCAGCTTCGGCAGTGTGCGCCGCCTCAGCGCGCCCTGGCCCCGGCAGGAGCCGGAGCAGGGCCAGACGATGTGCTGAAAACTGCCAACCACGACAGAAAGGAGAAAGACAATGGCAGTCAATATTTTCAAAGACGAGCTCCAGCACGCCCAACTGTTCGGCAAGCCCGTGCTCACCACCAACTGGCTGATCCCCCGGGAAACGGTGCCGGACGGGTGGTTCTGCTACGATATGCGGGGCACGGACAGCGACCCCGGAGCCCACGCCGCGCTGGTGGATTACACCAGCTATGACCACAGCGGCACCGTCCTCTCCCCCAAGCCGCTGAAGCGGCCCGCCACCAAGTCGCGGCGGATCGGAAAGGGGGACTATTTCCTCCACGGTGAAACCATGGATCTGGAAGCCTTCTGCGAGGAGTATGATCTGGCTTACCCGGACAACCCCATCAAATTCGAGATGCGCCCCGCCTCCCCCGATGAGGCGGGGCTTTTTTACACCCTGCCGCCCGAACAGGACGAGGAGCTGGGGGCCATCGGGCACGTCCGGATCGATTTCGGACGGGATGGGGACGGGTTCTGGCACACCTGGTGGCCCAGGGGCCCCGAGGGGCTGAACACCCCGGAGTTCCAGGAGGAGCTGGACCAAGTGGTGGGCCAGCTGCGCCGGGGCGTGCTGAAGGACTTCTCCTCCATGCTCCGCCGCTGCCATATCAGCGGTGGGGAGATCAGCGGCGGAACCTGCTGCCAGAATTATGGCTTCGTGGTGGAGACAGAGCGGTACCGCTACTGCCTGCGGTGCAACCCGGTGCGCGGGGACTACCAGGCGTACCTGTCCTGCTTCGATCTCCAGGAGCAGGAGATGCGTCAGGCGCGGGAGCCTGAGCCGGAAGCCAGACCGGACATGACGATGGGGGGCATCAGCTGATGAGGAAACCGGACTGCGTCCTGATCGGAGAGAACGGGAACATTTTCAACCTGATGGGCATCGCTTCCCGCACCCTGCGCCAGCATGGACTGGAGGAGCAGGCGGACGAGATGCGGGAGCGGATCATGGGCGGGGAGTGCTCCACCTGCTGCGAGGCTCTGGACGTGATCGGGGAGTACGTGCGCGTCACCGGGCCGGGGCAAAAAGCCAGCCCGGTGCTGGACGTCACGGGGTAATCCCACATAATTATAATAGAAAGGAATCGAAAGAATGAACAATAAGTTTTTCCCTGAACTGGCCCGCCGTCTGAAGCGGGAGGGCATTTCCACCGGCCCGGTGGAGAAGGGCTGCCTGCCCGTGCTGGCGGATGGACGGGCGGCGGTGCTGGTCATGTCCCACGGCACCGTTGCCTTCAACGCTGATGTGGAGCGCGGCCCGGAAGCGGACAGCGTCTATGACCTCACGTACAGGCTGAGCCAGGAGGTCTACGAGTACACCGAAGCCATGGCGTCCGCCCCGCCGCTGGTGGCGGAGGGGCTCCACGAGGGGTTCCGGGTGCTGGCGGACTTCAACGGCATCGTGCTGGCCGGGCAGGAGTTGGAGGATGACTGGGGGTACAAATTCGCCACCTGGCGGCGAACCCCGGATCGCAAAGCAGTGGGATCCGGGGACTATTTTGACGGCGGGGACTACTATGAGGCCGCCAAGCTGGACTTCGCCTGCCGGGCGGGACTGGTGGATGAGCACCGCCAGTTTACGGACGATCAGCTTGTGGAGCTGTACCGCTGCGTCCGCGAAACGCTGGAGGGCGAATACCCCCTGACGAGGGAGCGGCGGGAGCTTCTGGAGCGGGCGGCAGTACAGATCGAGGACAGCGTGGAGAATCTGGACGAGCGTGTCAGCCAGTCCAACCAGCGGGAGCTGGAGGAGGCTGAGGGACAGGCGGACGGCGGGGCGGAGATGGAGCTGTCGCCATGAGGATACGGTATAAGAAGAACCGGATGGTTCAGTTTTACGAGTCCAATTGCCTGACCACCATCCCCCATGAGCCGCCCCCTCCCCTCAGCCGCCCGGAACCGTGCGGGGGCTGTCCTTACCCCGGCCACGGATTTGTGTGCGGCGGCGGGGAAAGCTGCCTGCGCACCGAGATGGCAAGGATCATGGAACGGGACAGGAGGCCGGGATGAGGATCGGGCTGGTGGATGTGGACGGCAGGAATTTCCCCAACCTGGCGTTGATGAAGCTGTCCGCGTGGCATAAGGCCCAGGGGGATGCCGTGGAGTGGTGGAACGGTTTCACCCACTATAACCGCGTTTACTTATCGAAGGTGTTCACCTTCACCCCGGACTTTGACACCGTGATTGACGCGGACGAAATCATCACCGGGGGCACCGGCTACAAGGATTACCGGGAGCTGCCGCCAGAGGTGGAAAACACGTTCCCCGATTATTCCATCTACCCGCAGTACCACCGGGCTGTTGGGTTCCTGACCCGGGGGTGCGTCCGCCAGTGCGAGTGGTGCGTGGTGCCCCGGAAGGAGGGGATGATCCGCCCCGCCGCCACCTGGGAGCGGCTCAAACGCCCGGACAGCCGGGAGTTGGTGCTGATGGACAACAACGTGCTGGCCTGCGGCCACGGCCTGGAGCAGATCGAACGCATGGGCCGGGAGGCGGTGTGGGTGGACTTCAACCAGGGGCTGGACGCGCGGCTCATCACGCCGGCCACCGCCGCCCTGCTGGCGAAGCTGAAGTGGATCCGTTTTGTGCGCCTGTCCTGCGACACCAGCGGGATGGTGCCGGTGATTGAACAGGCGGCGGCTTATCTCAAGGAAGCGGGGATCGCCCCCTCCCGGCTGTGGTGCTACCTGCTGGTGCGGGATGTGGCGGACGCCCACCAGCGGACGCTGGCGTTGGAAAGGCTGGGCTTTGACGTGTTCGCCCAGCCCTACCGGGACTATGACGGCGGGGAACCTACGGCGGAGCAGAAAGCCTTCGCCCGGTGGGTGAACGTCAAATCCGTCCACCGCTCCTGCGCCTGGGAGGACTATCGGGGGCGTCAAAGCAGGGCGGCGATTTTGGTTGGTTCTGCCGGGTGGCTTTCGGCGGGGGGGTGTGGTAATGTTGCGGTCAAGACTGGCGAAAGGGGGTGAACCCATGTACAGAACAGGCTCAAGATATCAAGTCAATATGTTCCGGCGCAAACGCCGCTGTGCCCCGTTCCATCAAAAGGGACGGGGTATTTTTGTGCCCAGCCGGAGGGAATCCGGCGCGAAATTCAAGAGAAAGAAGTGATAAAAGCATGAGTATCCCCAAGGAATGGCTGGACTTTCTGCGGGAGCAGTACCCCGCGGGCAGCCGGATCAAGCTCCGGAAGATGGGTTCGGACGAGCCGTGTCCTGTCAAGCCGGGGTCTATGGGCACACTTCAGGCCATTGACGACCTGGGGACGTTCCACGTGGCTTGGGATAATGGGCGGGGTCTGGGGTTGGTGATGGGGCAGGACTCCTTCACCGTCCTGCCGCCGCCCCCTCAGTTGCTGAAACTCTATATGCCTCTCACCGCCGATCTGTTTGAGCCGGATGACTACGGGGACATGGACGAGGATGGCATTACGCTGAATGGGCGGGAACTTCTGGACTATGAGGATCAAATCATGGCGGCACTGATGCGGGAACGGATGCCAGAGGAAAAAGAACGGGGCATCATGCACTGGTATCATGAAAATGATACCGTGAATGACAAGGTGCGCTCCGTGGTGTTTGATCTGGAGGAGCGGGAGGGTAGGCTCTGGGGTGTGGCCGAGTGCCAGGTGCAGGGTGAACTCACCGCAGAGGAGCTGGATGCTCTGAAAGAGTACATCGGTGGGCAGGCTTCGGACGGGTGGGGTGAGGGCTTCGAGCAGCGTGAAATCAAGGTTGGTGATTGCTCGGAGTTGTACGTCCACCTGTGGCAGTCTGAGGGCTGGAGCATCCAGACGGAACAGGAGCGGTTCGGGCCGGAGCAGACCGCCGCCCAGCCCCAGATGGCGGACACTCACAGAGGAGGGATGGACCTTGCGTAAGGTGTTTGAAATAGAGGCAGCGTCCGCAGATGGCTGCACCCAGCTTACCCTCCCTGCCGGGCCCTACGCCCTGCTGGACGCGCTGGAAAGGCTGCGGCTGGAGCCCGGCGAGACGCCCAGATGGGAGCTTCTCAGCGCGTATGACGCCGGATACATATTCCAGCACATGGATCAGGACAACGGCTCCCTGCCCGAGCTGAATGCCCTGGCCCAGCGGTTCGCACAGCTGGACGGAGCGGAGATAACCGTTTTCGAGGGGCTGGCGGCGATGGAGCGTGTGCCGGTGGGCCAGCCCATTCCCCTGCCCCGGCTGATCGACCTGGCGTACAGCACGGACTGCTGCCACCTCGTGGAAGGGGTGGTGACCGACGCCCAACTGGGTCGGTTCTGCGCGGAGAACGGGTTTGCTCCCGAAGTCGAAAATCTGCCTGACGCGGCGTTTGAGCTGCTGGACTTCGGGAAAATCGGCAGGCAGTTCCGGGAGATCGAGGGCGGCGTGTTCACCCGGGGCGGCTATGTCCAGCGGCGGGAGGAGCTGAAGCAGGTGTACAAAACCCTGGATCTGACGCCGAAAAAGCCGGACTACACCATCCTGGCGGAGCTGCCGGACGGAAGCCGGATGGAGCTGCCCGCGCCGTTGGACAGGAGCGTTGAGGACAGCCCCGTCCAGTGCGTGGACTGCGCCGCCCCCGCCCTCAACGGCCTGACCGGGAGTCTGGGTACGCTGAACTATCTGGCCCGCCGGGTGGCGGAGCTGGAGGCGGACAGCGGGCTGACCAGGTACAAGTCGCTCCTGGAAGCCGCCCGCTGTGACGGCATAATCCAGGCCCTGTCCCTGGCGGATCAGCTGGATCAGTACCACCTCTCCCCCAAGCTGCTGGGGCCGGAGGGCGTGGCCATGGAGTGTCTGAACACCCTGCTGGCGGATGAGGACGCGGAGCTTATCGCCCAGTATCTGGATCTGAGCCGGTATGGGGAAGCGGTGGTGGCGCAGGACGGCGGGAAGCTCACCTCCTATGGGCTGGTCGAGCGCGCCGATGGGCGGCCCATCCAGGGCATGGCGTGTGAGCACACAAATAACGAAATGGAGATGATGTGAAATTGAAGGAGTTTGACTACCTGGCCCAGCTCCCCGGCGGGGAGCGGGAGCAGAATTGGATCCGGATGCGGCTGGGGACGCTAAGCGTCCGGGAGGGCATCGTCCTGGCCGCCGCAGCCCAGGCCGACCCGCCCGAGGACGCAGCCCAGGCCATCAACCAGCTCCAGTCCCTGGACGAATACAGGGTGCTCCTGGACGCGGGCAGCTATGAGGCACTGGGCAGGCGGTACCTGCTCAACGACACCAGGATGCCAGTGGACGCCCTGCCCTTCACGGACCTGGAAGCGGTGGGGCGGCAGTACGAGGAGAAACATCCCGGCCTGTTCATCGGGAGCTGTTACGTTCAGTACCCGGATACGCCCTCCGAGCCGGTCTACCAGCCCGGGACGGCCCTGCCCGCTGACGACGGGTGGAGCGTCAAGGTAAAGCTGGCCTCCCCCGCTGTGCCGGAGGGTGTGTGGTTTCGCCTTCCGGGGCTGGATGAATACGGCGACGAGAGTTCCACAGAGGAGGCACTGGCCCTGCGGGAGCTGCGTGTCCGCCGCTGGGACGAGTGCGCCCTGGTAGATGCTGTGTGCGTCCTGCCCGAAGCGGGGGACTTGATGATCCAATATAGCGATAACGTTGCGGACTTGATCTGTGACGGTGCCGAACTGGGCTATGTGCTGGCTCAGAAGGATCAAGGCTCCCCACGCTTCATGGAGCGGTACGCCGCCGCGCTGGCCCTGGAGGGATGCCAAAGCCTGAAACTGGCGTTGGACATCAGCCAGAACCTCAACTGCTACGACTGGATGCAGCGCGCCGGCCTGGAGGAATCCGGCAGGCAAGAACTGCTGAACCTCGGTGTGACAGAGGATCAGATCCGCACCTGCGGCATCGACCTGGCGGGCTATAAGGCCCACCTTCTGGAGAAGGAGGGCTACACGCCCACGGCAGACGGCTGGGGATTCATCCGCCGCAATAACAACGAGTTCTATTATCAGTTCAGCACCTCCGCCCAGACCCAGGAGGAACCCGGGATGGAGATGCAATAAAACCATTATATAGGGGCCGTTTTCCCGATGGGGACAGCGGCCCCTTCTTTTTGTGCTTTCATGCCCCTTTTTCGGGAAAACGCCCCCAAAAAAGGAGGACATCATGAAAGAAGAACAGCTGCTCAACTACCTCAAGGCCAACTGCGCCGGACGCCGGAACATCCAGACCCGCGCCCAGCTCCAGCGGCGGCTGGGGCTCAACAAGGATCAGCTCACCAGTCTGGTGCACCGGATGCGCTGTAAGGGCCTGCCCATCGCGGGCGGATCGGGCGGGTACTTTTACGCCGAAAACGCCGGGGAGCTCCACGCCACCATCCGCTGGCTGGAGAAGATGGTGCGCACCCTGCTCAAGTCCATCAGCGGGCTGTCCAAGGCCATGGAGTCCTATGGGCCCATGGAACAGAACGGGGAGAGGAGGGGCGATGGAGCGGACGAATTTTTGCCGTCAGGCGGAAAAGAGTAAGCGGAACCCGCGGCGGCGAGGGGGTGGCATCCCCTGAGAAGCATCATCCCCTGGGTGGGCGGGAAGGGGAAGCTGCTGTGGCTGATCGACCGTCTGGCCCCCGCCAGATACGCCCGGTTCGTGGACGTGTTCGGCGGCAGCGGAACCGTCACCCTGAACCGCCCCCTGCGCCAGGGCTGCGCGGAAATCTACAACGATTACAACAGCAGCCTCGCCAACCTGTTCTGCTGTGTGAAGGATCGCCCCATGGCCCTGCTCCGGGAGCTGGGCTTCCTGCCCCTGAACGCCCGGGACGATTTCAACGTACTTTACAGGTTCTTCTCCCGGCAGGAGTTCACCGGGGACTACCTGAAGGAGGAGCTGGAGCTGACCCAGGTTTTTTTGGAGCCGCCCCAGGAGGAAATGATCCGCCGCCTGATGCTGGAGCGCACACCCCGGGGCGATGTGCGGCGGGCGGCAGACTACTTCAAACTGATCCGGTACAGCTTCAGCGGCGGGGGCGGCTCCTTCGCGGGCCGCCCCTGCGACATCCGCCGCTTCTTTTACCTGGTCTGGGAGTGCTCCCGCAGACTGAGGAATGTGGTGGTGGAGAACAAGGATTTCGGGGAGCTCATCGCCCAGTACGACCGGGAGGACACCTTTTTCTACTGTGACCCGCCCTACTTCAACGCCGAGCACTACGAGGTGGCCTTTCCCAAAACAGACCATATCCGGCTCCACGACACGCTGGCAAAGTGCAAAGGGCTGGTGATGGTGTCCTACAACTACTGCGATTTCATCTGCGGCCTGTACCGGGACTTTTACATCTTCCACACCACGCGGCCCAACAGTATGTCCCAGACCGCGGGCAGCGAGTACGAGGAGGTGGTGATGACCAACTATGACCCCCGCGCCCTGGGCGTTGACCGGGGCTGGCAGATGGACCTGTTCCAGCGCGGAGAGGACAGGGACGGCGGGGGGACGTACCGGCTGATCCATGAACCTACAAAAAAACAAGAGGAGGAACACGAACATGAAGAATCATAAGCGGAACAAGGATTTTACGCTCCCTGGCGAGGTGGCGGAGATCTGCGGCTTCAAGCCAGACGAAACCCTGGGCTTCCGGGTGGAGAAGGGCTTGCTGGTGGCGGCTCCCGCCAGCATGACCGCGATGCAGACGGTCCGCGCCATCGACGCCCTGACCTGCCTTGCGGCGGAGTTCCTGGGCAAGCTGAAGGACGCCTGCGGCCCCTGCGGGGGCTGCCCGGACGGGTGCCCCTACGAGGGGGTATACGGGCCGGAGGCGGAGCTGTCCGAGGATATACGGGCAGAGATGGGCATTCCGGAGGGGAACAAGCTCCATGTGGCGGTCTGCGGCGGCGTGGCCCATATTACGGACGGCGGATCGCGGCACGACATCACCGACGTCCCCCCGGCGGTGCGGCGGATGCTGGAGGGGATGGGGGCGTGCGCGGGCGGCCTGGATGATCTGATCACGCTGGACGGCGAGGTGGTCCATCATGGCTGAGGTGCTGTACCCCTACTCCCGGGAGGAGGCCAGACGGGAGGGCGGGCTGGACAGGTGGAAGGAAGGCCGCCGGGCAGCCGGACAGCCCCGCCCGCGCGGCATGGAAGCGGGGTGAGGGCCATGCTCCAATTCTATGTGACAAACAACCCGAGGGAAGGGCGGCTGGATATCGCCCACTTCCACAGCCTCCCTGACGCCGTCCGGGCATACAGGGCCCTGCCCGCCTCCGGTCAAAAGATTCTGGGCGTCCAACAGGGCGCAGACGCCATAGACCTGATCCACTGCCTCCCGCTGTTCCCCAATGACCGGGAGGGCGAGGACGTGATGGAGCTGCGTTTTTTGGAATACCCCCTGTGGAAGTCCGACCCGCAGGTCATGGAGCTGGCCCGGGAACTGGCCGCCCGCCTGCGGATCCGGTATTGCCTGTTCCATCAGTGCCTTCTCCCGGTCCCGGACAAAGAAAAGCTCCCCCGCGCCCTGCGGGGGAAGCACCTGTGGCCTGACGAGCCCGGCGAGTTCTGCACCGCCGCCCAGTGGATCTATGTGGCTGGGGTAGGCAGGCTGTCCCCGGTTGAGTTCAGGCGGAGGTATCTGGACAGCCCCGGTGCCAGCCATCCCCTGGTGGTCCACATCGGGGCCCACGGCATGGACGACCGGGGCTGTTACAAGTCCCTCCAGGTTTCCCCCTGGGAATTTCACCTGCTGGTAAGACGTGCCAAGGAACGCGCGGGCCGCCGGAATGCCCGTGTGGAACACAATTCATCAAACGATTAGATTGGAGGACAATTCAACATGAAGTACAAAAAGACTGCCGCTATTCTGATTGCCGTCCTGGTGGCGGCGGCCCTGTGCTGCGCCCCGGCCTTCGCCTCCGCGGGCGGCACGGGCGTGGCCGACGTGGTGGAAAAGACTTGGAAGGACGCCGCGGGCCAGATCAAGACCGTGGTGAACAACGTGGTGTTCCCCGCGCTGGATATGATCCTGGCGATTGCCTTTTTCGGCAAGGTCGGCCTGGCGTATTTTGATTATAAGAAGCACGGCCAGTTTGAGTGGGCGGGCCCGGTGATCCTGTTCGCCTGCCTGGTGTTCGTCCTCACCGCCCCGCTGTACATCTGGACCATTGTGGGGCTGTGATCACTCCCCAGCCGGACGGATCAGGCCCTTTTTGACACAGGTGGTCAGGTCTACCCGCTTCACCTCATCCATGTCCTCAAAGGCGATGAGGGCGATGCTGCCCAGCCGCCCCAGAATCTCGCCCTTTCCGAACCGCTTGTGCTCCACCTCGGCCCCGGCCATGAAATCCTCCATCCGCTTCGCCAGCTGGGCCGGGGTGGGGCCGTCCTCGTAAGCGGGACGGCTGGCCCGTTTCGGCTTGGGCTGGGGATTGAACTGGGGTTCCGGGGCCGCAGGCGGCTCCTCCCCCAGGAGCTGGCCGATGAAGGTGCGGCCTGCTCCGGCTGGCTCCCCAAACTTGCCCTCATAGCACAGCAGATCCAGCTCCCGCTTGGCCCGGGTGGCCCCTACATAGAACAGCCGACGCTCCTCCTCCAGCGCGGACCTTCCCTCGTCATCATGCGGGAAGGGATCAGAGGGGAACGTGCCGTCCACCGCGTCGATGAGGATGACGCGGTCGTACTCCAGCCCCTTGCTGGCGTGGATGGTGGACAGCACGAAGGGGCAGGCCGGGTCGGGTTCCATGCCCTCAATGGTGTCCCGCAGCTCTTGCAGCCGCAGAAGGAACGGCCCCGTGGCCGGGGTCTGGTTGGCCAGGGACAGCAGCACATCCAGCTTGGACGTGTCCGCCTTCTGCTCCCGCAGATAGTCCCCGTAGCCCATGAACTTCACCAGCCGCTGGATGGCGGCAAAGCTGGTGAGCTGGGGGATTTTTGCGTAATGGGTCTGGAGTGCCCGCACCTTCCCATACTGCCAGGGTTCCAGGCCCTCGTTGGCCAGCAGGCGGTCGAACACCGTCTCATCCGGCCCCATCCCCCGGAGCATCCCGGCCAGGACCGGCTTTTTGATTTTCAGATCCAGCTTATAGTAGAACCGGAGGAACCGCTCCCAGTTGGCGTCGTCAAAGGCGAACTCCAGCATATCGGTGACGTCCCGGACAATGGGGCTGGTGAAGAAGAAGCCCTCCCGCTGGCGGCAGGTATAGGGAACCCCCTCCCGCTCCAGCAGGTCGATGAGGGGCAGGGCACTGTCATTGTTGCGGTAGAGGACGGCGGTCTGATCCTTGCAGTCCCGCGCCACCTTCAAGAGGTAGTTATACTGGCGGTTGTAGTCCGCCAGTGCCACCCTTCGGATGGGCGCGCCCTGGGGATTGTCCGTGCGCATATGCTTGGGACGGCGGCTCCCGTTGCGCTGGATGAAGGAATCCGCCGCCTCCACGATAGATTTTGTGGAGCGGTAGTTGGTCTCCATCATCAGCACCTTGGCCCCCGGCCACACCTGGTCAAACTCCAGCAGTGCCTGGGGCCACGCCGCCCGGAAGCCGTAGATGCTCTGATCCTCGTCCCCCACCATGAAGATGCTGCGGGACTTGGCCGCCAGCAGGCGCAGGATGGCGTGCTGAATCTTGGACGTGTCCTGGGCCTCGTCCACGCAGAGATAGGGCCAGCGGTGCTGGAAGTGGGCCAGAATGTCCGGGTGCTGCCGGAAAATGCGGTAGGTGAACACCATCTGATCGTCAAAGTCCATGAGGCGGTGCTTCAACAGAAACGCCTGGTAGCCCTTGTAGACTGACGGAAAGTCCATGCCGTCCACCTGGCGGGCCTCCACGTCCGCGTCACTGAACATCATGTTTTTACAGTAGGTGATCTGGGTGCGGGCCTCCTTCACCTGCTGATCTGGAGGGTATCCGCCTCCGCCCTTGGCCAGCAGCTCCCGGACCACCGCGTTGAGCTGGGCCTCATCGTCCGCCAGGGCGAAGGGCTGGGTGCCCTTTGTCCGCGCATAGTGGTGGATCGCCACCGCGCACAGGCCGTTGATGGTGCGGAAGGTGAGCTTGTCCACCTGCTCCTCCCCGAAGATGCGGACAAACCGGGCCTTCATATCACGGGTGGCGGCCACGGTGTATGTCACGGTGAGGATGTTCTCCGGGCGGATGCCTTTACAATAGATCATGTATCCCAGGCGGGTGACCAGCACGGTGGTCTTGCCGCTGCCCGGCACCGCCAGGAGCAGGACGGGGCCGTCCACCTGCCGCACCGCCGCCTCCTGCTGGGGGTTGAGGCGGATCTGATATTGGGTTTTGAACTCGCTGCAGGTCATGGGCCCGCCTCCGCTTCCTCATTTGAAAACACCCCTGGCGTTGAACGCCAGGGGCATCATTATATCACAATGCGAGGTGATTTACTATTTTTATTTGGGACTTCGTGGCCTCCACCGTCCTGGATGAACTGCTGGACTGGGCATACAGCCAGACGGTGGGGTTCCTGGGGGCGTTCTTCGCCCTCATGGGCAATATGGGGGTGGAGCTGTTCGACCTGATCTGGGTGCAGGCCGTGGTGCGGTTCTTCTCCCAGCTGGGCTGGGCACTGTTCGCTGTCAGCGTGGTGGTGTCCTGCTTTGAGTTCGGCATCGAGTATTCCTCGGGCCGTGGGAACATCCGCCATACCGCCATCAACTGCCTCAAGGGGTTTCTGGCGGCCAGCCTGTTCTCCGCCGTCCCCGTCCGGCTGTACGCCCTGTCCGTATCCCTCCAGGCCAGCTTTACCGCTGGCATCACCGGGCTGGGGGACATCGGGGGCATCGGACAGGGTATTGTTGAAAAGCTCACCACCCCGGAAGGGCTGATTGCCTCCGGGGTGGACTTCATTTTCGGCGGGCCTGCCTTCAACCCCGTCATGATGCTGTTCTGTGTAATCCTGATGGCCTACGCCGTGCTCAAGGTATTCTTCGCCAATCTGAAGCGGGGCGGCATCCTGCTCATCCAGATCGCGGTGGGCGCGCTCTATATGTTCAGCGTCCCCCGGGGCTACACGGACGGCTTCACCCAGTGGTGCAAGCAGATCGTGGGCCTGTGCCTGACGGCCTTCCTCCAGGCCGCCATCCTGACGGCGGGGCTGATGGTGTTCAGCGACCACGCCCTGCTGGGGCTGGGGCTGATGCTGTCCGCGGGGGAGGTGCCCCGGATCGCCGGGGCCTTTGGGCTGGACACCTCCACCAAGGCCAGCCTCACCTCCGCCGTCCACACCGCCCAGATGGCGGTGAGCACCACCAAGGTCATCGCCAGCGCGGTTGGCGGAAAATAGTTCAAAGAAGGAGCATGATCATAGATGAGAAAGCTGGTATACATTGCCTCCCCGCTGTCCGGCGACCGGATCAGCCCCGGCATGGCCGCCGAGGAGCAGCTTGCGAAGGGACTGGGCATCCCGGTCCAGCACGTCGGCACGGAGGAGATCCTGTACCGCCCCCCTGACGAGCTGTGCTGGGAGGACGAACCGGAGCCGTTCACCGGACCCGCGATGGACACGCTGTACTGATCCCTCTTTGATGGGAGCGGCGGCTTTCTCCTGACGGCGGGGCCGCCGCTGTCCGGGGGCGAGGTGTCCACACCGCCCAGACGGCAGATCATAATAGAAAGGAATCATTCATCATGAAATACACGAAAGAAACCGGGCCGGTTGACATTACCCCGCCCAGCCTGTACGTGATATGGGCCGCCGGGACGCCCAACGGCCCCCTCTCCGGACAGTCCGGCTGTCTGGCGGAGAACGGCAGGCGGCTGTTCTTCCGGGAAAAGGAAGCTGCGGAGAAGAAGATCCGCGACCTGCGGAACCGCTGCATGAACGGCAGTCCCGCCGCCGCTTATGAGTGCCGCACTTATCCCGGCGAATATCCGCTGGATCGCTCCATGACGGCGGAGGAGATCGGCGTCCATGACCTGCGGCCCGGGTTTGATCCCTTTGAGTACCAGCTCCAGGATCAGGACTACGGCGATACCGGGGGCCGCTGCATGGTGGGCTCCACGTCCTACCTTCTGCCCAGCTTGAACAGGACCGTCTGGCTGGACTGCAATGACGAAGGGGTGTCTGTTTTCTCCGCGGATCAATATGGGAGCTGGGAGCGGTATGAGGACGTCCTGCTGCTCACAGTGCAGTTTACCGACACAGGCCCCGGGGAACTGGGCCCGTGGCTGCCTATGGTGCTGGACACGCTGGCCTACACCGCCACCCAGCAGACCGCCCTGGGGATGACGTTCCAGCTCCCGGAGTCCTGGCGAAACGCGCTGGAGGAGCAGGGCCAGCCCCCCGGCCCCGCAATGGACGCGCCATGCTGACCCTGGGCTCCCTGTTCGACGGCATCGGCGGCTTCCCTTTGGCGGCGGTGCGCAATGGGATCGTCCCGGTGTGGGCCAGCGAGATCGAACCCTTCCCCATCCGGGTGACCCAAAAACACTTCCCCGATATGATCCATGTGGGGGATATCACGAAGCTGAACGGGGCCAAGCTGCCCCCGGTGGACATCATCTGCGGGGGCAGCCCGTGCCAGGATCTCAGCGTGGCTGGCCCCCGTTCCGGTCTCACCGGGGCCAGATCCGGCCTGTTTATGGAACAAATCCGCATCGTAAAGGAGATGAGAGCGGCAGATGTGCAACGTGGACGGACAGGTGTGTCTATTCGTCCAAGACTGCTGTGCTGGGAAAATGTCCCAGGCGCGTTCAGCTCGGGCTCCCCGAAGGGGGAGGACTTCCGAATTGTCCTCGAGGAGATCTGCAAAATTAGTGGCTGTCCCGTTCATGTCCCTCGACCTCACGCCGGGCCATGGCAACCTGCTGGGCGAATACGAGTGGGAGATTCTTTCTCCCTGGCTTGGAGAGTCCTGGACGCTCAATACTGGGGCCTCGCCCAGAGAAGGGCGCGCGTGTTCCTTATCGCAGATTTTGGAGGACTCACCGCCCCGAAAATACTATTTGAGCCGGAAAGCCTGCCTGGGTATCCTGCGCAGGGCCCGTGAGCGGGGCAAGCCCCTGCCGCCCCAGCTGGAGGCGGCGTTGAAGGCCCAGGCGGGGCTGACCGTTTACCTCATGCCGCTCCCAAACGCCGGGGACGTGACGGCCTTTGCGGCAAATCAGAGGGACGAAGTCCGGGATCTGCATGATGTGGCGGGGGCGTTGAGTGCCCAGCCGGGGATGAAGCAACAGACATTCGTAGCAGGTGTTGTGACCAAGGGGAACGGCGATTGTTTCCTGACCCCGGAGTGTCATACATCCCTCAGCGGTGGCGGCGGGCAGGCCGGACAGGGTTATCCCTGCGTCCTGACATCCGACTGCCTGAACCCCTGGGACACCCAGCAGGCCCGGGTATTCACCCCGGACAGTGTTGCCCCCACCCTGGCGGGGGCGGACGGAGGGGGCGGCCGCAACCCTGCGGGAGTTGTTTTCACAGCAGGCTTCTGCGCCGGGGCGGGACCGTCTGCCGGGAGCATCGGCTACCGCGAGGAGCTGGCCCCCACCCTGAAGGGTTCATCCAGCGGCAATATGATGCCATCCGTGTTGTGCTTGACCGACCATGGCGGACAGCGCATGGATCTCACCGAGAACATGACGCCCACCCTCCGGGCGCAGATGGGGGTGCATCTGCCCTTGATCTGCCTGAACGACCAGGGCGGCGGCGTTATGTCCTGCTCGGAAAACATTGCGGGGACGCTCCGCGCCCAGGAGCATGGGCACCAGCCCCTGGTTTTCGAGAACCACGGGATCGACACGAGATATACCGGCCCCCACAGCGTTACCCCAACCATAACCGCCAGATTTGGGACCGGGGGAAATAACTGCCCGTTGGTAACACAGGAGGATCCTGTGCTCTGCATCGCCGGGAACGTCATCGACCGCCATCCGGAAAACGGCGAAAACGGCCTCGGGGTCCAGGAGAATACCGCCTGCACCCTGGCCGCTGCGGATCATCACGCGGTGTTTTCCCGCCAGAGGGTGGATGTGTTCCAGGAGGGCGGCGTGTCCTCTACCCAAAGTGCCAGACAATACAAGGACGCCGCCGACCTCGTCTACCAGGAAACCACTGGACCGCTCACTGCCAGCGACAGCAAAGGCCCCAACGCCCAATACGTCTCATCGGACAAATTGGTCGTGGAATCCCCTTTGCTGATCAGAAGGCTGACCACACGGGAGTGCGAACGGTTACAGGGCTTCCCGGATGATTGGACCGCCCTGCCCGGCGCGGCGGACTCCCCCAGGTACCGCGCGCTGGGGAACAGCGTGGCCATCCCCTGCGTGGAATACCTGATGCGGGGGATGGCCCTGGCCCTGCTGGCGGGGTAACTGTTGGATATGCTTCCTTTCGGCGGGAATCTTTGTTGCTTGTTGTGAATAGCTATTTGCCCCGGCTAACGGTATACTTACGTCACAAAACAGAAAGGAGGACACCAATATGGCGGAAAACCAAAAGAACCTGTGCGCCATGATCCCGGAAGATCTCCACAGCCGGGTCCGGGCGGCGCAGGAGCAGGCCGGGGTGACGCTGAGCGCGTACATCACCGGGCTGCTGACCGACTACTATGAGGGGGGAAAAGAGAAGATGGAAAAAGGGATGCGCACCATGGCCTTCCAGATGCCGGAGGAGCTGTTCCAGCGGCTGAAGGGCTATCTGGAACGGGAGAGCACCCGCACCGGAAAAAAGCTGACCCAGAAGGAGTTCGTGCTGGGCCTGATCCGGCAGACGCTGGACGAGGCGGAGCGGCGGGAGGCGGACGCCGGGGAGCGGGAGGAGGCGGACGGCCATGCTGACATGGGATGAGAGCACCCGCAGGGATCAGTCCGGAACAATAGCCAGTGTCAGCTATACGGCCCAGATCCCCCACTGGGGGCGGGCCAGCATCCATCCCCACATCCACCACCCGGGCGGGATGTTCCTGGACTGCCCCGCCCTGGGCATCGATATGCACCCGCTGGGGCAGGTTCTGGCGGAGGACGCCTGGGAGCCCGCGAACACGGTGCTGATCCGGACCCTGCGGGATCATGGGATATGGTGCCTGGAAGCCATGGCCGCCATCGGCGGAACGGACGAGGCCGAAAGCCATTGACAAAGCGGCGGCCCACAGGTATAATCATAGCAGAAGGGCACTGCTACAGCGGTTAGCCCTCAACTGACTAACTTAGAACCGTTAGCCGCTCGGGTTGCAGCCGGGCGGCTAACACGCATATGTAGTCAAACACAGCATGGTCCAGATTGCAAAAGCAATCGTTAAAAGGACACGCCATAAACGTTCTTTCCACACGCGCCTCACCTCCCCTCATCAAGAATTTGCCAAGGGGAAAATGAGCCAACCGCCTTTTATACAACAGTGCGCACTTCCGGCCATCCTTACCAGGACGGCTATTTCATTATACGATATACACTGCATTTTGTCAACTTGTGCTGCCTGAATTGATTTCCGTGGTTTCTGTTTTGCCATCTTGACAAAACGTGGGCCGGTGCGTATAATAAAAACAGAAGGTGCGCTGCGACAAGCGGTTAGCCCTAGAGTTTAGTCGAAATGACCGTCACTTTTGGACTAAGGGGGCGGTCATTTCCTTTTGCCGAAAATCTGATAACAGATTCCAACAATGCCAGTAATCATAATCACGAACTGAAACAGTTCACTATATGTAACCATGGCAATCCCCCTTTCCGGGGGAAAAGGCTCCCCCTGTAGTGGGGGCCAACCGCCTGCCTCTTGTGCAGCGCATACCTTCTGTCCATCCCGTCCGGGACGGCTTGCCTATTATACGGTATTCGTCTTGGTTTGTCAAATTTTCTCTGCCAGGGTAATTGAATGAGTAAAAAAAGTATTAACAAAATGTAGCTGAAGTGGAAACGACATGGTATACTGTAGAGAAACAAGGGATAGGAGGCAGTATACCAATGAAGAAACTAGGTTTGTTGGAAGTGTTGGAAGGGATAGAAGACAGCCGGCGAGAGCGGAGCGTATGGTATCCGCTGCATGAAGTGCTGTTCATATTTATAGCAGCTGTGATATGCGGGGCAACATCCTATGTAAAGGTAGAGATGTTCGGCAAAAGTAAGGAAAAATGGTTAAAAAAGTATATCCAACTGGAGAATGGCGTACCGGATGCATGTACGTTTCGGAATGTTGTGAAAGCCATAGACACCCAGCAGCTGCATACAGTGTTCATTGAATGGATGAAGGAGGCAGTAGAAAGCATCAGCGGCGTGGTAGCGGTAGATGGAAAGCAGGCGCGGCGGACAAAGGACGCAAAGAAGCGAGCGCTTCATGTAGTAAGCGCTTTTTCGGCAGAGTGCGGGTTGGTATTGGGACAGCTGGCCTGCGAAGAGAAAAGCAACGAGATCACAGCTATCCCCAAGCTGTTGGAGCAGCTGGAATTGAAGGGTTGCATCGTGACAATAGACGCAATGGGAACGCAGAGCGAGATTGCATCGGCCATCACGAATAAGGGAGCGGACTATATCCTGTCTTTGAAGGAAAACCAGCCGGGTTTATACCGCGATGTGAAGCTGTATTTTGAAGAATACCGAAGGAATACGGCAGGATTGCCTGCCGCATGCTGCGCCAAGAGCCATAGTCAGGGGCACGGACGCTTTGAGAGCAGGAGCTGTTACGTCTGCGAAGATATTTCATGGCTGGAGGGGCGGGAGAAATGGTCTAATTTGCAGGGGATCGGCGTTATTTTCTCTGAAACAGAGGAAAACGGGAAGAAATCAAAGCAGGCACACTACTTCATCTATAGCTGCAAAGGAATGACGGCTGCGCAGATATTGGAGGCTAAACGCAGCCACTGGGGCATTGAAAACAAACTCCATTGGGTCCTGGATATGCAATTCCGTGAGGACGAAAGCAGGGCCAGAGCTGACAATTCCGCTGAAAATCTGAATGTCCTCCGCCATTGGGCCTACAACCTCCTGAAAGCGCAGTCCTTTTTGAAGGGCAGCTTCTCTGATAAGCAGTTCAAATGCTTACTGGATGAGGCTTTCCTTGATAAAGTCATCCTTTCTGCTCTTTGTTCATAATCTTTTTACTCATTCAATTACCGCGGCAGAGATCGCCCACCCCCTTGCGAAGGGCGGCGGCTTGTGATACAATAGCAAAAACGATGCCCGGAGCGCTGCCGGCCGCCAGAGC